>Ga0131853_10004922_pt1 | contig 24026 bp, 13 predicted proteins | sample TergutLab28metaG_FD_92764 | JGI IMG/M metagenome (GOLD analysis project Ga0131853, IMG submission 92764) | Labiotermes labralis P1 segment gut microbial communities from Petit-Saut dam, French Guiana - Lab288 P1 (version 2) (version 2) | ecosystem: Host-associated > Arthropoda: Insects >...
CCCCCCCTCTTCCCTTTTTTTAGCACAATATTACCCCCCCCCCCCCCCCCCCCCCCCATTCTGTTTATTTTAAAGTCCATTGAAATATTGACCTCTTACGCACGTCTAGGTCTAGCGAACTCCCTCTTTCCTCCTGGTTTCCACACCAAAACACTGTGTGCATTTCTTTTCTCCCGCACATGTGCTACATGTCCTGTCCATCTCATCCTAGTTTGATAGCCCTAATGATATATAGTGCGGAGTACAAATTAAGAAGCTCCATACTGTGCAGTTTTCGGCATCTTTGTACTTTCTGCCATTTAGGCCGAAAATGTCTTCCTTGGCATCCTGTTCTACAAACACTCTTGTTCTTCACTTTGTGAGAGACTTATTTTTACACTCGTACAAATAAACAGAAAATTTGTAGTTCGTCTTATACTTCAAAGTTCTACGAAGATCAGGCCAGTAGTAAGTGAATTTCGGTAGACTGTGTGTGAAGATTCAAGTATTCTGGGACATGGCCGGGCCCGAGACATGCCAGTCTTCCGTTCGTCAGAAACCGCTTTCATCCGAACACTCAACGGATCAATGGAAAACAAAACTTCGACTAAGCCAGCGAACATTATTTTACTTAAATAGTCGTTTGTACACCGAATTCACCTTCTCAGAAAATTTTGAAATTGCCTTATTTTTCTTCCTCCTCTTGTTCTTCCTCTTCTTCTTCTTCTTCTCCTCCTCCTCCTCCTCTTCCTCGAAGCACACGCAGCAATAATATTGGCTACATCGGTTACCGCACCCCTTTTGAAATTTTTAAGTGTGACAGGTCTGCTTCATATAATCTGGGAAATACGGTATTCCAATTAATAAAAATGTAAGTATTTATCATCTCGAAACCTTCGCTTCTGTATGTCGGCAGGTGTTTTCTTCTAAACGTCTGTGTCAGTGATGGTCAACTTTTTTTTAAACCGCGAACCGCTCATACACGATTAATGAGTTAATGTGCGCCACACAAGGTTATTAATAAATAATACAGATAAACTTATGTCTATTTTGGATAGAATTTCTGCTTGAGATTAGGAGAAATGCTCTCCGATCCTTTCCCTCCTACATTTTATGACTTTTCTCTGAAGTCCACTCGGTTAATAATTTGGCCATATGTTGAATTTCAGTAGCTACGAATGGAGGGAGGTGTACTGATGTCAAGAGCCGCGTGTGGACACCTGCATCTACTTTATTATTGTTCCAGTGACGTCGTAGCTCCCCCCCCCCAAAAAAAAAACTTGGCGCCCCAGGCAGCTGCCCGGTTGGCCCGCCTCTTAGTCCGGTCCTATTCTGGGACGTGACGCCGTATTGATTGGCAAACAGTTGCGTTATTTACCAATCGGCACAACGCCATTTTCCAGCAAATACGAATCTTCGGCTTCGTGGGGTGAATTTTAAAGTCTCGCAGGCGCTGAGGGAAATGTGACTTCCCACCAAAGAAATGCACTTGCCATATTACTGTCCTAGAGCAGAGGAATACATGTTTAATGTTCCTCTTACTGTACAAATATCAACGCCTGGAAGGGCATTTTATTCATCAGAAAAGCAGAAGCGTTGATTGGTAAATAATGTCATTCTGTATCAGGCATACGAATAGGGCCCAGCACAAGTGCGAAGAGGAACTTTTCGAACCGTGATTTGGTATTTTTGTAAGGATTTCAACTAACTCCATGGAGAAGTCCTTGATTAGAACCAAAATGTCGCCCAGCTGCATAAATTCCTTCTCCCTTTGGCTGTTCATTAAATTTTTCACAAGAATCCGCCATTGGTTGCTATCCATAGCCAAATGAATTGTTTTCCGTCTAAGACCGGATGAATGTTTATCTCCCGCGCTTCCTACATGTACATCCCCATGTCGTTCGTAATGTGATCACCCTGGCAGTACCCTTGGAAACCTGCAAATTACGAAAAATTCTGTTCGCAAACATCATTCTCTATTGTTCCCTTAATGTGAGAGATCGAGTAACACACTCGTACGGACCATTTGAACGTGCACCTTTACACTATTTTTAATGTAAACTAAGAACACAGAGCACTCTGAACTGATTGATAGCAGTTATTCCCCGAAGTTCGTCTGGTTTTAATTCCCTCGTAAATGCAATTTTGACTTGTTACTCTCGTTTCCAAGTAGATGTATCAGTCTTAGAACATGTTGGTAGGATACCAGCGTGTGGTCCGACTTTGAACTGTATATATATGTATATATATATATATATATATATATATGTGTGTGTGTGGTTTTTTTTTACCCTCTACCTCAGTTTTTCCCTTTTATATTATAGCACTACCCGATGATGGCCTTAATTACCGGCCGAAACATGTAATGAGTGTGATGAAAAAATGAATATAATATTATTAATTGTGTTGTATTGATCGGAAAAACAAACACTGAATATACACAGTGCGATCCATAAGTTTTAGGACTGATTTTTTTTATAAATAAGAGAACTAGAGCGATCTATCGGCCAACCCACTAACTAAGTACTATCTACCAACATCCGTTCACACTCCGAGTTTCGTTTGTTTATCAGCGACAGTGTACGAGTTATAACTTGTCTTGTAAACTCAGTTTTCTTTATACGTCATGAATGACGGAAATGAACAGAGAGTTGCCATGAAAGTTTGTTTCAAAGCCGGTCTATTTGCGACAGAAACACTAGTATCGTTGTAAAAGGCTTATGGGAATGAGGCTCTGAACCGATCAAACGTTTTTAGGTGGTATTCTCGATTTCGAGACGGAAGGGAGCTGGTAGAAGATGACGAGAGAGGTGGCCGTCCAAAATCGACTCAAACTGAGGTAAACATTGCTGCTGTTGCTGATTTGGTAAAAAAGAACTGTCGAATCGCATCAATAATGATAGCAGAATCTTTGAACATCCCAAAGACTGTAGTTCTTCGGATTCTGGAAGAGGATTTGGGAAAGAGAAAGTTGTGTGCACATTTTGTTCCACACGTCTTGACACCTGGGCAAAGGGAAGATCGAGTCACATCTTGCCAAGACATTATCTCGATGGCCGATGCACAAAAAACATGTAACGAAATTATGACGGCAGATGAGACCTGGTGTTTGCCCATGACCCCGAAACAAAGCGACACAGTTCTGAATGGGAAGGCAAGACATCCCCTCAGCCGAAGAAACTGAAATTCTAAAGGTCCCGCATCAAGACCATGTTGATAATTTTTTTCTACTCTCAAGGCGCAGTGCACAAAGAATCCGTACCAAAGGGAAAAACAGTAAATGCAGAATTTTATGAAGCAGCAACGGATCGCCTGCTGAAGCGCATTCATCGGGTTCGTCCGGCTGCGTTCTGCTGTCGAGATTTTTTCTTGTTGCACGATAATGCGCCCGCCCACAAAGCTGCAAGTGTTTTGCAATTTTTTACCCCCCCCCCAAAAAAAAATGTTACACCCCTTTATCACCGTACGTACTCTCCAGATTTATCTTCGCCAGACTATTTTCTATTCCCCAAGTTGAAAATTAAGTTAAAATGACTTCACTTTGCGGATGTTAATGAGATCCAAGAAGCCGTAACTGATGAATTAAATATGGTCCACAAAGAGGAATTTTCGGCAGCTTTCCAGAAACTGTACGACCGCGAAAAAGCCTGTATATGTGCCAGTGTAGCTTATTTTGAATTTAAAAAGGAAGTATTCTTCGATTTTTTTAAAAAAAAATAATCCTACAACCTTTGGACCGCACTGTGTATGTTGACTGTTAGACTGTCCATCCCTCTGCATTCTTTGACTTTTTTCCGAATTCATAGATCTTGAAGTATTCAAGTTCGCTGCGGGTTGTTGCAAGGTCTTCGCCAGAAATAAACGCATAATGAAGATTCATGTCGATCCGAGTTTGTTTTATATCCCGGTCTGTACATACGCATATCGAATTTGGTGTACCCTGTTGGTCCTGTACGTGAGGCTCAAATCACCTTTCTTCTCAAAATATTGCCGGCCCTACAGGTAGTTGGTACATGACATTAAATTTAGCTGTCATGAAGTTTACAACCTATAATTAGAATGATTTTCGATAAGTGCAGTTTGTATACAAAATACTACAGCGAAATGATGGTTATGGTACGTTCTCGTACACATTTTAATCAGTAGTAAATTAAGTCAAGGCTTTTTATATTATGCTGAATCGCAAAAGAAGGCATTTGGAACATGTGCTTAATGCATTGACAGATGTGGATCCTATCAAAATATTACGAAACTTAATAGGTAACGCCTTCCAATTTGTGAGTTAAAATGCGCCATATTAGTCCCGATATTTGCCGCAAAAGTAACGTAAATGCCTTCGCATGTGTAATACAATGTCTTATGTTCGTGTCGAACGCAAGCACAGTTATGTACCAGTATTCTTTCGCGGTCTTCAGCTTAACGATGTGTGTAGGATAAATACGTCATTAGTTCCGGGCCTTGCATGCTAATCTGAGTTTCAAGAATTGTAAACAACTTGTAATCACATTACATTTCAGATTTGCTCGGAGACAGTATCTGTTTCTGTCTGGTCCGTAGTGTTAAATAGAATTCACACTCGTTAAGGCCAAACTTACGTTTTCGTGTCGTGTACTATACTTGTACCAACGGAACGCGAGTTCGGCGTCCCGCTACGTCTTTCTGCGTTGCTTTGCCCTATACAGATAGAGCCCTAACATAGACTGGCCTCACGTCTAAGTCTTCCAAGAGTCTAGGGAAAAACTGTTTTGACGTTTTAATTCTGAATCGACACAATTCATGTGGCCTGTTGTATGATGGCTGAAGAAACAGCATGCCATCTCCATCTGTGCTGAGTATCCTTCACAGTGGGTACGTTAACTTCAGCATCGATCAGTCGGAGAGGATGACGATAGGTCCTGCCGAAACCCTGATGTTTTTGTATTTTCATGCCATCCATCATGGCGAACTTCCCAACTCTCCTAGTTTCTCAAAACGTGAGTGGGAGGTTATTGGGAGCCATCCAATACTGCCGATATTGCAGCTCTGTGCGCTTGTCCTTTGTTTCTCTAGATCACACTCCAGTGTTACAGTGTTCCGATGGAAGTTATGAAGGTTTGGTAATGAAGCTAAATTGATCTGGCTGAGCATTAGTTCAAGGTTCCGTAACTTAATGCGTGTAGCTACGTGTTTTCATGCGTAATGGTTACATAGCGGCGAATGGAATTGGGCTGAAAAGAGTTAAGACATATCCCTGCCCCATTTTTCGTTTGGATAAACTGAGTAAAACAAAGAACACCTCAGTATTGCTAGACCAAGATTAGCAACGGATGGTCACGTGTAATAATAACTGGCGAGGGTAATAAATAAGATAGCAAGATGTGAAATTAACCAGAATTAAACGAATAAAAGAAATATAGTGGTTATAATTCGTGTGTACGCCGTACAAGGCCTGTTCCATGTTCTTGAAAAGAAGCGTCTAATGGAATCACACATTGTATTGTGTCTAATTTGATACCAGGATAGCAAGAAAATTGTCAAATTATTGCTTCTAATGCAGATTTACCATATGGTTATGAGCCATAATAAGGCCTCATTTACGTAGATCATGGCATAGTTAGCATTCGGTGTAAGGGCTACCTTGATTTCCCAGTGTAGCCGTTAAACCGTATGCCGATTTTGTCAAAATTCGATATGGTAGACTTAATTTGCATTTTATTATTCCCGCACTAAGTAACCCGAGATCGCCTGTTCGTAACTTCGTGTACTACATTGTGGATTACACCACTTCCAGTCTTCTGCTTCCCTCTTTCTTTTCTTTCTTTGTATTGTCCTGTGCAGGTAGAGGCCTTTCTCATGGCCATGCGTTTGATAAATGTTCATAATTTCAAACATTACTTTTTAGTTGGAACAGGCATGAAGGCCAACAGCAGGTCAGTCAATGTAATAGTATGAAATTCATCCACTTCGAACTGTACTGGGGAGATAATTTCGGCGGCACTATACTTCCTAATAACGGCAGTAACGTAAGATGTAACCTTAACGATGCATGTCGGTTTGGAAGTGTTTCAGTTGGTGGCTTCCTTTCAGGTGTTTCAATTAAAATGCTGTACGTATTTTTCCACGCGTCTTAAGAGGCCGTAAATCTCATCCTTCTTGAAGTAATCGCCCCAGCTATAGTAGGTGAAGAGAAATTTCGCGTCTCTTCTCATGAAATCTCCAGCCTCTTGCTGCACCTCTCTTGGGTCCATGTTGTTACAGCCTTGCTGTTAGTGAGAGATCCTAGTTTCACAACTACGTTAAACAACACACACACACACACATATATAAGCACATAATTCTGTAAGAGAGAGAGTCCACGGCACTGGAAGTCAGTAGATTCCGAACTGAATGGTAGCAGATATGTTCTGAATTTATATTCTGCCTTAATTTCCTCTCATTTATTGCTGCTGTTGCCAGTTATTTGAACGTTTCCAACATTTTTACTTGAGGTACTAGCTCTCCTTGTATTGTTATATTGTTACACGTTCTGATAGAAGATACAACAGCTTTTCACAAAGGTGCAACACTTTTAGGATAAAAAGAAAATCCTGTAATCACATTCTTGCCTGCTGGTTCTCTGTGTGCGTGGGGGGGAGGCGGGGAGGCGGTGGCAGTATCTATATTGGTGACTTGATACATCTATAAATCCTCTTGAGCCGTGTCAAGAAAGATGGCTGTCTCATATGGAAATTTGCCAATGCGTTTAGATTTTGCCATGCCGACATCTAAAATTAATGTTGCGAGTCCTATATGAAATGGGTTATGTTCCGTTTGGGGGCGTCCTCCGTGGTGCTGTTGGATTGGACCCGACCACGTGGGTTGCCATGGAAACGGACTGCCCTGCTACAGCAAGGAAGAAGAGAGCTGGGTGACTCCGCCGACGGGCGGCTTGTAGTCTCAACGTAGCCCTTCGTGTATTCGTTCGTTTGTGTGTGTGCAAGCTCCAAGATTAGTGAAAATATCAGGGCAAACACCTATATTTTGAAGTGAGCTGTACGGGACAGTTACTGGACGTTAGACAGTTCGTGGTGTCATGCGGGAATACACCTTGATGCACGCCCTCTCGTGCCTCAGTATAGTGCACTGTCTACCCATCGTGTGTGTGTGATCTCATTTCAGAATGCACTTGTGTTAGCAGTCCATGCTGTCTGCACTAGCTGTAAAATTGTTTATATAAGGATGTAGCCAACAGCAAGTACCTTATTATGAATTTATATCGTACTATCACTCTGGAAAAAAAGCATAGGCGCTGGCTGCCTTTATTTACAGTCTTCTGAAGAAATTTTTATTCATTGATCAAAATCGGCATAATGCAAATAATATCCACATGAATTATTAAAGTAATTCATTAAAATAAACGATATGACCACACAGTGGTCGCTTCTGTTCGTTTTTTGCACAGGTCTTCTGCATTTAGAGTTGTCCATAACTGCAGTAGACAAGAAAGTTTAAGACAGCATTTCCATTGAAGAGAAGTAATGTTATATTAGCTTCCCATGTCCCCCGTTTTACTGGATTCAGAGTCACGTGTTCAGTTTCGTGTCTTTTAATTTGGCAGTGTAATGCTAATTTTTAATTACTACATTTGTATTGTAGCAGTGTGAACATCTCAAATTTGGAAACGCAAATCAAGGTAGTTACGGTAATGCCTTAAAGGTCACAAATTAGTCACATTTATTGCTGTTGTTCCTGTACGTTGTAGTGCTTGATTTAGAAAAGTTATGTTCGTTAATTGTGTGTATGTGTGTGTTTTTGTTACCACTGGCATTTATAATGTGTTGTTAGTTAACATAAACGAGCGACTTTTCGTGTTCAGCTGCAGAACTTGTGAGGGGGATTTCTCTTGTTGACTTGCCGTTTACTCGCTTCCATATTGTGGGCGTGAACCGCTCGAGTGTCGTGACGCCACCATATAGCAAAATTACATTTGGATGTTACAGGTATAATTCAGTAGTGAAAACTTCCGGATAGCGGGGTGAGAGTGAAAAATTGCTTTATGTGTCCTGTGAGGGAGTAATGGTAAAAGATATTAAATTGTGAAACTAATATAACGTGTGGGGGGAGAAGGGGGATGATATCGTTAGTCCCTTGTGGACCGAATTTTATGATCATTGAATTCTTATCGATGGTTCGTTTCTTGATAGTCTCATTGCGTGTTACATTTTCATGTATTTTATTATGAATGTGAAATTCTTGCAGTGTGTAATTTACTCCAATTGCAGCCAACAAAGGTGTAATTAAAATCACTGTTTTTCTACGATGGGATTGGTGGTTGATTTATTGACTGACGCCTTTTCGGTTGCTCCGAATGAAGGACTAATGTGTAAGTAATTGTGTAGAAGGAAGTGACCCTGTCCTGGTTCAAGTTCCTGGTTTGAAATTTTACGTAGATCTGAAGGAAGCCACAAGAAACGTTCGGTGATGAAAGTTTTGTGTGTCAAGCCTTGTGTGTGGGTTTCCCGAATACGAAAGAATTCGTTTCACGTGCAGTGCTGTAATCATATTCCTGTGGAAGTGCTGTTATTTACGTTTGAGATTCCACGCCGGTGAAGACTCACAATGTTTTCTCGTAGGTTGACACTGTGCAGTCTGTGTGGTAGGTAGCGACGTTTCGGACTTCTGGTCTGAAGCTGGAGGCAGTGTGGTCTTCCGAATTGATGCCACCACTTATCAGACCCCACGGTGTCAACCCAGATGACCACAATATGAATACTCTTGTTCGATGTGCGTTCAGATGTTGTACTGTGATAGACGCGCACTGTGCATTACAGAAATAAATTTCAGCAACTCTTTAATTTCCTAACCAACATTGCGGTAGCAAAAGCCAAACGTTCAAAGCCACAAATACCAAAACATTTCTTCCGACCCTGTACTGAGCAAGTTGCGTTTAACTTGCATGTAAGTTAGTAAAATCCATCGTCAAGTTATCCACCCATTCTCGTTCCAGCCATTCCAAGTTATTTTCCCCGAGGTTTTACCGCCAAAATTCTGTTTTCCTTGTTCTTGTTCGAGTTGCATGCACAGTCAGCCGTTCAGAGCCTCCTCGAATGTTCTGCCCCGTCAGTACTAAGTGGCCGGTATAAACTGCCAGGTTCTCGTATTCTGAGCTGTTCGTAATTCGTCCTCTATAGGTTATAAAGTGTAAGTAATAGACCGGTATTATATACCCTGGCGGTTCGAAATACCTGACAAGTTATCAGGAAGCGATTTTGGGAAGCAGTTCATTCTTATCAACCTATTTCAGCTATGTCTATTTTGAGTATCGTTCAACCAAAGATTTTTGTGTGCGTTTAATGGGTTATCTTTCATTCGAGTGTCCTAACAGTAGTGCTGAGAGAGTGTAAGCTGTCACTCTTTTCCCTTTCCCGCTTATTACTGTATCTTTGTATTTAGAGTAAATGTATAATGAGCATGGGTCGATCGGTCCCCCCCCCCCTCCCCCGAACTTCAGCTTTCTGTTTGTGTTCCGCCCTCCTTTCAACTGAGACATCGTGTGTAAATGCGGGGAGCTTAAAATGGCACTTAGGGCACTAGAACTCACATAAACACTCGCACGTACAATATAAGCCTATGGCATAGAATTTCACCTCAGCGTCAAGGAATTTTTGAAACGTAACTAATTCTAAATCGCATTACCGTGTAAACGTCGCACCGGTTGGGCACTGCTCTGCTTTCGTAAGAGCAGAGAATGTGCCCCAGACTTGATACTTGCCATAAATAAACTTCTTTATTCAGCCGCGCTTCCGAAGTGTTGTAAAATTGATCGAAGTCGTAGGATAGCATAGGCACGAGGCGTTTGTGAGAGGTATAAGGGTTGTTTGATAAATAAGTGGACTGTACGCACCGCGCAGCATGACGCCCAGGCATATGCCCCATGGTTGAGACAGGTAGCCCACGGTTTCACGAAGAATAATTTATACTACACATAAGCCGTCAGGCCACGTTGTCCGATTATTTACCAGACAAACGTTATAAATGTTGTGGGTAGGTAGCTGTGATGTCAGTGGTTCCTGTGTTTCCAAGTTCGAAACAGAATGTGAAAAATGTCATTCCGTTGGGATTCAACCCAACAGTTCTGATTGCTGGGCGCACAGACAGGCTGAAGACTAAACGCCTAGTTGAATGTTACTCTCTTGTACGTACGTGTTTGTTGGTTTCAAATGTAGAATAGACTGTTTTTCCCTTGACCTGCTAACACAGTAAAGGAACTCTTACGTAGGTGTACGTATTTAGATAAAGTTACAAATATCTAAGTTGGGATGTCTTTCCACGAGGTGTATGAATTGAACGCATTATGGGCGGTCGCCCACGTTCGAATTTTATACCTCGAAAGTTTGAATAGGTTTCATTTACATTCATTTTTGAGGGTTTACGCTTACAGTTGTCGCGAACCTTCAGTTTTGGCTTCTCGAGTTACTCGAAAGCATCAGAGCCATTGAAATGTGCAGAGTTCTCAAAAATGCGTGTGGGTAATATCTGCCTCGTACATTAGTAATTGAAATCGACCTATAATTTTCCCTGCTTATTACACAAAATTATTGTTTTGGTATAAACAACATTTATTCCATGAGCCAAATAGGCGCCCAGTTATTCAAACGTTTGACGGAAAATATGCATGGCCATTTCTTACCACAACATCCCTTCTTATTTAGTCTGTTTTGCAGGGGCTGGGTTCTAACCGAAAATTTCGTATTCGAAGGTTAATACTGTGGTTAAGGTATTATGAAACAGTAGTGGCGCTGTGTTAATACCTTTACATCTGTCACAGATTTTCGACCACCTCTACTTGAATCACGTTGGCGAACATCTTGGGTTGTTCGCGGTTTAATGCAGCGGTACTGATGAACTTATCTGGCGCTTTGTTCCAAGCGTTGACCAACATCAGGATGTGATTATTATTAAACATGTGTTCGAACTCCAATATTGGCAGAAGCAAATATCCGCAGCAGAAGGTGCCAACATTATTGTTGACGTCAGCACGAATGATACAAGGTTTGCCAAGGTGACTGCATCCGAACAGCACAGACCTGGTGCGTTTTAATATTTTTCTATTCCGATATTTAAAGAAGAACTCGAATACAAGAATGTCATAAATTCTGCAAATACGGTTCATGCTGTCAGGTTGTATCCGTGCTCAAAAATTATCCAGGTTTTCCTGTGAGCACCAGTTTAAGACCGGACTAGTAGGTGTGGGATATGTGAGACTCTAGGGCATGTTTTGTTCCGATTACTTCGGTTATATCTTCCCAACCACCATACCACGAGTGACCCTAAGCCATCTTTGTCCCCGTCCCTGAGGCGTGTGATAGGTCATCACGTCGCGGTGTGAGCCCTCATTTGGGACTTCACTGGCTAAGGAAATTGCATTGTTGTTTAATTATTTTCATTCTTCGGATTATTTACTTCCAGATGTTATATAGCGAAAGATTCTCATGAATGGTGAGTAGACAAAAATTGTGTGTGAAGGTGTTAATCGGTATTCGCCTGGATAAACTGAGGAAAATTGCGAAAACGTGAAAATGGAGAATAATTCAGCTGTGTTTGAGGCCGAATACCTTCCGAATATGCGTCTAGAGCGTTATCCAACATTACGAGGAAAGATTCGCCCCCCCCCTTCCCCAAAAAAGCGCCCCATGCAAATTGGACCTACCAAAACAAGACAGTACACAACCGACGAAAAAAGTACTGCATAATCCAAGACAGTAGCTTAGACTGTCCTTAAAACATATGAATTGTAAGCGAAAAATAAAAGTTATTTTTATGAGATTATGTCAGTTCCTTAACCTTTGTAGTCGGGTTTCTTGTATTTCAGTAGCAAAGCGTGTCACTTTTAATCATTTGCTCTCTCGCCTTGATTTGGCGGCAACTTGTGTAGCAGACTTGTATAGCTTGTAGTAGGTATATTTTTGTGCAGGCAGTAGGCTGTCCGCAGACGTATAGGAGATGTAGTAAAACCCTTGCCTTTCACTATGTCACGTTTATACTCTGCACATCCCCTCTTTCAGGTTGCTGCGGGAAGGGCTAATATACCTACCTTAGTGCGACAGTCAGAACTGCGAGTATGATATTGCAGTTGGTCGTAGGGCATTGTGTTCTCAGGATTAAAATGGCCCACCTTCGCGAACACGATTATGAAGTTACAGGTTCCATAAGCGCAGGAAATGTTTTTCCCAGCAGTAGTACTGATGTCCTGTGAAAGCAAATTGTGTCACATTCAGGATCGTTGTGAGAACCCACAGGAACCCTTGCGTTATTGTGAGGCCCTTATTACCCTTTAAGACGCACGATAACTGGGGTGCGGGATGATATTTCTTTACTTTTCTGTCCCTTTCTCTTTCTTCTTTCCTTCATTACTTTGTTTATATTTACATCCATTCTCTCTTTTCTTTGTCTCATTCTTCCTTCCATCCTCTTTGTTTCATTGTCTTTGTTTGGCGTATTTGTGTCTTTCTTCCCTATCTCCGTATTTGCGTGTGTACTTAATATTCCTTCCCTGCTTTCTGTTAATGTTTCTCTTTAAACCCTTTCTTTGTTTCTTTCTGGGAAGGGGCATGCGCGTTTCCTGAGCAGTGGCTGCTGTGGCTAGATACAGCTTAAACACATCTTTATTAACTTGAGTTCATTTTCCATTTTGTGGCGCGTTCTGGGAGCAGAAATTATTTTATTGGTACCGACCTATCTCAAGGAAGTTCTGACCGTGCATAATGAAGTAGTGTACCTTGAAGACGCGCGGTGGAGTGGAGGTATAATTTCATGGATTCTTAACATCGGTATTAGGTGAAAAAGAATTCTGCGTGTTCGGGTACACACGCTTATTCGTCGTGGTGTGGCGACATATAAATAATTTTCGTAGTTAATTCGTGGTCTGGAAGCTGTAGTAATAAGATCAAAACAACCGAAGTGGCTGTGAGAAGCTTTTAGCCGTCCGTGTGCGGTTGGCGGAACATGGCCTCAGTACGCTCTAAAGGTGCACTAGAACTTTGCTTCATGGAATTGGATATGAAGAAAAGGAATCGATAGCCGTTTTGTTTACTGGACACTGTGTATTTTGTGCTGCCAGGACAACAAGCAACGCCCCGAAACTCCTCCCACGACGCGCGCACTGGGGCTCCCTAGTGCCCAATTCTATCTTACATTTCCGAAAGTTACATCCCCACTGTGCGTGGTAAAGTTCACGCCAATAATCCCTCAGCGAAGAGCTGTGGAATAACACATCCACAAAAAGACGCGCAACCCCTTCGGTGTACGTAATCAATCCAGCGGCATGAATACAGTTTCTTTTATGTTTCAGAAGTTTGTTGCCTTGTGTTTACTTTAAGACGTGTTTACGGGTGTGCATGTTACCTCACAGTCCGAACTGACAGCAGGGGCAGGGAGAGGCGAGCTAGCCTAGCAAAGAGCGACGAAGTAAAAGAACTGGTGGCCATTGAAGTAGCTGACAATGGAAGGCTGAACAGACGCGTGTTTTTCTTCTTTTCTATGCCGCATTGGCCTGTGTTTTTATTTGAGACGGGTAGACTAATATATACAGTTACAACTCGAACCGCAATACACATGCATTGCAGAAAAACAAATTACGCGTTTTCTATTTCATATTTCATTAAATATTCACTGCATCAGAAAACGTTTTGAGTGACAGTTGTCAGTCGTAATCTGCTGTGTTTAATGTATTTCAAACGCATGACTAGACCACCCCCACCTCCCATATTTATAGAACTATTAGATATTCAGTTTGTGTGTCCTTTACAGCAGAAGACATAATTTACCGACACGCACAGAAGTCCAGTTTGCACCATAATCTTTAATGTGAATCCCTAAATACTAAATTTAATATAAAAATCAACACAGCAGGTTCAGAAGTAATGTATCCAGACAGATGGACAGGCATGGCTGCGCGATTGTGTATTCATGGTACGCGCTTTGTCAAGAGCGCGTACAGTTTTTCGGTAACGTGGTATTCCGGTAGATGCACGTTGTGCTTTACGGGCTGCCGCTGGTTTCGCAGAAGGTTGGGTTCCAGGGCACTCTCGTAAAGGGAATTCTGATATACAGTGGAACTTGCTGTTTGGGGCACGTGGTTATTGCAGAAGTCGCAAGTTTGTGTTACCTATCGAAACATTAAAACATCTCCGAAGTTACATCTAGGTGGTTCCGAGACCGGCAGCGTTAGTCGAGACGTAAATCGAGCTGGATTTCCCCTTAAACGGAATGCTGAATGTATAGGGTTGTTTCAGACAATCTGTTTTTTGACTGAGAAAATACAGATCTATTCACACTTGTGAAAAGCTTACAAAACATATGGAATGACAAAGGAATATTTAGGAGGACGCACTTCCTCGTGAAGTGTAGGCTGGTAGACTGGATTATCATATCCAGTGTCCGACAGTACAGGTGGCGATGCAGGAGTCCATGAAGATGACTTGAAGGAATCAAGCACTGAATTCGGGTGAGACAGAGACCTTTTCTTCTTCAGAATGTCTTCACAGCAAACAAACTTCCTCATAATAGCATGTCTAGTTACTGCTCACTACTCGATCTAAACAGTTCCCTCAACTTTTTTTTATGCGGCGGCAGTGAGCCCAAGCCCCTCGGTCAACATTGAAACCGTTACGATCCTGTCATTAGACTCAGGCCTAGGTTCCTCAGAGAGTGCTTTCCTTTCAAATTTCAATAGGATGGTCGAGAGTGCGATCCTGATCGTGGGAATTCAGCAACTGAAAGACATTTTAAGCATCCTACATACGAATTTGCGTCCTTGACTAAATGTGTTGCGTCTGGGAGTAAAAGATGTAAGTGCAGAACGACGGGCTTGGGGAGGAGGGGGGGGGATTGCTGTATGTAAAACGGTGAAAACAGTTACCGATACCTAATATGTGTGCGTTACCTAAGACCGCACAGTATAGATTTTGTTGGAACTTGCACAAATTACTGGAGGAAAGAAAGTAAAGTGATGCCTTCGTCATAGTTTCAGGGTACTAAAATGCCACTCATTTCCGTACGGGAAACCGATGTGGTAAAAATGGACCATCGTAAAGAGGTTGATGACTGTACATGACGTCAACAAGATGCCACGTGTGTGTACATACTCTGTAGTTACTGTTTGAACTGTAGCAGGTGGATGTAATCACGTGGAAGCCATTGTTTCTGTCCTCTCTTAGTTGGTCTAGTTGCAATGTAACCAAAAATAAATTTGAGAAATTAGTGCATCTAGTTGGTTTTATTATAAGAATTTATCACGATGCACGGTCACCTGAACGTCAAATATGACTCTAGTATACAGGCGGTAATGCTAGTCATTCAGTATTGTGCTGCCGAACGTTGCTGTGTACTGATTTAGTACCGCTTTTTGTTTGATAGGTCCCATGTTCGATTCATTACCCGAAGTCTGGTTGTTACGGCATCTTGAATCCGTGGTATTCATGGTACTTCCAAACAAATGCTGGACAGTGTCTCAAGTTGTTAACGCTTACGCCAAACGCGCTGCAAGTCCTCTGCTGCCACGCACCCGCACTGTATAGGCCTGTTCATGTTATCACAAACGAGGCTGTGTCTATCCATTTTACAGCCATTACTTCTTGTTTGGAGGCACTACCACTTCCTCATTTATATTGATCGAGTAGTCCCAGCAGTGTAGAGAAATTGCCGTGACCAAAAGTTAGTTTGATTATACGTTTCGGTTGTGTGTGTTCGTTATCACGAAGTACGTTAACTTGACGCGCAGTATCTCATATTCTGTGTTAGTCGGCGGCGGTCCGATGAAGTTTCGTGCAATTGGTTGAAAATATAATTTTGGGGCCATTTCGGGTAGTACATAAAACTGTCTCATTGTGCAGCGCTTTGATACACTAGAATGGATTTTAAAGAAATAGGATAAGTTGTCGAATGGATCCATGTGACTCAGGATAGGGACCAGTTGCGGGCTGTTGTGAGCATGTGATGAACCTTCCCGTTCCATAAATTGCGGGGAATTCCTCGACTAGCGGAACTATTAATTTCTCCAGAAGGACTTGGCCCCGTGTAGTGGTGGCAATATTTAACGAAGTGCAATACCATTTGTGTGTGTACAGTGTGTTGTATAGTGTGACATGCTGTGCAGCTGTAATTTTTTTTTATTCGCAGTAAATGACCATAAGTGTAGTGCAACAGTTTAGTTCGCAGAACAGTGTACTACGTTAGTCTGTGCGTTTTCCATTCTTTTGCTGGCGGCGCAGTGGAGTATAATGGAATAAGTCTTGCGGTAAACGTTTCAGACACGAACTTTTAGAATCAGCGTGTCACGAGTATCACTTTCACATAAAATCGTTTCGTAAGTGTGGAAAGTAATTCGAGTGGTTCACCAAATCTGTACAAGCACCCTCATCCATCTTGATTGATTGGAAGATACGGATTCGATACTTTCGAAGGCGGAATCCATTCCCTCCGAGTTCACATCTTTTCGCAGTTTTCTTGCGAGCCTATCAATGTCAGCCTGTGGAAGTTACAGCCATGTCACACCCGCAGGCCAATATTCCTTACTGGTTTTCCTCTGTTATTTCATACAAAGGTCCAAATATTCTACTTCATCTCTTCGTACTTCAGTGTAAAACGCAGTAATAAACCATTTTAATTTAGTACGAACAGTGAGCCTTTGGAGTCTGTCGTATCTTATTCCACTTGTATTTGGAAGGTACCAGGTTTGAATATAGGGCGGAACACTGGCTAATCTGTAGGATAACGTGGATGGTGCGTTGAAATAGGCCAAAACCTCTTCAGAGGCCCTACATACGTAATTGGTCGTCAGATTTCCCTTATATGACGTTCAGTAGCCCTTGGAGATAAATTAGTGTTGTCGATTTAGGATTACTCTGGAGCCTTGAGGAGGTGAAGACGTTAAGCTCCGCAATTTGTTTCAGGGCGCCGAAATTTCTTGTAAAATATGAATCAGTTTGTGTTGAGATATAAAATTACGCATGTGTACCAAGGAACGGGGTAGACGATCCGGGCTATGGTTCCCGATATAGGCAAGAGATTTTTTCTGTTCCCCAAAAGTCGAGACCGGCAGTGGGGTCCACCCATCCTTCTATTCAGTGGGCAACGGAGGGTCTCTCCCCGGGAGTACAGTGACCGGGGCGTGAAGTTAACCGCTCAGTCTATAACTAAGCTTAAGAATGAGTTGCGCTATGCCTCTTCTTCTGTATGCCTTCATGGCATAGACAGGGACATGCTTATACCGAGATATAGTTACATTTCTGTTATTTCGTATTGCGAACGTGATTGTTGTATATGTCTGGTAATAATATAAGCACCCACACAAACGTTACACGATCCCTGCTTGTCTTGTTTTTCTACACACAGGTCAGTAGAAGAGTGTAAATTCGCAGAAAACATCCACCTTGTCGTTTCAAACACTGTCTCGTATTTCACTCGTAGTAGAAAAGTTGTCTTAGGAGTCTTGTATCAGCGGTATAGCTACTGACAGTCCTTGACATTACGTACGTTAATCTGCAAAAAATAGTGTCTTCATCAACTTTCTTAACTTACACTGTCATTCCTGTTCCGATTCAGGGTTGTCCTGAAACAGTCATGTAGATATTTGGCGCTTCTCGTCCTTGGACGGGAGATGATTTGGGGATTTTTACTGAAATCTTTTGACCAAATTCAAGTTTGCGTAAAGTTGTACAGAGTACTGGACACTTTACATGAAGACCGACGAACATTTTTGCAGTTTGCCTTTATAATGAAGACATTGTGTTGTCTGTAAGCTACGAACTAAAATTTAAATAGTTTAACGACCTGAACATAATATTTAGCAAGGTCTACTCAAAATCTGTTGAGCAGAGCAGACCGTTGCTAAGGTACGGGGACACTACAGGGACTGTAGTAGAGCGAACGCGCCATGCGGACATTTCTTTTGCAATTTTGGCCCATAATTGATATCAACATGGCTGTTCCGCGTACTATTTTGACGAGAGACTGCCTACTGATACCCTTAATGCAGGTCCTAATAATATATGATGTAGTGACAGGTCTTCGAAAAACTGCATGGTTTATTCTCAGAATGTAAAGAGAGTATCATTGCCGCGCGAAATTTGTGTGCAGCTGCCATTTGGTGGGCGAAACTATTAAGCCGTAAAAAGTTAAAGCATGACCACAACTGTAAAATGTTGAATGCCACGTGTGAAAAATTCCAAGCGTGACGGCGACATTGCAAAACTGCGTGGTAAGGCTGACGATGGATATAGTTTTGTCCGTGTCTCAGTATGTTGGTGGAAATTATGCACATAACTGGGTCATGAAGTAGTGCGATTGTTAAATTATGGTCCCTCGTGCTTACCGTGTGCATTAAACGATTTGAAGGAAAGTAGGTGCCGCAGGTTCTTCCGAGAACTTCTGAGCACTTCATTTATGCTTGTGTTTGTGTAACGAACAAACTGGTCTCGTTCAGTATAGTAGGCATTAAATTTAAAGCGTGGGGCAGTAAGGCTGCCGATGATAGGGTGCTGCCATCTAAGCATTCTAACGCAATTCATTGATGTCATTGCTCGTATTAGTAGATGGCAGGGAAAGCGCTGTAGTGAGTGGTGAAAGTCGTAGTATTTGTTTTTACATTGGGATGTAGAGCGTTGCGGTAAGTTCGACTTTTCTGAGTCTATGGTAGTGTGGTGTAAGGGGGCGGTTAGTGCCGTGTCTGTGGTTTGTTTCGTTACGGTAGTAACAGTCAGTTAGTGTAGCAATTCCGCCATCATTGATGTTGCATGTGGCCATCGGTGTTAGTACGAACACACTATCAGTACGCTAGATGATATAGTTGGGTGTTGTCTGCCCTTAAGTTCGTCTGCTTCTTGGAACTGAGTGGAACAGTAACCCGGTTTTGGTATGGCAGTAATTATGATGTGAATGGCCACATTGTATGCTGTATTATATACATCAACACTAAGCAGTGCCAATCGGAATAAATATTTGGTATCGCTTAGGTCGATGCATATAATAACATCGTTATTTTGTGACTGTAACGGACAAATTGTACGTCCGTTTGGCTCTGTTTAATCTGGCGTATTAAAGGCAGTTTTAATGCCCTTCCTTACTTTAAACTAGAACAGAAACGCATTACTTTCGATTGACTCGTTTGCTTTACAAAACTGATGTCCGCTCGATAGTTCAGTCGTAACTTTGCTTTGTAAATTCGTAATGCGGGCTTCTGTTCCAGCAGACTTCAAAATTGCCTAAGGACTTGTACGTTGAGCTCCAAAAATACGCTCGCCCTTTCAGCGCGGGCTAGTTAACGGAGACCGGTAAGGATTACTTGGGCTTGATATGAATGTATTAAAATTTAATACAAAAAATGATTTATTGTTGCAACTTGAAGGCCCGAACAAGTATCCGTAGTTTTATTTTTGTTTCTGCGGTCCCTCTGCTTTCAAGTGTGTACGTTTCGGGGTTTTACTGTACTTCCTTCTACAGGGGGTGTTATCGCTAACATGCCGTGGTAATTGTTGTATTGCAGATTGGTGATGGCAGTCGGAATTGAACTTGGACCTTTTTAATGCTTAATATATTTGACACGGAAGTTTCGTATTCAGGTGGGCGCGTGGGATGCCGTTAATAGGCTCTTACGGGATGACGTGAAGGTCACTTGACATGAGAGGCAACATATTAAACATTGTGTGTCAAGTGACTTGTGCGTCACGATGTGTGTGTGTACAAGCACACACATCGTGACGCACAAGTCACTTGACACACAATGTTTAATATGTTGCCTCTCATGTCAAGTGACCTTCACGTCATCCCGTAGGAGCCTATTAACGGCGTCCCGTGTGTGTGTGTATACACACACATGCATATACATGTTAGTGACAACCGTATGTAGACATCTCCCGAAACGCCGTATGTAGTGTGTATCAGACAGTAGGAACCACAGTTGTGATGTTAACTACTCTCGCTGCCCCTCGTACACTGTCGTCGGTTAGGCATTATCTGTCTCTGGAGATCAAGTTACCTGTCGAAACAGCAATGTATACGTGCAAAACGAATAAAGGTGTCGTGGTTGAGCTGTGTGCAATGAGGTACTGCCGGATGGACAGTAACGAACAAACACAACAGATGAATTATCACGTTTTGAGGGTTTCATAGCGAAACAGTGGCTGTATACAAGCCCTTACGCACGTATAAAAGTGTAGTAAACTTTTACATACGGGTGAGCGAAACCTAAGTGCACATGGAATAGGGAAGGTCAGTTAAATATGTGTGTGTGTGTGTGCGCGCGCGCGCGTGTGTGCGTGTGTATGTGTCCCCCTCCAGTTTTGGGTTGTACGTACATTTCCGAAGTGCGTTATTGGGGACTGTTCGTAGCTCATTGGCCCTGATGTTTGTTGTAAGTACACATCCAGCATGAACGCAGAACTCATTGTGAGGAAGCTGATCGCAGTGTCTGGTCAATTTTTTTTTGCTTGTAATTCGGTAATTTGACTTAATCGCCGCGTCGCAAACATTTTCCGAATGAAAGTTCGACATCCCAACGAGAAGTGTAGTTTGTGTCACAGTTTTTGTACTGTATCGTTTCCTTTTATTTTGCTTATTTATTTTAGGAAAGTGGCAAATTAAATTTGATGCGGTCATGTGAAAGTGTCGATTGTGTTGGTGCCACATGGACTAAAATGAAAACTCCTGATGTCTTTTCGGTATGGTTCCCTTCACTAAATTTCATGGCGTATCGGATATAGAACACCCCGGCGTATGTGACTCCCCATTGTGCTTTTTAACTTCATGTAAGTGACAATACAAATAATGCTAAAAACGGACTGTAAAGTTGTAAGCAAGTAATACGTTTTTCGTTAATTGTAATGTTTCTGGGGAATTTGGCCGCTTCCAAATTTAGGACACGTGTATTAGGTCCGCATTCCTGTAAATTCCTTTTTTGGATTAGTAGTACCTTTTAATGCACGTAGGGGGGGAGCAGAGGCGTGTACAGGGTTTTGGTGGGGAAACCTGTGAGGAGGAGACAAATTGGAGGAACCAGGCTTAGAAGGGAGTATAATATTAAGATGGATCTTCAGGAAGTGGGATGTGGGGACATGGACTGGATCGATCTGGCTAAGGATAGGGGCAGGTGGCGGGCACTTGTGAATGCGGTAATGAACTAGGAACTTCCATAAAATATGGGGAACTTCTTGACTAGCTGAGAACCGGTTAGCTCTCAAAAAGGGCTCTGCTCCATGGAGTAAGCAATATCTTTAATGTCTGATTGTGTTAGGTACACATTTTAAGCACGTGTTCAAGGCCGTTATTTCCGGTAGCTGTGTACCTTTAACTTAATACGGTGTGGTGGGGAGGGGTGAAAGTGATCGATAAACTTTGCGCTCGAAATGGCTTTTTTTTTTTGGGCCGTACTCCACATAGTACTACGAGGAAAGAAACGAGCTGAATTCCCCCGTTCATGTCTGTGAACGGTGCGCCGGGATGTGTCGGCAACTTCTCCGACCCTGGTGCATGTTGGGTAGCAACAGCAGGCATTCACTAAATTTCGTTTCGCAGATGATCATCGCAGGCGTTGATAACCTCTTTTGTCTGGAGCAGTGCTATAATGCCCGAGTTCCGCATTACTAATTATTTGAGGAAAGACAGGAATATGGTTTCATCTTGACCATGTGTCTGTTCCTTTCTAATAAGTTCGAAACAAGTGTGAATTTCCTTGACACGTGTGTGCTGTGCATGGTTTGCATTATTCTTTATTTTTAGTTTCAGAATTAAATGCCATTATCACTGCCTTTTAGAAACAAAATCGCCAATCACAGAACGTGACTGAAGATTTTATTACATAGCGGTGAAATTTGGAAATGTGAATTTTATCATGTTAAGAACTCTGACTGAGGGGCAGTGGAGGGACAGTTCCTTAAGTGTTAGGTAACCTAAAAGTGGTGAAGACGGTCAACGGTGAAAGTCAAGGGGTCTTTGCATTTGTTGGCTCCCCACGAGACCTTGTGTGCATATAGTGTTAACTTACCGGCTGTGAGTGACATGTCTGGGCGCTCACTGACACAATGGACTATCAGTGCATCATCGTGTACACCATCATCACTATCCTGCCGCCGAATCGACCTGGTTTGGCCGCCGATACACAGTGGGAGCCACAGGGTACTGCTGCCCGTGCCTGCTGCTTTGCATGGATCAAGTGCTGTATCAAGAGGTGTGCATTCTGTGTGTTGTGGGTTCATTCCATTCTTCCCTGAAAATGTTATAGTTCTTGTAATGTGAAATGTGCATTTACACGCTAAACTTTTTCTGCACCACTTCCTAGTCAGAAGTATATACCAATGAAATATCAACCATATTCATGTACTAATGTCAATATGGCTTTTCATGTTCCAAACAAAAGCAGCCATTAAAAGGCATTATTTTGAATAATCTGAAGATTTTCCAGCCAAGATTCTGGGCATTCAGAGACAAGGCTGAAATGCAAGTACTTAGAAGATGACCACTGAAAGTTCTCAGTAATGGCTTTTACAACACATTCCAGTCTTTTGTCAGCTACTTTTTAATTCTGTTTTCATAACAATGCATGAACATGTTGATCAATCAGTGGAGTAACTGGTTCATTGCCAGAAAAATGGGAGTTCATTTCTCCAGAGATGCAGGATTTCTTCTTTCAGTTTCACATCCAAACCAAGCTTGGGTGCTTTTCAGTGTATCCAAGCAATTCTTTCCTTGGTAGAGCAGTTAGCTATTCACACATTACGTTTAATCTTAAGCTATGAATACATGGTTTTACCTTCACCATCCTACATATTTCCATAGCATCATGTATAAAAGCAGTTCATTGTGTAACACCATTTGTTATGGGATGAGAATGGCACATTTTTTGCTGTTGGACTCCTTGTGTTTAAAGTAACTGATGTTAAATTAGTTGTACCAATATACAGCACATTCCCTCCTTATCCAAAGAACTTGTTACTGTAACTGTTGCTTTGTACTGTGCTGAAATGCTTAAAATGACGTCATTGTGCCATCATGGGAAACATTGTCCCTATGTTTTGATTAGTTATCTTTTATCTTGCTGATGTTTTCATTTACTCTTGGTGGAATTTAAGTGTGACTTAAAAATACAGACTGATTTTCAGCAGCAGTTCTATCTGTTGTGACTGAGTACAGTAAAAGAAGGAACAGACCAGAAAATGTTTTCATAAACACGCTTGTAATTTGCTCCAAATTATCTGGTGGTTATCTAATAAAATTGCGACATTTCCTGCCAAATAAGATGCTACAAGTGACGTGAGACACCCCATAAAGCAAGGTATTCTAGTGGATTTAACTGCTTTTGATGTTCTGGTGTTTAGTAGCAGGGTGATTTTTTGGAACATATTTCTGTGGGAGACAGTCTTATAAGGTGGGAAACACTATAATTTAAATTAAAATAATTTTTTTATTCAGTTCTATTATTTACAGAAGAATGCGCTCAGGTCTTACTGTCTGCGCTTATTAGCACAGAGTTACTAACTGATGAGCTTGAGCCCCACTAGGTGGTAAGGATGGCCTGGGGGGCTCGGCACCCTGTTTATTCCTGTCAGCTGTCTGGGCGACCGAGCTCCGCAGTGAGGATTTCTTGTGGGGTAGCGTAAGCGACAGAAACACATAAAACACATGCACCCAGCACAGGGATAACAAGTAAGATGCAAATATATTGTGAACACAAAGTTCAAGGTACATACATGAAATTGGAAACAGAATGATTCCCTGAGTCAGCAAACACAGAATAAATGTTAGTTGCGCACTAATCAAGAACAGAAATATCAGCACGCCAACAACACTAGGCTTACACTTCGGCAAAGAAAAGAATGAACAATTCACGCACATGAAAAGAACCACACACAAAGAAATATTCAGAAACAGACCAATACAACCACACTGTAAATGTTCCGCTCCCGGAGACTACATTACCTAACTACACAGTGTTACATGTAGTGCACGAAACATCGTGCTAAAAATATGATTACAGAGTACATGAAATGAACAGCCATGAACTTACAAATGAATTAACCAAACAAAATGGCGTGATA
>Ga0131853_10004924_pt1 | contig 24022 bp, 17 predicted proteins | sample TergutLab28metaG_FD_92764 | JGI IMG/M metagenome (GOLD analysis project Ga0131853, IMG submission 92764) | Labiotermes labralis P1 segment gut microbial communities from Petit-Saut dam, French Guiana - Lab288 P1 (version 2) (version 2) | ecosystem: Host-associated > Arthropoda: Insects >...
CTTTCTTTTTTGATTCGGGGGCGGGGCCGGGTGGTGGAGTGGGTTTGGGAACGGGGGGGGGGGGGGACAGTCCGGGGATCGAATCCTGGGGGGGGGGGGGGGGAGATTTTCCACACCTGTCCAGACCAGCCGTGGGGCCCACCCAGCCTCCTGTACAATAGGTACCAGGTTTTTCCCAGGGGTAAAGAGCGGCCAGGGTGTGACGCTGACCCCTCACCCCCTTCTAGTGCCGTGGTCAAGAAAGAGTAGAGCTATACCTCTACTCCCCCTATGGGCCGTACAGACTGTACAGAGCCTCAGTGCCTGTAGAAGGGTGCACTTTACCTATTTGATTCAGTGCACATTTCTTGCATCATTTTGTAAATCTGGATTAATGGAAACATTGATACAGGCTTTCCTTTTTAGACAACAGGTGCTTTAGACCTCCAATTTGGTGCAGACTTAGATCAAATAGTCTGAGTGTACAGGAAAGAGTGGCGGGTTTTTCTTTTTCTGCATCTTCTTTCCCCTGAATTGCGCTTGCTTCAATTCCATCATCGATATCCTCCCCTATTTGTACATTAATTTCTTCATTGTCTTATTCCTCTGTATATTCTAGATATTCTACATCGCTGCTGTTTTGTAGAATTGCACATAGTTGCCTGTTGTGGCAGGCTGATTCACATTTGAACCCATGAGACATTGACTGAGCAGTTTTATTTCCTGGACCCCAGCAAATAATTTAAACTTAATTCTTTCTGCATTAGAAAAACGTGGAGATACTTGATACGTAATGAAGGTGAGAAGGCATGCATGAAATAACCCTAAAATGAATATTAAAAGTAAAAACAACAATAAAATGCTTCGTGGGTTACAAAAATTACCCTGCTCAGTCGAGAATAGTTAATCAAATGGGGAATGTCATCACATTGCATTATGAAATAATGAACTGTATCTTACTTAACTGACACATGTGTTGAATATTTTCTGTTGTGTTATTGTAGTTAAAAAGCATGTTGTTTGGAAGCTGTCTGTGCTACCGTCATCAGGTAAAATAAAATATATGCTCTAGGGTCCATTAGATGGAGCCAGTCTATGTTCTCAGTGACAGAAGTAGAACCAGCTTCTAAAATATGCTTCTTAACCAGTAAAAGTTGATGGAAAATGTCCAGTGTGTGTGTCAGTTTCATCAGCGTAATTCATCTTAAGGGCCCCATACTCAAATATGCAAGTAATTACACTGCATTTCGCAGACTTTTGTCGAGACATACCAGTTTCAGTGGAATGTACACATGCTGATACAACGTGTGGTGAAGTCAGTGCAACTGACAGTGATTCATGAGTAGCTACACACACACACACACACACACACATGTGTGCACATATTTCTTTTGTACTTGGGGATTTCTCATTAGAACTTAACAGCAAGCAATTTCTAGCAGCCTGCTAATGTAGTACATTCTGTGGCATGTGAATATGACAAATAGTGGAACACATCTTACTGTTCTAGTGTTGGATTATTATGTTAAGATCACTGCTGATATCCTTCATGTAGAGATTAGCATGTTTCTTGGAATATTAGATTAATTTTTTTCTTGCTTCATTATTGGAAAAATGGGAGATCGCTATATGAATGCACACATTTTGTACAGGGACTTTACTGAGAACTGAAGATTGTGAAGCGGAGTTGGCTTGTATGCAGTGTCATCTTTTGTGTGTGTCAATATTGAACTATTTCATATGTTTAAAATGTTACTATATTCCAGATATTTCTTGTTTAGGTCCCATAGGCCCAAAAAAGACGGTTGTGTCTTCGTCATCTTCATCGTCTTCTTCTTGGGAGATTATTGGTGAATCACAGTCGTCTTCATCATCGTCATCATCATCGTCATCATCATCATCTTCTTCTTCTTCTTCATCACAGTTTCTTTCAAAGCAGGAATCATCAAGGTTGTTCCTTACTGCATTTCCAGAGACATCTCAGTCATTACAGGTTAGATTCTGTAAAATTTTTCTACTGAACAGAGGTGAATTCTGGTCTGTAAGTCAGATCATGTGAAAGTGGAACCCCAGGACTGACAAGACTAATAGGACCTTATTCTCTCTGTCTGTCCAAGGGTAATGTGTTTTTGAAAACACAGGTTTGGGACATTAATTGAGCAGTGAATCTCTCTCCCTGCCCTGGTGAATATTAACTTAACAAACACTGTTGAATATGGACTACACAATTGATACAGCTGATTCCAAGCAAATGTTAGAGAGGTTATTGGGTGGTTTGGCTGGGGTGATATCCGGGCTGCTGGCTGAAGCACAACTGTGCTTCAGCCGGCAGCCAAACCACACCCTGACTCCAACACACAGCAATCCAAGAACAATACAGCCAATGTGGTAGTTCAACAACGTAGTTGCAAACTCCTGAAGATGGACATATTAATGCCCGAAACATGTTGAGTATCTAAGAAGTAAAGTAAATATAACAAGTGACATCTAGTTGGTTTTTTATTCTTCAATTATCACAATGATGCATTGTCCAATAAGCATCATCTCCTTCAGTAACGTCCACAGCTCATGAAATGCCTTGTATTGGTGTTTGACATTAGATTTTGAAGAATTATATGTATGAAACATATTCTGCGTTTGGAGTAAATATGACTGTCACCATGAGTTTCTTTAAACTCACAGTTTTTGAAAGTGGATTAGTTTCTGTTGATAGGGAAGAGGGTTTCCTACTTAGTTAGGCCCTTTAGAAAGATCTGTCTTTATATTGTTCATCCCATTGTGTATTGATCAATATTAGCCAACAATTTTCGGTTAAGTTACACCAATTTCATATATGCATACGGTTGATATAGCTAGAATGCTTAGGCTAACTGTAAGTCCTCTTCAGGCTGTAACGTAATTAAAAGTAATGTAGAATATATATAAAAAGTATATAGTCAGTTAAGATCAAGATTGAGTTCCCTTTATTGCATACGATGTACATAGGCTTAGTGTGGCCATGTACCTCTATGGTGACTTCATAGTTAAAGTATGTTGAAATTAAAATTAGAAGTAATTGTTACCAAAACACTGTAGTCACTAAGTTGTATATGGAACTTATGATCTGGAAGATTTTTCTAGTTGTGACGAATAGTTCTTGTGTAGAAGGCCTTGTTTATTTATTATGCTAGTCATTGGTGTTTATGAAGGAAATGTGTCTGTAATGTTAATATCAATATTGTGTAGATGATGTATCAATATTTAAGTAAAAATTTAGACAAGGGTGAACCTTATTATATAGGTAGAATTTAATTGTATAAGGTTTTTCTTACATAGGATTCTGACACTCATTATGTGGTTTATTGTTTGAGAGCAGAGTTCTGTGTGTGTGCACAGGCCTACTTATGTCTTGGACTTTCAGCTGTATTAAGTTGTTAAATGTATGGATGGTACTTTCAGATGCACAGTAGAGTTTCTCAGTCATGTTTCAAAAATTTTATTTGAACCTATAGTGAGTATATCATTTATTCGATTGTTGTTGAGAGTCTGCTTATAGATTTTTAACTTTTTGGTAGTGTTTGTATGGTGTCCTTTCTTACTGAATTGTACATGTCTGTTAACATCTTCAATTATGCCAAAAGAATGAGAAGTATTTATTGTATACTGGACAAATTTGCTTGTGTTACTGTGACTTTTGAAAGAATGCAAATGTTCTGTATATTTTATGGCAAAACCTTGACCAGTTTGTTTGGTGTACTTTCTTCCACATCTTTGAAAAGTTAATTGGTATACTCCACTGGCATCATATGAGTGAATCTTTGGTTTTTTTGTTCTTATGTTGTGCTATAGTGAGTTATTAGCTTGAGATGTATTAGAATTCTTAAAGGGGTTTGTGATGTCTCTTTACCTGCATAGGTAATGGTGAACCATTTTTTCTTCTAGTTATTGTCACTACTGTATGTGGCATATGGACTTGTTTTCTCATTCTTAATTAGTTGTTGTACTGGTGTATCTGTTATGGGAAAAACCATTGTTGTGTAACATATTGTGTACTGCTACTCATTGTCTTTGTTTGTTGGATTTGTTAATGGACTATGTATGAAGGCAGTTCAACAGATATCTTACAGCACATTATGTAAGTGTTCTAAGCTAGAACTATACTTCACAACTGGAACAGTCTTCGAAGTCATAAATGCAACAGACAACTTAGTGACTACTCTGCTTCAGTAACAATTTTAACTATGAAATTACCAAAGACGTATGTGGCTACACAAAGCCATTTTGTCAACAATATTGTACTTCTTATGTAATAATATGAGTTTAATCTTGATCTTAACTGACAATATACCTTATTTTATATATATAAATATATATTGTATATTACTTTTTCACTTTAAAGCCTGAATATGGCTCATAGTTTGTGTTTAAAAAGAGCTAGTCATAATCACTGGACACAAAAAAAAAGTTTAATCACAGTGTACTATGCATTGTTCTAACATAAGATAACAACAATGGGTAAGAATAGAAAAATTGCCAAAAGAAATTACCCAGCATAAATTGAAGGGAAAAAAAGACACAGAAATTCAGAAATGTGTAGTGTTAACGTACTAGTCACTAGAAACACCCCAAAAATAATATTACCCAGACACTGATGATGAAATGAGGATAGTAAACAACAGATTTCCAGATTTTAAGAGATGACAAATTGTCAGTGTAATGCTGAAAAAGAGGGAAATGTGTAATAACACACCCAAGTAGTGTGCCAGGTTCATTCATACTGTCCCACAACTTACTGACCTCAGTGACTAGTGGAATCCAAATGGGGGAAATTAGTTGAGTTGGAAGGCTTATTGGATTTGTTACACAAGCTGTGTGGGTGAATTCATACACATACAACTTGATTCGATTTGTAAATCTGGCTTGATTCCTGCTTGACACAGTGGCCTCCATTATGTGCATGTTGGGCTACTTTTGATATTTCTAGCAGCTCCTTTTTGAGAATACGTTGATGTTCTCTGACTGAGACTCACCCTGGACACTAACCTGTTGTACTGATGTAGCTTTTAGCACGTTCTGAGGGAATTGCTATCTGAAGGGTATGTTAACTTTTGCATGCTTATATATTATAGGTGGATGAAAATCCAGAATTAGTGCCATTTGCAAGTGAGATTGTGTGGGAACAACAGAACCCTGTAATCAGAAGAGTGCAAGAGAAGAAAGAAGCAGAGGAATTCCGGTGCCAGAATCAAAGTGCATTCCAAGGTATTCATTTATGCAGTTCTGTGATTTGTACTCATTGTCAGGCATTATTAGGATAATCAAAGTTGAATGAGGTGGATGTAGCATGTGACGTAGATGGCAGAGAAGACAAATGCGTACAAAATTTTGGTAGGGGTGCCTAAAGAAAAGAGATTAGTTGGAAATCCTGTACATAAATGGAAGAATAATATTGAAGTGGATCTGAAAGAACTAGGATGGTGGGGCATGGACTGGATTAATTTGGCTGTGAATAGGGACAAGCAACAGGCTGTTATAAACATGGTAATGTGCCTTCTGGTTCTATAAAATTTGAGGGATTTCTTGGCTTGCTGAGTAACTGTTAGCTTTTCAAGAGGCACTGTGCTCCATGGAGGCAGTTCTGAATTATATTATAACATACAATTTTCCTTTCTTTCAACAGAGTTATGGTCCAGTTCTCTGTGGGACCCATTGTATACTCCAGCAGTAGCCAACAGTACTCTATTTAATACAGCCACAACTTCAGAGGAAGCCAATGCCACTCCTGTCTCAGTGTGGGGCTCATCAGTGAGCTCACTCTGGTCATCTTCTCCGTGGTCTACTGTATCAGCCTCTGTGGCTACACCCATCTCTGCTGCACCAGGTCACATAGTGCCACCAATATCAATTCCTGTACCAAGACATGAGGTGCCCCAAAACATCATTGAAAACAACGCTGCTGATATTGATGTAAGCATCTTATTAATGTATGGTTTATTTAATGCCATTTTCAGTGGCTCAGGCTGTCTAGTGGGATATGGCAGGGTGATTAGTGAATAAGGAATTGGAAAGGGAATTTTTTATGGCCTAGTTCACGGAACTGTCCTGACATTTGCCTGGAGAAGCTGAGGAAAATCCTCACACAGGACCCTGCACCAAGATTTTGAATGCAAGTTCTTCCAGGTATGAAGAAAAGCCCCAGCATTTTGTGTTTTGTTAATTCTTGCTGGACGTAAATGCCTGGTGTGAAGTGCAGATGTGCACATCTGACAGTGAGCTCTGTTTTCTCTGACTGGCATTTCTGGGTCTGTTGGAACCCGCATCATTTTATTCTTGTTCTTGCCAGGCTAGAGTTTTCTACTATCATGGAGAAGGGACAATTGGGATATTTGCATGTCCCTTCTTTCAAATTCCTCACCAAGAGAAGTCTGAAACCTTGGTGAGAATGTTCAGCCTTACATTAATATAATAATACGCAATTGTTAATGTTATAAGGTCCAGCAAGTGGGGGAAAAAGTTGTGTCATCCACTTGAAGGTACTTTGACTCATCGAATAGAGGCTGGCCATTCCGTCACTTTGATCCACGTACTGTGTGTGCTTGTTGTAGTGTTCTACAATGGGTGGCTTCAAAGCACTTTCTTTTCATCACTGAAATTTCCCTTCATGTTGCTCAGTATGTAAACTTCCCTTTTGCCCTCCTACGTCACTGCAGTTAACTGATCCTGGTCCTTGGTATTATATCTCACCTATTTCAATTTTGGTTTTTTCATGTGGACATCAGAGGGTATATCCTGTCTTATGGGGCATACTGTCCCACATGCATTTATTTTGCTTGACTATTAGTTCATCATAAAGTGTGGGTGAGGAAAGAAGCTTTGTGTCCTACACCTTCAGTTTTGCAAGTAATATTGTAACAGTGCAATGTATTGCCCTCTTGTAGCCATTGGTGGTTGCTGCATTCCTTACCTAAGTGCACTTTGTGTCACAAGTGTACCCTGAATCATCACAGAGTTTGTCAATTTTGGTGCCCGAGTGCTTTATTTTCTTGGGCCTTGTTTTCTGTCCTTAGTTTCCATATTCAGTTGTATTGTTTGTCTTGGTCAGGTGTTGTTTAATTTTCCATGTAGTGAAAAAAATTGCAGTATATGCAAGGCTCTGTTTCATGGCATTACTGTAAAATGGAGCATAAACCTGTTCAAGCCTAGACCAATAGTCTCATGAGTTTGCCTGTCAGGTTTTGTCCCATCTGTAGAGCTGAGGCAAGAAATGGCAAGAAAAGTCTTGCTGAACTCTTCTTACAATAAGAAATGTTTCAGACAAAAGTTTTATGTTCACCAACTTTTTCCCCAAAATCATTCCATTTATAAGATAATGTGGGAAAATATGGTAGAACTAGACAGGCCACTGATGACAATCTAATATGGCACATGCTTTTTGCATGTTGGATAACTAGGCTACAAACACACACTCAGAATATGCAGTAGGTACTTCTAGTGTTGCATGGCAACAGTGGGGTACACGAATGTGCTTCAGTGGTATGTTGTGCATACATTGCCCAACTTGTTTATTTTTGGTGTTGGGTGTGATCAATATGTACTTTGGCATACCTCTGAATATTTGTGACAGGGTGAGGGAGGTGTGGAATTCCATAGGCATGTGTTCATATTATGCCAACACTGGACTTAACTGAGAGCAGTAACAAGCTCCTGTCACAAGTAACTAGAAACATCAGCAGGCAGACTGCATTGTAGAAATATTACAGAATCTTATTGAGGGTCCAGGAGAGAATAGAAGGGTAGGGAGGGAACGTACTGAATATGACAACTTCACAAGAATGGCCATTAATGGCGGACATGTATCGGTCACCTTTGGCATTTTGAGCAGCACACTGCATTTTACTAATCAGTCACATTAGGCGCTGAAGGTTTAATAAGCTGAATTGCTTACATAATTAATAAGTAGACCTGATATTAGTATACATTATGTGCTTCAATTGTAACATTTTGTTATTGCAGCAAGGTCTTGGGTTTGATCCATTTCGGTCACTGAACAACATTTGGTCCCCACGGTCAACTGATAATTGGAGTCCTTCAAGCAATGAATGAATAGTCTGCGGTAAAGAACTTCTGTAATTAATTTTGTCTTCTTCATTTCTTGCTTTACATAATGATCTTCCTGCTTCTTGACAATATCAGTCACTTCCTTTGCAAATACATACTGATGTTATAACTAAACACATAGAAATTTTGATTGTGTGTGATGTCATAAGAACTTGGTTATCTTAAAATGTGTATGGACATTTATAAAAACATGGTAAATTTCTTGGCTAGCTGAGCAACTAAAATCTATTGGCTGGTGAAATTTTTTAAACTCTCTCTTAAAAATCTGTTACGTATGTATATATTCTATAACAGAGTGATAAACAGTTGAAAAGTTTTTGCTTATGTATACATTGCCCTTTACAATTGACATTCTTACACATCAACATAATGCTGACATAATTATGTCTAGCTTTTATTGCCATTTTTGGAAGCATTATGTTTAGAATGCTAAATTCTCTCTGGAAGTCATATTTGCAGTAATACTGAATTGCAGTCAAACTGCAACCTAGGTTGTAGATTATTCTGCAAAGAAATGCTAATTTTGGATTATCTTCTCATGTGACTCTTTCACTGATTCAGAAATGCTGTCAACTTGCACTGTGTGATCCACTTTATGCAAAATGCTACCTTATCAGCAGTCTTGATTTTGTAAATTTGTAACACAAGAAAGAGAAGGGGGCACCTACCCTTGTGGTTGTGCATTATTGAAATTATATTTTTAATTTTGTTTTTTATTTTTTAGAATTATAAGTAAAATATACGATATTTAAATGGGTTGTATTCCTCCCTGTGTGTGTTTTAAATTATTTGAAGTTTCACAGTGTTGTGTACAAATCCATCAAAGTATGTACAAAATGACATGTACCACTATAAGTCTTGACTGCTCAAACCCCCACATACTCTTGGCTGGCACTTTAGTATCTTTTATATGGATAATAATATCACAAATATTCAGTGGATGGAAAAGCCATGTTTGTGAAAATGACTGGGGGAGAAAACGAGTTTTTACTGTAATAAAATTATCTGAATGGACAAAAAAATTTTGTACCTTCTTTCTTTCCCCTGTGCATCTCTTGTGTTCCCATCTGATGGTTTAGCCCTCTCCTGTCCTCTTCCAGAAGACTTCCAGTTGGAGAAATTGGTTGTCTTTTGCTGGTTGCCTGGTCACTTCTTACCATTTGGAAAATTACTTGCTGCGATCATGACTGATTTGATACATTTTGAAGTTTCCACAATATTTAAGCTCTGATTTGTTGAAGGTCAAGTAACTGATGACAATATTCATGGAATCAAAACTGCAGTAAATCAGCAGGTAAACATTAAAAATGTTGCACAGCAGATGACAGCCAAGACCTTTGCTTAGCAAAACCACAGATTTTTCTTTCTTCTCATTAAGATTTGAAGTTCTCACAGCAGTGTTACTGAAGGTTCAAGTTTTTTTTGTATGTTATGCTGTCTTGAGTGGCAAAGGATCATTGTTCGTGCATCTTCAGGGTTAAGGAGTACAAGAAGACATGTTGACCCCCAGGATGAACCATAGGATCATCATGTCTGTGTTTGTCATAAACATACTTGGGTGTTTCCTAGCTGACACAGTGTAAAGTCACAGAAGACCTGAATTTCTAAACAATGTTGCTGGCAAGTGAAATCCTGAAACATTGAAGAGGTAACTGAAGAAATGCCTAAACTGCAACAAAGTGACCGAGTATTCATACTCACAAATAGGATGACCTAATTTTTCTGGAAAAAAAAATTCTGAATTATTGCTGACAGAGAGGAGAGACACAATCCTGACATTTTTATTACTGTTAATGTATGTTCGACCCACTAAACCTGTAACTCAGGGACTTGTTGCCTGTAACACAGTGTTATGTTGGCTGAGATACAACACAGAAGCAATTTCGAAAATGTAAGAGCTGTTAATTAATGGAGGCATACATTACATTACTAATTTATGTTGTAGAAATATGCTAAAAACAGCAGCTTCTTAGCCTTGCCTGTGAATTGCATTTTTAAATAAATTTTCCCACTATTAGCAGTATGTTTTTATTGTGCATAATATATAAAAAAATGCACAGGTAAAATTATATGTTTAATTGTAGGTAGGCTTGTATTCATTCATTGTTCATTCTGTGTATTGAATATCATGTTGCCCACATGCAGACCGAATTTTACTGAAGCTGCCTGCACCACATACAGGATTAAGTAGGCCTGCTCTATGTCATCACTTGCAAGAGTTTAATTTTTTAGTTTCATTAGTTGTTGGTTGTGATGTACCATTCCAAACTAATGTCATCAGAAAATCTATGCAAAGTCAAAACTTTGATGTGTGCAAGTTTGCGGAGTTAACAGAAGGTCATGAATCCGTAAATGAATACATGTAAAGAAAATGGTTTACAGAGAGCTAGTGCAGCAGCTGTGGAACTTGATGATGATCATCAAATAGAACCTAAGTTTCAAAGTGTGAAGAGAGTGTGTCACAGTGAGCCAATCTTAACATCAGAGAAGAAATTTGAAATATAGTTTTGCACATTTTTTGATGCTGTTCAGATCATCAGTTGGCTTTAACAGTTAGTTTGGGTGGAGATATTGAAGGAGCTCCTCTGTATGATGAATTAATTAGGATTCAGAATTCTGTGAAAAACTCTAAAAACCTTGCACCAAGATATTCTAAATTCAATTAAGAAATTCAACATGGAAGACATGCATGCTAATACATGGGTTTCTTAAGAGTATTGTTAACCATGCCAGTTTCTGTTACCAGTGGTGAGAGGAGTTATCCAAAATTAAAGTCATAAAGAATTCTTTAAGATCAGCTATGCCTCACAAAAGATTGAGTTCTGTAGCTACCCTTTCAGTTGAGACAAAAAAATCAGCTTCATTTGCAATCAGTAAGACTATCTTCAAGCCATAAGGGTGTCTTCTGTTCCTCAATAAGGATATTTAATAAACTTCCACCACCTGTTGTACAACTATGTGAAAATACATAAAGAACATTCTAACAAATTTGACATAAAAATGCCTTTTATTCAGTAACTAAATGTGTTACTACAAAGAAGAGCTCAAATTTTGAAGGAAGGAAAGATTATGAACAACTGTAAAAAATGGTTGACTTCATATTATGTACATATGCAAAATTTTATATGATATAATTTGTAAAACTCATATTGTAAAATGTACATAGCTGTTAGACAACGACAAGATTGTGTAGCTTAATTGAATTTTTATATTGTATTGTATTCTACCTAATTCAGTAATTTCATATTCAATTCGACAAAGTTCGATTAATGGATCTGTGCATTGTGAATTATATAAATGTAAATCACCTCTTGCTGATTGCCCAACAAAGGAAGCAACAGAAATTCAGGATCAATTGTACCAATAATTTTTTTGATCAAAGTTCTGTGCCATGGCAAAATAAATGTCACACATAACTTCAGCGATTCCCCATGTGGTGACTTGGGAAAAGAATAGTTCCACTGGAGCCCATACAGGTCATAAAAGGCAACCAAAATGTGTACCTGGTGCCTGGGGGTATAGCTGTGCCACCCTGCCTCAGGGTGCCCCTCCAGGTTAGGGGGTTGGGCAACAGGCTGAAAACCTGTCACTGTAAACAAGCTAACTGTCAGGAAACCTAATTGTGGCCTCAGAACAGTCAGACTGAGTGGAATCGACCTAGACATTGGAAAAAAATACGAGATGAGAGTTGAGGATAGCAAATTGGAATGTGGAATTGTGTACAAACAGATATTAATAAATGCAACATTACAAATGGGAAGGAGTGGTAAAAAGCAGTGCTGACTGGAAGAAGTTCATTAAAGTGGTGAAGGTCCGCATTGGATCATAGTGCCATTTAAGAAGAAGAAGAACTTTGGCAATTTGAGTGGTTACAAGCAATTGATGTTGCTGATGTGAAGGAAATGACTGCGAGGTTCTTCTGTTAAAGGCTGTTGATACTTAATTCAGAAATTTACATCGTGTGTATAGCGTAGATCCTTTGGGGAAGGTGGACAACCATGAATAGGTACATAATCAGCATAGGTGACAATGTAGACACACACTGTTCTGTGTGGGGGAGAAACTGAATCTTCATAGCTACATACAATAGACTAATACTAAAGAATAAAAAACCAACTACATGTCACTTGTTATTTTATTTTACTTCTTATAGGCTCAACATGTTTTGGGCTTGAGCCTGCAACCCAGACACTGCTCTAGCCTAACTGCACCTAACCTCCAACATACAGCAAATGAAGAATGAAACAATCAATGTGGTAATCAACATCATAGTCACGAGCTCCTGATGATGGGCACAGTAATGCCCGAAACATGTTGAGCCTATAAGAAGTACAATAAAATAATAAGTGACATCTAGTTGGTTTTTTATTCTTCAGTTATCACAATGATTAACGGTCCAATAAACATCAGACTAATACTAGTCTGTGAAGACCAATTTCCTGTTTCAGCTTAACTGAGATTTCATGAAAAAATTAATCTTAATGTGAGTCATTCCCATTGTGTTCACAACTAATTAAATATGCAGGTTTTTCAGTCAAAACACAACTTTACTATTTAATAAGTCAGTTATGTTTTTCAATTAGTCTTTTGCAACCGTCATCAGGCCGAGGGAAATAATGCCGTAATGACGTAAGTACAGCTGCCATCATAATTCGAGTTGTTCCTATTTTCCCCATATTTCTGCATTCATGGCGTTTGTCTTCCATTCGTTACAGTCATTCACGCCAAGTATATATTAACCAAACACAACAATACGCTTGCTGCATTTGAAGTTAAGGCTTGAATTAACTTTCATTAATTTTCCAACGTGTGTGGCTAGCTATCTCCACCACAAAGGTCTGACATTGCAGACAGTACAGATCGTTATTCGTACTTATTTCTAGCAGAGTACGTTGAAGCATGATACCTGTATTATTCGGTGATCAAATATATTGGTACTAGAGTCGGTATTGGCATTCTTTTCTGTTTGTATTCTCACATTGCAAACACAAAAACAGTACATTTACACATCTGTTATTTAATTATATATTTCCAGTGTTGTCTGTGCTGCATTGCCAAGTCTAGAAATGCGAGTCACACAGATATAGCTGTTATTCTACATACCTTACTTACTTACCTTCATGGAGCAGTCCTTCTTGAGAAGCTAATTAGTTCTCAGCTAGTCAAATTCCCCACCTTTTATGGAACAAAAAGGTTCATTACCGCATGTACAAGTGCCCACCACCTGTCCCTATCCTGAATCAGATCAACCCAGTCCATGCCCGCCTACCCCATCCCACTTCCTGAAGATCCATCTGAATATTATCCTCCCATCTATGCCTGGGTCTTGCAAGTGGTTTCTTTTTCTCAGGTCTCCCCACCAAAACCCAGTGTGATGGCAGCTGTGCCTTACATCGCTTCCTGTTCAGGACGTACACAATTTACACAGTTTCAGGCCACTTGATATTTGTTGGTCTGAGTATACACGGGAAGTATCATTCGGCTAATGCTATGTCAGGAGATGATCGGTGATGATTGTAAGACTTATACTAAACACATACATATATATATATATATATATATATATATATATATATACACATACATACATACATACATACACACATACATACATATATACATACATACATACACACACACACACACACACACACATACATACATACATACATACATACATATATACATACATACATACATACATACATACATACATACATACACACAATGTGCGGTAGGAATATGAGGTTTCTCATATTAAGTAACAACTGTAAAGATAATTACCACTGGGCTTTAAAACGTTAAAGCGACCGAAGCTTGAAACTGGTCACACATCTGCATCCATTGCTATGAGGAAGTATATACCTACACTGCCTCATACATTTTCATGCTTTGGCACAGCGCCGTTAACCATTACGAGCGATTTAATTTTTTTTTAACGTGTTTTTGGCCCTGCTCTAGTAAGAAATGAAAGGAGATGCACATTGCAATGAAAGATGTGCGACTTTTGGCACGGTTGCCGGTGTGTGTACTGGTGCATACCGGCTTAAATCAAATTTCTGCCAATTTTTATGGAGTGCGTATTTGTAATTTCTGTACCAGACTGTACAGGGTCGTGAATAGGAAAACATTCCAGTTCTGTCATCACCACGCAAACCTCAAATCCCATCAGCCTTTAACCATAATATCCATGCGCACACCATTAAGGAATGTGGGAATGGCGGTATAGCTCCACTCATTCATAACCTCGGTACTAGATGTAGGAGTTTGGTTTCACGCCCCGGCCGCTTTACTCCTGGAAAAGAGTCCTCGCTACGCAATGTATAGGAGCCGGTGTGGGTGCGACGGACAAGAGAACAGAATCTTGCCCCTTCCGAGAATCGAACCACGATTGCTCGCTGGCGCAGCCCATAACCTAGCAACTACACCGACTGAGCTATGCTGGTTTTATATCTCTGGCAGTCTGTGGAGTTGCAACCCTCCGCATCTCGTTGTCCACCTAAAACAAAGCCGTACCTTGTCCAAATGGCCTCTTCCAACAGCTGCTGCTACAACGAGACTGTCTGTTCTTGTGGATGTTGACAACCAGCCGGTAGGCGGTGAGTAAAAATAGAAGGTGCGTCCTGCTACTGAACTTATTGTTGGACGAGGTTTCTGCATCCTCTGTGCTTTGTGCGCGGTCATTTGTCCCTGTGGTCATGTACCATACACACCCGGTTAGGCCAATAAGTGAGATGCGTCTCAAGATTACGCTTTTTTTGGGGGTGTGATGCCGTGTTTTGTGGTACTTGTCTACCAGACTACACGGCGTCATATCCCAGATAACTGTGATCTTAGTCACCTCCTATATCAGTTTACTAATTTGTGAGGCATTTAACGATGTTGTTAATAGCTTAGATTATTTAGCGTCGAACGGTGAGATGATAAGTGAATAATGAACTGGAAAGAATACGTAAGAAAGTGGCTGTGGACTAGTTTGAGGTATTATCACAACATTCGCCTGATATAAATATAGAAAACCACGAGGCATCAGGCACCCAGGTCAAGAACAAACACGACTACTTGAGTCTGTTTCAAATGAAGCCAATTAGGTGCACACTGCTTCTTAGTATCAGACAGCCACCCATACAGAGTGGAAAATACCAGTGTCGCATAGGGACAGTAAGTTTTCCTGATGATGGGCACATAGTTGCCCGAAACATGTAGAGAAGTTGAAATAAATATACTAAGACGCAGTGTGCAACTAGCTGGCTTCGTTGGATGCTCTGTCAACAAAACATAAAACACGACTACGTGAGACTTCGTCCGCAGATCGGTTGAGGTCTTCGTTCTACACTGGGATGTTGCCTGACGTTGGCTGGCAGTCAGGCACTAGGCTGCCCATGAAGACAGACCAATACGTTTTCCCGAAACATCAGTAAAACAGTAAAACCAAGCCGTAAACACAAATACCTTCACACAGCATTTCAAAACGTTATAGCAATTGGCAGGTCCGTAGTCAGACCACGAACACACCGAGCGCAGCGACTTCCAGTTCTGGTGCATACATGTATGTACACGCGTTTAAACTTTACATTATTCTTGCCGTGCATTACCACAAGTAGTTCACGACACCAAGGCAACAAAATGCACAAGATTTTTTCTGAGATATTTATATTATCACACTGAATATACCTCCATGCTGCGATCCGCAAGGGCAATCGTCAGGGAATCAATCCAGAGTAATGCTGTAGAAAATAAACTTGCCTCTTTCGTACGCATTTGACGTGGCGTAGGAGAGTCAAATATTTAAAATGTAGACGTTTATTTGTAGAATAGCTGTATTAGTGTGCTGAATCTTGATACACTGGAAATTAATGTTAAAAACATTAAAATGATTAAATTATAAACATGACTAAGAATTTTAATTGCATGCGATTAAATGTACAGTAAAAAATATTTAAAAAAAACAAGTTTTAGTTTTAAGTATATTTTATACATTAGTAAAGGCGCTTATATGCTATATAATGCTTTTTTACACTTATGGTGTATACATATGTTAGGTATGCATAAGAACAAAAAGAGCTTTTGTCAGGAACACAAAATAAATATCTAAGTTACATAATGCGCTCTACAGGATTACACAACATGTCTTGCACATGCATACATTTTTTAAAATAAGTCATTTCTAACCACGGTGGTTTAACAGAGGCAACATATGGATGGAGTAGGTTGTTGCACGTTTGTTAGCGGGCTGACCAGCGTGTTTGTCTTTGAAATTTTGCAAATTCCTAGTGGATAAAACCAGATTTGTGGTGGATGAATTGCTCTCACCTTCACCCTCCTGGCTACGTGCCTTATAATTGGCATTAGTGTCGTTCCATCGCGAGGATTCTATTCCTGAAAGCAGGAATTTGAAAAAAGAATATAGGTGGGAGTGGCGTATAGTGACGTGATGTTTGTTCCCAGTTTTGTGAATATCTCTAAGCTGGATAGAGAGTTAGGTCTAGGTGGAGGCGGGTGGTACACGGAACTTTTTATATTGAATGTTGAGGTGTTCGCAGCACCGAAGACTCATATTGGAGCCTGATCGTCCTGGCACCTTATTGTCTGCTACGAGCCTTATTAATTTTGAGAGGAATATACAAACTCCATCTTCAGGGAAACCGCCTAGCAGACAGCAGGGTGTCACAACCCAGAACATCACGATAGCATATAATTGTCCTTTCTTGTAAAAAGGAAAACTAGGCTACTGTAGAAGATTTCAATGCTTAACAATTAGTGTGTGTATTCAGCGTGACGAATAGTCAGCCTGACACAATGAGTCCTATTTTGAAGCAAAATTATTCAACTTGTTAGCAAATTCATAAAACTTCACGATCGTATCTTTGGATCGTCACAATTGACTCAGAACTGACCTTGTTTACTTGGCTGCTACTGTCATAAAACCCTAAAACAAGGCTTCGTAAATAATGCTACTTTCATATGAATGTTTGTTACTGTAACACATTCTTCTGGAACAACGGTGTCCACAACGCGGCTTGCGCACTGAACTGGTGCGACTCTCAAAAGGTGCCTATAAAAACCAACTGCCGAAATCAGTAACAAAGAATAAGCGTGTCAGGTTTCTTCCACAACCAGCAGGTATAATATCCTTATTTTGGTCCACAGCACGTACATTTGAGAGAGCATAATGCAGTTGCGGAAGACATTTGTTGCGGGTGGCAGAAGATTGAAAGAAAGTTGACGAAATTTAAAGAGAAATCCTTTATTAAAACAGTGCATTAAATGAATAATACAATTTTTTAACAAGCATTGTAGCCTTTGTTTAATAAAGTTCTTAAGTAAGTTAACTTACAGCAAGCAATAAAATAAAGGCTGTGACACCAAAATTATATAAACTTGAAGAAGCTAAATCTCATAATTTTGGTGTCGCAGCATTGTGGACTTATAATTGTCAATCTTGTGTAGTCTAGAATTTTAATATCTTAATATTTTAATTATACCAGTGAGGACGATCAGTGCCTAAATTGGCGTGATAGATTTGTATTCCTTAGTTCTAGTAGAATCCCTGAGGTTGGCACTCCTGTGTCGAAACATGTAGGAGTTTGATACTTCTCATGAAGTGTGTTTTATTATTTGTATTTTACTGTATCTTACTGAGTGCTTTCGTTTGTTTATAGCGACTTCTTTTGTTGGTGATTGTAGCAGCCAAATTAATACTTCGTACTTTTAATTAAATCATGTTTTGACATTCTGCTAACTTAATTATGAATGAATTGATGTCGGGGTGAGGGCGGTAGGAGTATTTCGATAAGAGTGAGTGAAAAGACTCAACAGGCCTTCGTTTTTAGCTGCAGACTACTGCTGACAAAATATGCTGCTAGCTAAATATTGCGAGATAACAGCGCACACATGAAGTGGTGACGTCAGAACACCGACGACACAGCACATGAACAGGTGAAGGGCCAACGGATCCTCATACCCATCTGCGTATCCGTCTGAGTCGGAAGAATGACAGACACTGTCAGCGGAGAATGTGAGAGCAGGGATCAGTTAGAAATATGGTCATAGAAATTGATTGGCTGAGGAAAAAATGAATAGCATATTAATCGAACTGATTGGCTAAACACATTGGTGGACAGGGGTGAAAGTAAAATGTTCCGTCATTCAAGGTGACCAAGTATGATTCGGACACCTTGATATTGTTGTTTTCACTGACTGGATTTTTTTATGGCGCGACAGTCCCCAGTGGGCCAGGACCTCCGCATTATCGACGCTCCACGATCACACTCAGACACACCACACTCGGTAGGACTCCTCCGGACGAGTAATCAGCCCGACGCAGAGATCTCTACCTGCCAACACACAACGCCCACAAGAGACAGACATCTAAGGCACCGGCAGGATTCGAACCTGCAATCCCAGCAAGCGAGTTGTCGCTGTCCCTGGCCTTAGACTGCGCGGCAACTGGGAACGGCACCATTGGCGGGGATGCAAACATGAATAATAGTGGTGGATGTAAACAGATATATGTTACCCTTGGACTGCCTTGACAGCTGCCTGCTCTTCTCGTGGAAGGAAAAGGATACAATTTCGGAGCCTCCGAGTGGCCATGGGCGACAACTGACATCCCCGACTGCCTTGAGAGCCGCCTATTTATCTCATGGCAGAAAAACGATATGATTTTGACGCCTACGAGTGGCCGTGGATGAAAACTGACCTCTCATTTGAAATCCAAAGCACATCGACCGGAGGTTAAGTCCGGTATAATGCTCAAAACCGCACTTCTCATAACTTTACCACCTTCACTTCGAAACACTTAACCCTATGTAAAACCTACCGATACTAGAAGGTACCGTGCGAGCATTCAAAGTGTAAAATTTTCTCTTTTCCTTTCAGAAGTGTGGTGTCGCTCATTAATAACGCGTGTTTTTCTTGCTCTCTCTGCTTCATTCCTTCACTCCTTTTCCATTCCATTCTTCAGACTTATGAATTCTGGCAGTGTGAATAAGTGTTGTCCATAACGGTACGAAGGGCCCGTTGCAAATACGTTGTATTAGTAACAAACATATATTCAGTAGAGCAGTTTGTGGCTGATTTACGGAAACAGAAAGTTGTCATCAAGAACATAGTCGCACCGAAAGTTAGGCCATTGCGGCTGTGAGAAAACGACGCCTTCCGGCCGACCTGATTCCTGGAATCAGACGAAAATACATTTCATCGTCTGTTCACGCGGCAGACACCAAAACAGCGATCCTGAACCTCATAGAAACGAAGCAAAGATTTCTTCCCCAAACTCGATTTTTTAATGCTCTTGAGCCTGAAATTAACCTAACCTACTTTTAACAATTCAGTTTCTGTGTCCTATAAATCACACTGCATCTACATTACAAGACCAGCCGGTTAATGCTGTTCAGGAAAATCATTTATGTTTATTTTAAGAATTATGCGAAACACAGTGTGTGGGAAAAATACGAAGTTTCTATGTGTTAAACTAGATAGTACGTGTGCTTTACTTTCTTTGGCGGGGTAAATATCACAGGTTTTCTTGGAGTGTACGAAACTGTCCGGAACCTGCCTGACTTCATACATGATCAGTTGTGAATTATTTTAGTTTCGGATATGAATGACCTTAGGATTCCACTTGAATATTTGCCAGAAGACGCTCTCTTGAATAAGGATTTTCCTGGTTCTCCGTCCATATGAATGGTGGAACAGTATGATACATGTGTAGTTTCGTTCCATATCCTTTCCAATTCATCATTCACATTCATCCTATAATTCAGTGTTCTTAATATTTTGCATGTAAAAACATTCACAAACGACGAAAGAAGTGGTGAGTCTAGACGCAGAATTATGCCTACATTCAAGTAGAAATTAAAAACGCCTTAAATTCCACAAACGTTAGATGATACTCAGTTCAGATTACCCGTTCATCTATTGTCTTTATCTAACTGCATGAATCACAGTTCTGCCTTAGACGCTTAAGGTGTCTCAGCTAGTCAAAAAATTACCCAAGTTTGACGTAACCTGAACGTACGTATATCGTCATGTTTACCAGCTCCATCCACTAGTACTTATCATGAACAACAGAAATCCGGCTTCTTCCCGCATATATCATTCATTTAATTCCATTTTAATATTATCCTTCTAGTTATGCCTAGGTCTGTCAAGTTCTCTCTTCCGTTTCATATTTTGTATTTCTCTTCTTCAAACTTTAGGTAATAAATGCCCCGCCCACATAATCCTCTATATTTCTCCACCCTAGTAATATCATTACCGACGTGTATTCTCGGCCTGTTCAAATTAACAGCCATTTTTATCTTAAGAAGCAATTGTTATGAACTTTAAGAGCTGTTACTTCCAAAAGAGAGGATTTCGGGCTCGTTTTGTTGTGGTCGATTCGTGTAGGTGTTTTATTTGACATTTGCATTAGGGTGTGCTATGGTAGTCCAATTAGTGAACAAACAGGCGGTTTAGCCCGATAAAACGTCAAGTTAAACAGGCTGTCACGAGAAGCATACGTTGCCACAAAGAAACTAAGCAAGGCGAAACGTTGATATCATGGGATAGAAAACGGTTTATAATTATGTGTGCATCTTGTCTTTCACACGCTGCTTCCACGAAATCGTGAAATTTTCAAGTAACCGCACACGTGTAGCTCTGATTTTGAAGCTGTGCCACCTGAAACCGGAGTTAGGAGTGGTACAAGAAGGAAGAAAGTTATTGGTGGACGAAATGAACAAGACAAAGTTTTCCTTATTGAATTTTAACAGACATTGTCCACGAGTATGGAATTGTAACTTGAAAAGAGATATCTTAGTTAACATACGATTTTGCTTACATTGAAACGAGCTCGTAGATATTCCTTGAAAGTTTTAGGGCGAAAATAGACCATACAGATTCAGACTTTGCTATTTAAGTTGAAGAATAAAAGATAAACTTGATGTCACTCGCTATTTTATTTCACTTCTTATGTACTCAACATGTTTCGGACATTAATATATCCATCATCAGGAGCTTGCGACTGTTCTGTTGAATTACCACATTGGTCGTTTTGTTCTTGGTTCGATGTGTGTTGGGGTTTCGGTGTGGTTGGGTTGGAGTGGTATCCGTGTTGCAGGCTGCAGCCTATCACAATGATGCATGGTCCAAGAAACATAAGATTTGCTGTTTAAATCTGACGACATGCGGTGCATTTTGCACTCCTCTCCTATATTGTGTTTATTTCAAATTGTGACAGCGTATATAATAAAGTAATCGTTAATTTGCGTATTTCATATTTGTTGTCAGATAGAAGCTGACTGTGGTGAAGGGGTAAGAGCCACCAATACTGTTTCGCGCAGTTGTAAGCAAGAGTGGCCCAGAATAGACACGCAATCATCGTCATGAGAGAGAGAGAAGGGAAGCAGTAAGTGAGAAGCTGAAGAACAAAGTAGTCACAAAGTTGTATAAGCGAGGGAAAGGTGTTGGGTTCATTTAAGTTTCTCTTTTTTTTTTTGTTTTGAATCTTGTTTATATTAATATAAAATATTGCGTTTTTCTGTGTTGTTTTTACACTAGAGAATGCTGCACCTCCGCCCGTGCTTTATAGTCTATAGCAGAAATATTTTTTAAAAAATGAGATCTTAAAGCGTTTTGCGTTATTATTTTTGCACAGTGCTTAGAGTACCTTATATTCGAAGAGGTGATGGAAGTGTTAAGAAGAATCACAGAATTACGACAGTGATTAGCAGAAAATGTGTTAGTAGCTAAAGAGAGTGTCGTTACTGTGCACGTCAAAGTACAGACAGACAAGCAGTTGGACCTTGGAAAATTTTGTGCTTTATTGGTGAACTAGAAGAATGTTTTCCATGTGGTATTACTGGTGTCCAGAGCCTTCGCATGCAGCTAGATCGACCGTGTAGTGCCGTCTGTTGGTGTACACAAACTTCCTATCTATTTTACCAAATGTAAGTGTCTTTGTGTTAATTTTTACGTATGTTAATGATTTTAGGCACAGTTTTAACGCTCAGAACAGAGCTCTGCATCTTGTTCCCACAATTCACTTGCGCGTTTCTGTACTTCGTACAGTAAACAGCCATGTTTTTGCTTTAGAAAGAGGAAGTAATACATTATTATGTAGCCGTACATACTTTTTGAATTTCGATAGATTGCGCAAATTAAATTAAAATTCATTTACATAACTACAGAATAAAATTGCACCTATGCAGCGACTTAAAAGCACATCTCACACATTTATATTCTTAAAACTGCACTGTGTTTAAGAACCGTTATTTTTAAACGCAACGAGTTCCGTTCGCTGACTTACGATTCTACGTTCTATTCGCAGCATCCATTTGTTACCATATGACAGCATGTTTTAGTATCGTTCGTTACATCCGTGTTGTGCTTGTAATTTCAGAGTAGAAGGCATTGCCTTATACGTTTGCGTTTTTTATAGATCTGATACTTTTGAGAAATGCCTGGTAATGGCCACACAGAAATCCGAAGCCTGTGAACACGCAATTGCTGAGGTCTGCAAACGGCATATTCTCTCACTAATTGTATGCAATGCATGGTGACTACGTTATGGACTGGACGATATGGGTTTCGATTCCTGACAGGGGCAAGAGATTTTCTCTCTTCTAGAAATGTTAATACCAGCTCTGGGGCCCATACGGCCTCCTATTCAAAGGTTACGGAGGTTCTTTCCCCGGCGTAAAGCGTCCGGGGCCTGAGGCCAACTATCATCCCAATCTAATGCCGACGTTAGGAATGAGTTGGGTTGTACTCTACCTTCACTGTGTGCCTCGTGGCATGTGCAGGAACAAATATACCTTTCTGCATTGCATATAACAGTGTGGCCAACTTTTCTTCAGTTAATATGCTGGTATAAGGCTTATTCCTGACGTAATAGGCTGGTGCTATTGTTGCATGAGCTTGATCCTGATTGTTCTGCGGTAATGCAAAAAGACAAGAGTGAACAAAAGTTGCTGCAATGGAAATTATGAGTTTAAACAGCCTTATTTGCTTAATTCTTAAAAATACCCAATTGTAGTAACATCATGTACGAAAACATTACTTCACTTCCTGTGTTTATTGAGAAATATTGACGTGTCTATTTATTAATATGACATTATATTATATTCTGTTATATTACTTTGTTATTATAGACATATTCTCAGTGTATTCATTATATTAACATTATATTATATTCTTATATTACATTTTCATTATAGACACATTGGATACTCTTTTGTTATATTAACATTATGTTACCTTATATTACACTTTTATTGCAGAATAGTCTGTTGGTCGTTTAGTTATTTTACTAATAATATAATTTCTTATATATTATTATTATTATTATTATTATTATTATTATTGAACTAGGCCTACCTGAAGTTTAAAACTCCTTACTAGGAAATTAGTTACCTGTTATCATCCAACTCAGAATCTTTCTTCTTTGCGTTTATACAGAATAGAAGTTTAAGAATAAATATACAGAACTACAGTTTAACTGTTGCCTTATATGTGTTTAAAACATGGTGTACCGCCCAAGGTGAAGAACAGAAAAAAGTGTGTTTGCGAACAGGAACTTGAGGGGATTATATGGACCTAAAGGGGGTCGAAGCAACGTGAGGACAGAGAATGCATTTTGTCAAAATACTGTTGTAATAAGTTTCGTATGATTATCGCAATAAATACCAATTGTATCCGTATACAGCATTAACCGATTAGTCCTTGTAGTGGAGATGCATTTTGAATACTGCATGGCAAGAATTGTATATTTTTACATAGCCTAATATATTCGATTACATATAGTCAACTTCCTGTTAAATGGGTACCGGGTCTTTCCCCCGGGGGTAAAGTGCGGCCGGGGCGTGCTGCTGACCACTCACCCCCTTCTAGTGCCGCAGTCATGGAAGAGTAGAGCTATACCTCTACCCACCCTCTGGGCCACACCGGGCCTGTAACGGGA
>Ga0131853_10004925_pt1 | contig 24021 bp, 11 predicted proteins | sample TergutLab28metaG_FD_92764 | JGI IMG/M metagenome (GOLD analysis project Ga0131853, IMG submission 92764) | Labiotermes labralis P1 segment gut microbial communities from Petit-Saut dam, French Guiana - Lab288 P1 (version 2) (version 2) | ecosystem: Host-associated > Arthropoda: Insects >...
AGGAGCTACTTGAATGAAAAAAGTAGCGGCTCCAGGTCTAGGAAACAGAGATTAACGGCTGTGGGGACCCGTTGCGCTGACCACGTGACACCCCTCTATCCGCAAAAGTTGGCACTAACTTCGTCGACCGGCGGCGGCAGCTTTGTCGGTATAGTTCGCGTGCGGACTAAGGCCACGGAGTTTAGTTTAGTTTATCTTACCAGCCGACAATATCCAAGAAAGCCTGAAGTGAAAGCCACAGCTGGTCACATGCTTTATGTTGCATGCATGTAAAAGTTCCTCCGAAAGATATAAAGTTCTTTTGAGTTTTATTTGCATATGGTATTATTCATACGATACCTAAGAGGTTGAGTGAATTCACCCTGCAACGTTCAGTGGATATCAGTCAATACTACATTCGCAGTATGCTTTAATTTTGCGAAAAAAAAATCTCTTTATTTACAATTTAACTGAACCGTTCGTGAAGGGACATGTACGTGTTGAAGATACACACAGTACACTTCTTACAATAAAATCTTATAATGGTGTCTGGAAGATACAGTAGGGTCCAGAAGAAAGAAGCAACAACATTGGAAAGGAAGTTAATTCTACGGTTAAACTTCTTTAATTACAGGCTCTAACATCCTGCGGTCTGGAAGCAGGTAGAAAGGGACAAAAAACAAGGTCAGGAACGACGGCGATGTTTAAAGAACGAATTACAAGCATTTTACTGCTTACGCGATAATAAATGTGGAATGCCAACTTGATGCAACTAGGAAATTTTATTAATATATTCTTAGCTCGATATGTTTCGGGTACATACGCCCATCATCAGGAGCATTAGATGTTGAGTTGCAGCATATGGTTTTTCTGCATCGAGTTTTTGGATGGGTGGTGGTCTTGAGAGCCGTTACGTAGGTCATGTGTACGGTGCGGATGGGGCCGTGCGACTCGCACGGCACCATTCGTAACATCAGAATTACTAACTTCATACCTGACGACCCAGCAGGCTAGCACAGTGACAAACACCTAGGCTTTTATTTAATTGTTACCTCCTCTGATCTCGGCCAACTAAGTTCCTTGTGTTCTCATACAGTCCATGCAGGCAAATTCAGGGACAGTTCTCATTTAGGTCACGTCCGCTTCCTTCCAAGTCTAACGGAGTCTATTATTCAACAGTAGCGCTGTCATTCTTCGCTATATGGTCTTTGATACTGCCAGCTTCCTTAAATAACCCACAAAACAACTTACTGATGTTTGTTCTCCCCTCTTCCTTCGCTTTATCTCTCAATTTTTCTTTTTCCTCCTCATGTTCTTCATCCATCGTCCTCTTATATTCCGATTTATTTCTTTACTTTCCTTTTACTCTTATTCCTCGCTTTACCCTCTATATTTTTCATCTTCTTTCCTCTCTTCTTCTCTTAAGCTTCGGCACTCAGACCTATGGCTCTGTTTCCCATTCATCTGTCCAGCTTAGAGGGTCGCAAAGCTGAGACCAAAAGTACATTTCGTGTTCTCCTAACTATGAGTATTTTAGCGCAGGCAACGTACACGACACACGCTACTGTTGCAGTGTGGTACGACAGCACCTCGGTGTCATTATGTGACTAAAAGAAGTAATGCGCTGACCAGCTGTCTACAAGGAATTCGCCAAAAGACGTAGAAACTCCGAAGCCACTGATGGTTTCACTGGAAATCAGGTCACTCCACTCTGGATCCTGTATCTCCTAACTGCCTTCTAAAAATCATCTTCACATCACAGCAGGTGCGTTAATGACATAAACTGAATTTGGATGAGCTATAGTACCTAGCAGAAACCAGGACATTTCCCTTTGCCAGCTTTCTGACCAACACAGAAGCCCTTTCTTGGTGGCAGAAGCACCACGTAACTCCACCGCTTCTATAATATATACAGCATGGCGTTTAACAATTATTCTACTAAACACATTCTTGGTGAATCTCAGGGACAGAGAAGCATCTCTGTATCATCTACAGTTAGGTTGCCGATAGGATGTATGCTAGAGAACTGTCAAGTCACATTTCCTAAGTCTTTGTTTCCTCTTCGGCTAGGCCTTAAAATATGCCGTTTATGTAGAAATTGGAACGGAATGAACAGCAGCACCAACACCTACACTTGTACGGAGATCGTATTAATTTATTAGCCATACAAAATGCCAGGAAGAAAGCACACGATACTAACGGTAGCCAGCAACAGAACAGCCGTATATCCATTACCACTGTTCGTGACTTCCTTGTTCCTCATAAACCAAATTCACATAGCTGTCTATAAACATCTCTCACGACGCTTGTTCAAGACACGCATTATTCTTAGAACTTAATTTATAGGTCAATAACTTTCAATCCACTCGTCTCTCTTGACTACAGAAAGCATGCTTGTTTAAAAACTCATATAAACTTGAGTTTATTTACATACAGACCCAGCATAAGAAGGGGAAAAGTATACTGCTGGAGCAAAGTTGTAGACAGGTTAGGGAGTTCTTTGGCCTCTTTGCTACCAAGTTTCGTGCTGGGATTTGGATTTGCGTCATGGCTCAGGTGGCTAGCCGTCGACCACTTAGCGTGGAGCCCGGGTTCAATCCCAGGACCAGGCTATGTTGGATTTGTGAAGTACAAAGCGGCACTGAGCCAGGTTTCTCCTACATCGGTTTTCCCCTGTCAGTATCATTTAATCGATGTCCCATGTTCATTTATTCGTCACCGACACTATATAACCTCAGAAATAGACAGCGTCATTATATGACACTTTAAAAACGAAAAGGAATAACAACAGAAACAATGAATCGTTTCAACTGTTACATTATTGGTACCAAATGCATCCAATTACGGGAAATGACTGCACACATTACAAATAAAGCAGTAAAGGTGACAAGGGATGCAGTACGTGACAAGATAGAAACCAAGTTACATAAATAAATGTGAAGGTCTGAAAACACGAAAGATATTCATTACGTAATGAATTATTAAGATGTATAATAATGTCGGTTAATTATTCTTAAAGACGTAAATGTACGCTCTGACTACATCAACCACAGAAGCGCATCTGGCTGCGCACCGAACTTAACCGTCATGGCAAACATCATAAGCACAACAGTCTCTGATTAACGTAGCAACATACGTAGACTAATGGAATCAAGAATGTGTGAGACACTGTGTTGAAATTTAGTGCCGCCTCTTAAACTTGCAGTCAAATTCAGCATTCAACTCTACAATCTTAGCAAATGACAGCGTCATTAAGCAGAAGGCTAAACAGTTCATCATCACGAATACATCGTCATATGTATACTGTAGTTGCAGGCCAATATGTCAATATAACAATATAACGACTTCTTGTAATAAAACCAACTAGAAGCACTAATTTCTCAAATTTATTTTTGGAATAGACCTCTACATGTTTCGGACAGTTCCTCTGCCCATCATCAGGAGTTTTTCACTGTACACACAGCAAAGGTATATGTCATACAGGTTTGCTGACAGCTTGCGAGCAGGATCAGGACGGGACTGGTTCCGTCCTGATCCTGCTCGCTAGCTGGCGGCACATATACCATTGCTGTGTGTACAGTGAAAAGCTCCTGATGATGGACAGAGGAACTGTCCGAAACATGTAGAGTTTTATTCCAAAAATAAATTTGGGAAATTGGTGCATCTAGTTGGTTTTACTATAAGAATTTATCACGATGCACGGTCACCTGAACGTCAGAAAACAATATAAAGGACGTAGTTGTGAAAATACGAATTACAGCCTGACCAACTACCGTGATCTTTATCACGCCTGAAATGAGCAAACAAGAAAGCTAAATGATTTACAATTAGGCCCAAAAGTTAATGCTATTAGGTTTGCGAGAAACAAAATATAATTGGAATCCGCGTATATTAAATTTTATGATATCATCCCAACGTTATATCTGCACACAGTGAATACCACAAAGCACATATGTACATGAAAACTACAGGTCGAAATACGTTCCAATAATAATATAAATGAAATGATAAAAATGAGTGTTGTGCCGAGTGTAGAACTTCAACACTTTCACCTAAAACTCAACTTGTGTCTACTGGTCGAATAAACATAAACCAATCTGCATTCAAATAACACTAACAGGTAAAGCAATCCCTATACAGGTCTGGTCAGGCCCTGAGGGTTCCAGGAGGTTGAGGTTCCCAGATTTCAAGACAGTCGGCATATGAAGGTGGTAAGGTTGTCAGCCCTACGCACCGGCCGCCTTTACCCCCAAGAAATATTCCTGGTACTCACTTCTATAAGAAATAACTATAACAGTATCACAAATACTAGGCAAATATATACTATTAAATTAAGGAAGTCATAATGTCTATGCATATTAACTAAGTTATGTTATGAAAAATGTAGTAATCTATACTGGGATACCAACGCGATTACAGACCACAAAACAGAGACAACGGACCAGACGTCTATCAGGGCAGATACATACAGAAAAAGTTTACACACCAGACTCACGTGGCAATCCCATTAGCAAGCCATAAAGCGTATAAGCACCTAACAAATATACATCTCTTGCACTAGATAATAAGGATATGTGAAGAAAGGAATGTAATAATCAAGGAACTGAAATAGTGCAGACCTGAAATAATAATCAAACCAGCTGCAAAAGCAGAGATTTGAAGCACTGATAATAAAACCAACTGCAATAGCAGAGTATTTATGAAGTGATAACCAAGACATATGCAGAATCAGGAACAGAAATAAACCCACCTAAACGTGTCACCAACAATTTTAGTTACATGAAATAATCCTTGCCCCAAAGAATGGCGACAAATGGAGCACCGAAGTGGGATGAGATCATGCAGGTCAGAAGGAACGCTGACAGCCGAGAGTGTATGTGCCCACCTGTCTCGTATTCGGAAGCTCCCGGGTGCCAACCCTGAGACTGCCTGTCACAGACGTTCTTCGTGTTTTCCTCAGTCCCTCCAGGCAAATGCCTGATATGACCTCGCGTTACGTCACGATGACTTTCCACTAAATCCTTTTCAATTCATTTTTCATTCATAATCTTATCATTCACCGCTGAGCTAATGAAAACGTTGTCAGACGAACATGATTAAGAAAACACAGACTGTATGTAAACAAGCAGTTTGACCTTAAGCAGATAAGGCTCCTAAGATGATGAAGATGATATTGATACGCCCGTGGATTACGTAAGCACACTGTCATCAAGACTAGAAAGTCGAGCCACAAAATTGTCAACCTCGCTGTAGGCAATAAGATATCTTTCCTTTGTACGTCACGCCGTCATGATTCCAAGTCAAAACATGTTGGCCTATGAAAGGCTCTTCAGAAATCTCGAGTTTATTTAACTTGTTTTCTTCCTCTGTCTATGTGTCTGGCCAAAAAACACTTCAACACTGTTTCGGCTTAAAACCTCCAATTTGTTTAGCCCCTAAAGGGCAGAGTGTAAAGGCAGCTACTTCTTAGCTTGTTTTGTTTGCGAGAAGGAGCAAAGGGGAGGTTAGGATTAAACATGACGTCATTAAAGTTATGAGTGTAAAAGTGGTGTGTTTGTTTTCCAAGATCTTGGCTGGTGTCTGTCATGCACATCTCTGAGTTGATGTTTATATGCCACAAATAATCCTCCCCCAACCCCTCCCTTCTTGGCTGTTGCGCTTGGGAGAACAGGTCCGTTAGTTCCAGGAATTCAAATCAGAGTAGGCCCGGTGTTCCGTAACTATCTTATCGACGGATTTTTTTAAAATCACATCACAATAATGACTTTACCCAAATACACTATTAAAACGCACAGGACCTTAGAAGTTTTTTTTTATAACAAACACTATTTTAAGCGTAGAGAAGAAAACCAACTAGATGCTACTGAATGCCTTATTGCAGAGCAGAGCAGCAGTTTATACCTGCTGCTCTGCTCCTAACAGCCGACCACCAGCAACCAAAGCATTACACACCATATGCGCCAATAACACAAGTATAGTCTCGAGCTCCTGATGATGGGCATATAAGTGCCCGAAACATGTTGAGCAGATTATAAGTGCAATAAAGCATTCAATAGCATCTAGTTGGTTTTCTTCTCTACGCTTATACTACGATGCACGGACAAACATATATCAAAAACAATATTTTCTTTGCTTTATATTAATCAATTAACACGGGAGTTTACTGATTACGTTGGAGAAACGCGAGTTCGTGAAATAAATAATTTTAACTAAGTTTACTTTAATTACGAATCAAGAAAGAACGAAGACACATGTCTGGTTGAAAGAAAAAATCTGTAATTTTCCCAGTAACCTTGCAAAACTAGTACGAGAGTGCAAGTCTTTTTCTGCCAAAAAGCATGTCGTGTTCGGGTGTCATACACATGAAGTGGGTGTTTTCAAAATGCTTTTCCAATATTACGTTTGAAAATAACGGCCCTTGTTTCTATTCATGTACTTGGTGGAGAACTTTTTAAAAAAATAAATATTATCTCCAGAAGTCGTCATGGATCACAGAGTGCGCCTTAGTGGGCTGTAAGCGGTGTGCGGGCCGTGTATTGTTCGGGCAGCTGTGTAGCAAGACGGTAAGTTCTGACACACAAATACAGTCTGTGGAGTGATCGCAGAATTCTTAATGTCAAACAGGGCAGGACGTAACGTAACTACCGGGCTTCAAAGGGTTAAACAAAAAAATTACTAATGAAGTACCACCCCCACACCCGCTATCTACCCCTGCTGACTCAAGCTGTTTTCTTTAGAGTTGTATGGGACTCGCCGCGTCACGAGTTGTGCACATCATAAACTGCCTGGTGTTTCTAAGCAAGGGGGACGGTATTTACTGCGCGGTACGAGCTGACTCTTTATATGTAATTCAGGTTATCTTAAGTCACAACGGGTTACTTTGATGCCATACAACCAGTACATATAGGAGAGATTCGGAATATAACATCATCATGTCAAGTTGAGAACACGGCAGAACAAGGCTAACGAGTAATTCTCCTGCCACATTTCAATTTAGAACCCTGCATGAAATACCCACTTATAATTAACAGAAAACCACAGAATATGTTTGAATATTTGAAGCGGATGAAGGGAAACAAGTCCCTACAATGCGTTCATTTTTTGAATTGATACATAGGATGTTGTATTTTCTCATACATGGGTGAACCTATCTGTTTACTACTGAAACGTCTATTTCTCAACACAGACAGCAACTCATCTTCCGACATTGCTGATCCGTGTCCCTCTGAATAAGCCACTGAAGAACTGAGATGCTTCGCCGAATTAATGACGACTTCAAATCCGATTTTAGCGTACATTTTGCCTCTTGAAAACCACAGAAAGTAAAAGGCCGCAAAATTAATTACATTTCCTCGCATGTATTTAGACGTTCGGCATTTCGATATACATTTCAAATAAAAGTCTATTATTTTAATTATAATTTTCTACGTTTTAGATCGTGTAAGAATTATTTTAAAAAAATAAGCTTCTTCTTTCTCTTCTCCTACTTCTTGCAAAAATCGACAAACCACGATTTGAACTTCAAGTCAATAGGCAACAGGTCCGTGTAACTTGTAGAAGGGAGAAACGAACGTGTGAACTGGATTGGTCTGGCTCACGATAGGGTGCATTACGTACTCCTAAGAGGCGCAGAATTTACTGACCACACCCAATAAAATGTTAACTTCCCTATACAAGGCACTGCTCAATGGAATGAGACACAAAGCATTGCTAACTGATGAGTCATTTCTACGGAACAAAAATCAAATAATTGAACAGTATTTAATGCAGATATCCAATGCCAAATTTAAATGAAATCCACTAACAAGTATTTTCGCATGCGTATTAGGGGATGGATGTCCAGACATCTGGATGTCCGTATGGATGGAAGGATATATAAAAATGTGCCTATATGCATATGTATGCGTGCATATATATATATATATATATATATATATATATACACATATACACACACGCACAATCCTTTGTATACACACTGTTCCTCATTGATTTCGCTTCCTTTCGTCATTCAATGAAAGCAACTGCAAGCTGCTAACCACTGGACATACGGAGTTTGAAAGGGAAGTGTTATTTTACATAAAATGTGACAGTACAGTGGATATGGACTGTCAGAGAATATTAATCTCGATAACGTCTACATTCAAACATTTGTGGCTTGACATGTATCGACCCAACTGAATTATCCGACACTGCATAATTTATTATTTATGTTCGATTACAGAAATAAACATGCTTCTGTAATGGTGTGACGTCATATGGTAAAATTATTTGTAACTGCATACGCTTTACCGTCAGTAAATTATCATTAATCTTTCCTTCACCGACAAAAAATTAAAAATGCTCGACGTTGAGGACTAATTGTGCATGTACTGTATAATTATTACCGACAGTGAGTTTGAGAAGAAACTGATGAGAAAAATGTTCTTGGAACTACGAGAGAGTGTGTAACAGGACGAGAGGAGAAATAGCCGGCGAGGAACTTCCCAGTTGCCACAGCACACCGTTTAACATTCAGGTGATTACGTCTGGGAAGAAGTGTTCGATGGAAAACGTTCTGCTCATGCGACAGTTAGCCAAAACCGTCCACGGACGAAACTGCTCGCAAGCACTGGTGGTAGACGATACGATAATACTAAAATGGATTTTACTCTTAGGGTAACATACTGCGACAGTGATGACTGAATTCAGCGTAACAAAGACAGGGCCTCACCGCCAGATGTGTGAATATCTGCAATACGTAAATACTGCCACTTCCAAAACAACAAACTTCTCAGTAAGCGTCGTTACTGGGTAGTCACTAGGATACGAGATTGAAAATTGGAAGTTTGTGTTCGATTCCCAGCAGGGACATGAGAAATCTTTCTCTTCAAGATAGCATTGAGTACGGACTTGGGACTCCCCAGCTTTCTATCCAACTGGTGCTGTGGGTTTAAATTCCACGGAAACAAAGCCGATGGAGATTGAATCTCACCTATCGGCTTCATTTAGCGATCGGGTTAAGAATGCGTAAACCCATACCTCAGTTCCCCCATACGCCTCCAAGTCGCGGTGCTTAATTAGTAACAGTGGCCACTCCAAAGTTACCTTCTGCCTTGCACCACAGAACGAATGTGTTGCTTGCTTAGAGACACAGTTACAATGAATAATGGACGAAACAGCCAACACAGGGAAGGCAGATTATGGCAGAGCTGTTTGTCGGGGCTAGAGCACCAGGCTATAAGGGCGCGCGTGAGGCGCGGATTGAACAGCACGAACTAGATGGATGTTGATGGTTGGCAGCACGTTCGACTTGCCATATCACTAAGAAAGAGTCCCTAACACTCTTACAAGGAAGGATGTGTAAGCCTGCAACTGTTACGGGTAACTGGCAGAAATCAAATTCTGGCCACCCGGTATGTTACCATCCATGCAGCAACATAAGAATTCCAACTGTCAAATGCCCGTCTATGCCTTACATTATTACGACACTTTCTATGGACTTCGTCCACTGTTTGAATTAAAATGCAATATTCTGAAAAATATCAGACCTATTGGTTCTTTCCTTTTGCGGAGGTAACACACATAACGAGAATTTCAATATCTTCTTCTTTTCTTCTTCTTCCTTTTCCTCTTCTTCTTCTTCGATGGCACTACAGTTCAATGCGGACCTTCGCCTCCTTAATGGACTTCTCCCAGCCATCTCTGTTTTTGTCCCCTCTTTACCCTTTTGTAATTTTGCATTTATTTATACCTCTTTGTACACAATTCCACCACCTGTTCTTTTTTGTTAGAACTTCAAACTCTAGGGCCCCTTAAAATATGTATGTTAGAAAAAGTTTTAGGGGTGAAGATTTTGAAAAGAAATAATAAAATTTCACATTATTCATGGGTAAATTTGTTTTAATGAATATTTGCACAGTAGCATAACTCGTTTCGCTAACCAGTACACGTTACAGGGGAACACACGGTCACACAACGGAGAGTATAGTAACTGCTGTGTGCAGGCTCAGTTTAACGAACTAACAGGGCATACGTCATCACAATTCGACAAAATGTCTTACTTCTAGAGTTCAAACAACTTTTTAAGTACTGGTAGCGACTGGACCTGATGTTATTTTCAACACTCACGGTCAATACTTTTAAAATATCAATGTTGAAACTTCATGTAAAGTTCCTTGTCAATAACACAGAAGAACCAACAACATGCCTTCACTTTAGACATAAACGTCGTTTAAAATCGTAAATAATCGATCAGGTCTGTCCATTATTACAGAATAAGTATTATGAAACGTAATTCGTATTCTTTGGTTATGAATGCTGGAAACACGTTACGTCAGATCTAAAGGTAGAGATTTCAGGAAAAAAATAACGGACGATACAAGCGGCGGGAGCCGGCAGCAAGCGGGAAACCCTGCTCCCAACAGACATATATTATATATAAGTATATGCAAAGCTAACAAACAGCCACAAATTGTCCAGATACGGGAGGAAAAGTACTGTCAGAAATATGCGTTATGATTGATGACTAACGAATGGTTTATTTCGGTGACTATATTTTATATAAAGTGTCCTTACATAAAGCCGATGTTCACAAATATTTGTTAGGTGACATCGTCTGGTCAACACAGCACGGCACTCCACAAGGATATTCAAAGTTATGGAAAGGGATGGATTCGACTTTAAAATATAGTATCAATAAATGCCACCAAAATGTTTGAACAGAATATGCAAGTTTGCAAATGTTTTCCGTACCAAATATAATACCGACAGGGATACTACCAGGGCTGCACAAGCTTTCTGATGTATGCGTTCAGATCCTTATGGGACAATTTGATGTGCGCAGCTGGGAGTCGAATTATTTCTTTTATATACACTGAATGACCCTCACGAAACTTGTGTCAACTGCATGTGACTGGATGTCACCTCACCATGGCAATCTATTCATTCATTCCAACATTAAATAAACAAACAACCCATGAATATCAACTTTTTTCAGCATTAATATTAAACAAATAATCTTTGATAATTGATACGCACTAAAATAACTAGTATAACTTATTTTACATGAAACAGTAATTCACAGGCCTGATGAGTGAGACAGTGTATTATGTATGTAGTACATAATATAATAAAAAGAAATGCACACTTATAATATGTCTTACCATATATCATTATTAATTACCAAAACGTTTCGATCGCTTTTGCGATCACCATCAGGGTAGGTTTACAAGAGAACTAAGAATGCAAGCAGTTTATTGTTTCCTTAGTACTCTTGAAAAGCTATTCTGATTATGATCGCAAAAGCGATCGAAACATTTCGGTTTAATAATAATATGTTAAAACATATTTTATACACGTGCATTTGTTGGTTTTATCACGTAAGTTTAAATATTCCTTAATGCACGGATATAGAACATATTAAAGTGAGAGAGTGTTTTATTTCAGGACGCTGTCAATTACAAAGATTACGTAGCGTGGGTGGCAGACGAATGAAATATAAAAATGAAGAATGGGTGAAACGAAAATAACAGGGCGCAACGAACGCACTCGAAGTAAAACCTGCTCCAATGCCACAAATAACTAAGATTTAAAAAAGAACTGTTGGAAACTTTCATTCGGAAAATTACCGGGCAAGTTTCTCCAAGCAGTTAAGGATCGCATGTGAGCTAATACTCATTCATTAATAATAATAATAATAATAATCACATTTTATTACATTTCTGCAGTTTTACACGCTGCCTTCAATAACTTGATAATCAAGTCACTATCTCAATATCCTGCTATTTAACTATCCGCCTACTCTCAAATCCATCAATGCATCTCTATCCAAAGCTCATTTATTACAGACTCTCACATCTGTGTGGTCGAACGCAGACGATTTAAACTGTGATTTATATGGAATGGAAAGAATAAGGAAGCGAAGGAAAATTCGTGTGATCTACTGAGATGCTATAACCACATTTCCCTGTAGTGACTAAGGTACCAAGAAAGATTCGGGAAAACCGGTTACCGGGTAGTACGTTTCTGTATACTACTCGTATATTAATCGCGGTTCGAACCCAAGTTAAACCCCTGTCCACATATCTGACTGGATAATAACGGAACGGGGGTTACTACAGCCCCCGTCTTTAACACAGAACTTAAAAGAAAGAAACTGCGGACCTTTTCTGTTACAACCCCACCAACTTTTTGCCGTAATAAAGGGGCTTAGGCTAGACGTCAGGCTATTCTCTCTCTGTTACATCACGCACCTTAGTAGCCAAAACAGGAGTGGTGGGGTTATAAAAGGAAGAGTCGAGATTGCTACTAAATCAAGCTCAACAATAGCACACTGACGGCTGAATTAGTCTCTCCGGAAATCACAAGCCTACTGCCAATCAGCATAACTAAAGATTAGCCACAGTACCTGGTAAAATAACATTATCTGGGAGCTCCTGATAGTAAAATAGTTTCAAAATACACAACATCAATTTGTATTAATGTAATATAGTATTACTGATACAATTTTCTGTTATCAGTGATACATGAACTTGAGTACAGTCTACTACAAACTTGACGTACTTTACCTAGTGACATGGGCATGGATAAACCACATACGTTACTGTGAAATACCAATAGCGTGTCAAACAGAATCGGCTTAGTGTGAGGTCAGTTCCAGGCGTGCAGAAAACAGATGCTTCTAGGCAAAATTTATTACGTGTAATTTTCTTAAAGTTCTTTTTATCTGTAAAGAAAAAGCCAGCATAATTATAAATTAATAAAAATACAACTCAAAAAAGCCTTTGCCTGGCTTCAAACTTCTGCTGTTCAGTTTCAAGCTCCTGAGGTCCTAATAATGCTATCTTAATACAGCAGGCTTCACATCAGATTCTCTGCACACTACAAGTTGACACAACCTTGGCCCTCCACAGATATTACTCCCCCTTTTCCTTCATCTCTTAATTTTTCCTCTCCTTTCTCCAACAGACCTTCTGTGGTTATATACCTTCTTGCCTTTGTCTTCCATTCTTTTCAACTCCACCTCCATTATAATAAGGCACATTCCTCCTCCCCTCTTCCTTCTTTAAGCTTGTTCCAATCATCATCAACTCACCTTTGTATTTTCTACTTGGCACGTACAATATCCACAGCAATTACCTCCACGTAGTGACATCTGTGTGTGTGATAATGCACCAGTGACTTCAGCAGTAGAAATTAAGGTCTACTATACAGTTCGTGTTCTGATTTCCCACAATAGCTATGAATGAATTCAAAACTTCAATGTGGTGATCATAATGGTCTTACGGTACGTCTTAATAATGTAGTAGTATTAATTTCGACTGCGAGGTTCTTTGTGCTTTGAATTTCCCATTGTGATTTGCATTTTCCTCAGAAGATTACATTTAAGAGGGAAGAAGAAGGTGTTTAGGCCTGTTACTAACGGTAAATGCAATTTTGTTAAGATGCCCGTGTTGAATTCAATGGCGTAACACCTATTCTTACAGAGTTTCAATACCGTTATGAAGGCCCGATTCCTCTCTTTCATATGTATTCCTTAAACATTATAGTGCACATAAACAACCGTACATTCTCCAGTAAAATGTCTCAGGCGGACAATCGGGGTTTGATTTCCGTAAGAGAAGTGCATCACACCTACTTTATCATCAAACATGTCATGCGGACTCCTCCTCAGTTGTCACGGCAGACATTTCGAATGCCTGGAGCTTTCCCTCAGTTTTATCCACAATATGTCATACAATACTGCTCAGACCTTAATGAGAGTCCACTTTTTTTTTCCACGCACTGCACATATGGGCAAACTGAACTGGTCATACTAACCCATACTTGCGGTAAACTGCATGATTAATAATCGGTATAAAGATCCATATCATTCGTTTCAATTTTCGCACATTCCTTTCACAGGCCATCACTGAACAAAATACAGTGTCTTCCGGGTATCAGCCTTAGTTTGGTAACAATAGTCGCATTAAGGGCTCCAAAAATGGGAGTAGATTTGGCATATAAAAATAAGCTATTTGGGGCAAACATTTTGCGCGTGGAAAAGGCAATACTAAATTTCACTCTAAAGTGAAGAGAAATAAGAGTAACCGCAGACGCGGAATAATCAAAATGCGATCATTTAAGTACAACAAATTCATTTGGAGGGTATTAAACGTTTACTGTCAAAACATAAAGAAACAAATCAGTTGTGACAATTACTAGAGCCAAAAACTGCAGACAAACTTAAAAATAATTTAGGAGAATAATTATTTTCAAGTTTGTACACAACGTCTACAAAGGTTTGAAAATTATCAGAAGTGTTACGAATACACTTAACAGATACGACATTGCGCCAGCTGAATCTACTTTCACATTCTCAATAACCGTTATTATTCAAATTGTCACAATTTATTTCTTTCTTTACCTTTTTTCTTTCTTTGTTAGACTGACCTCTTCTCCTACTTACTGTGGGTGTAGAAGGTTACTGCTGCACCTGGTCACGCTCGGTAGGACTCCTCTGGACAAGGGATCGGCTCGTCGCAGAGATCTCTACCTGACAACACACAACACTCACAAGAGAAAGACATCCCTGACCCCGGCGGGATTCGAACCCGCAATCCTAGCAAGCGATCAGATGCAGACACAAGCCTTCGACCTCGCGGCCACTGGCATCGGGCGGCACAACAGTCCCTGAACTTACTTCGAAGATCATGAAATAAAGACGCAAGGAGGAGTAAAGGTACAGTCCCACGCAATAATACCGTCGGAGGTAGTCGACTTCATATACCACGCTCTCTTCGCCTAGCGAAAGAATTCATCCTTCTACATAGGGGTCTAGACTGAAGCCATTTTTACGGAGGTGGTACTTCCCAAAAAAAAAAGTCCTATGCCTACCGATAATCGAACTCAAGTTATCCAGAGGAGGTAATCAAAATCATATTTTCTACGTAGATGTTAGTGGTAGCATTTTTGTCACTGAGTTCTCTTCATAAGCTTACACCACAGGCAGTCTTAATGAAGAGAAAATGGACATAGCTTCAGGATGCGACAGGTCTCAACTTTCAGACGCTATGCTTCTTTACTTCTTATTTTATTTAACGATGCTTTCACAACTGCAGCTGCCACTGAAGAACAAATGACGGAGGCGGTCTCGACCTTGCTAAAGCGGACTATCCCAGCATTAGAGAGAATGACTAAGAGAAAACCCATAAAAAATCGGCTACAGTAGCCGATCTCCACTTTAATGAAGCACCTACATCTGACAGAGGACTAGATGACTCTTAGGCCGGACAACACAAGTGTCAATTACACGTCTCCTTACAGTGCTTGGAAATCTCTTAAACGTGTCAGTAGTCCATTACACTAATCACAGATCAACAGTGCAGTACCCTGCTTTATCATCAGTCACTACAGGCATCAGTTTAGAGAACTATGGTGTGGGGTAGATTGACTGACCTAACGTACACTGATAGCGGCCAGAAGATATGAATGGCTACATAATAGCACCAGTGCATGACTACACAGGGTTATTAACAATTACAATCAAATTGCTAACAGTAGCACGTACCTTGGTAATAGCGTTACATGATCAATTTATATCAACTGATAAAAGAGCTGTTATATAGCGGTCAGCATTGATAGGGATGAGTTGCATGAATGTTCGGAGGTGAAATAGAGCAAAGAGAAGGGTTAAACTGCTCACAAAACGAATCGTTATTAATCATCCCTGACTTTGGTGTCAATCATACGAACAAGAGGGTCGTTACAGCTTTGTACGAAACTTCATTTCAAGGTGTATGAACAACGTAAATACATGCTGGTCAAATGGGGCCGATATACTTATTTGTTTCAATACCCACTTTAAGCTTCTCGTAGTACTGACAACTAATTAAAAAAATAACGTTAAAATACTTTTCGGGTTACGACATCAATACCAACAAATTCACAGTACTGTGCATTTGTTGGTATTGATATCGTATTCATCTGAACGACACGCGGAATAAGAATCATAAAAAAAAATTGCTGATTGTTGAACTTTACAAGGTTTGAAAAACAGAAAGATTATATCACTATTGTGAACGTACCTGAGATAAAGGAGAAACTGATATATGTTTCGAATTTATCTTAACTCATCAATTTACAGGCCAGACATATAACACAGAACAAGCAACATATGACCTACGCTGAATATTCCGCTAATTGTTTCATTTTACAAAGTCGGTAGATATAATTCAACTAAACATAAAGAGGCTTCAACACCATCACCCACATCCTCACCCGCAAAAACCAGAACTGTCAAGACTAGTTCTCTTTACAAATTCAGGGTTTCTTTAAAAAATAAAAATTACTTCGCCGTCAGCCAGAGATCAGTGTTTTGTTTACAGACGCAATGTTGATTGATTAACCTTGAATGACTTGTTTGCTATCACCTCAAAGGACGTCACATAATTACCGATGTCATTCTTCTCCATTAATAACTGTTCAGGAAAGCCCATGCTTTATAAGCTCTTCTTTGTAATTTCTTTTTCTCGTGTCTTGCAACGGTCGCCATATGTCGGTTACACTGCCTACAAACACGCACAACAGACCCACAGCGATATTCAGGCCAACTGCACCATAAAGTAACCCATACAGCACTGAACCAGGCTGATGGAACAAGAAGAAAACACCGGCAGGAGTACCTAGTGTGTTGCGGCTGCTTGTTGTGTTCGATTACGAAGAGTGGACACAATAATAAAACGTCTTTAGTCGCATAGTTACTATGCCTGGAACAATTAAGATTCATCCTGTATTCATTCCGCAGTATATCTTACGGCAGGTCCATAGCCTCTTCCAAAGCGAGTTCTCCATAAAGTGAGATCTAGTGTTACCGCTTTCAATTTTCAGTATCTACTTCTTTCCTTGAGTTCATCCAGTTGCTGCTTACGTCTTCTTCCTCGTCTTCCCATCACTTTTATCCTTCTATCTATCTCTCCTTCAATAACACGTTTTAAGACACTTTGTACGCAAGGACATATTTATCAGTATATCCTGAATAGCAACCGAACCTAATACATTGCAACAATAATGAAATTTAAATGACATGGGCGTGGCATTTGACGTGTTCGGGAGAGAAAATAAATGCGTACAGTGTTTTGGTGGAAAAACCTGAAGGAAATATACCACTTTTAAGACCTAGGTATAGAAGGGAATGATATTAAAATTAATATCAGAGAAGTATGGTAAGATAGCACAAACTGCACTATTCTGACTCATGACAGGCACATGCAGCGGGCTCTTGTGAACATGGTAATGCACCTTCTGGTTCCATAAAATGCTAGCAATTTCTCGACTAGATGACGAGCATTGTAATGAAGGACTCTGTTGCATGGAATTAGAGAATAATTCATTGCGCGTTTATATCGCGTTAGTACAAAAAAAATAAACCGCAATTAAACCATGCACAGCTGCAAATGTAAAAACTAATTCACTGCAGCTACGTCACGGGTACATTACAACTGAAATTGTGAGTGCGGATAAAATGGATTTTAATTCAGGATCGGGATTACACCGACATGTACCGTTTTCCTACCCAGCTTTCCCTCTCTGCGACATTATTTATGAACTAAAGACATCCGCGTGGCGAAGATGGCATATATGAATATTAACCAAAGCCTTAATCACAAACCCGCACGGTTGTCGAGCAATGTTAACTTATAAACAAAAACCCGTTTTTAATACAACTGCCCAGACACACTGCTTGACCACAATGTATGTCAGATGGATTAAAATACTGCTCTTACTCCGACAGTAAGCGCGCTACAGGTTCCTGTAGTTTCACCATTCATTTATTACCCCACTGCTGCTAAGCGAAGATTGCAAAAACGTGAAGATCCTGATTATTTGAGTACTGATGGCAAATGGTAACTCAGTCCCAGTTCACCTATCAGCTATGTTGGCTGTAAGAAGGTTTGTTCCCTCGCTCTCCGAGCCAGCCAACTTCACGCTTCAGCACTCAGAACCCTGTACGGTCCTTATTGATCCTCCTCTTTACACTCTACCAATAATATCTGTAGGGTAATTAACAAGACGGAAGGCATGACGTAGTATGAGTACATACAAAATTGTGGCAAGAAAACTTGAAAGTAAAGACCATGTAGCAGACTTAGACGCAAATGACTGTATAATATTAAAACGCGTCTCACACAAAGTGCGTGTAATAGTGTTGACTACATTCAAACCACTCTTCGCAGAGATGCCAGCTACGTCAACATTTGGGAATCCATAAAGCTCTGAAATTTTTTTGAGCTCAACAGCTACCAAACTTCCTTAGCTCCAGCCGTATAGTTCAACTACATCCATAAGGTAGAATGACACAGAAGAATGGAATAAAACACATGAAATTTAAAACTAAATACAATGTAGATAAGTTGCAATGCGTACACGCAGTAACAAGTGTATTGCAGGTTTTTTTTTTTGTTCGTGACAACAAACAGGCTTTAGGGAAAAAAAGATAGACGTTTATAAACTAACAAATTTCCATAAGGAAAAAGTTCGAAGTGACAAGGATTGGCGACACTCGAAGAGAAACACAGAAGAACGTCTGGACTAAAATGACGAGCATGACAAGAAAACACAGCTAGATTTGAAAATGGAAACAGGAAGTGTTCGGCGAAGACCATTCATTTTTCTTTCAGACGTCAGAGTGAAGTCACACCAAGACAGACTGAGACACACTTCTTCAAGGACAGAGGGACTCTTCCTCTGATTGAAAGCTTTACTTAAAGGAAGGAAAAATACTGAGTGTTTCGTCTCATCCTTTTCGTTGCAACTGCTTGTTCAAGCGTTGACGGATACAGACAATTTCATTTTTTTTCCTTCGTTCTAAAAACGTGATTTATCTAAGATCTGCTACCCATTCGCTCCTCACTTAATAAGAATTTTTCGGATTACGTAATTTTTCTTACCTCCTGTTCTAAGAAACTGCAGGCAATCTTTTTTAATTTCACTGCTCGGTGTAGTACATTTCCTTGTTTTTTAAATTATGCCTAATTAGAAAGTCTAATAAAGGTAGAGAAAAAGTGTTAGTCACTTGTAACTTAATCAGTGAAGTTGCTTCAATTTATTCTCGCGTCCAGTTATACATAAGGCTGTAAATTCCGAATTATACTGTCATTTGGGAACGTCGGGAGAAACAACTGATTGTTTCAACAAACAGTTATTAAATATTTAACAGAAACTGCGGTGTTAGAAGACATGGCAAAGATGAGAAATGAACACCCTAAAGCATTTGAATCGACATACTCAAGGGAAAAGGCCACTCTGAATACACGTCTAGAGGAAACTATAATATTAAAAAGGATCGTAAATGAATGACGTGTGTAAGTATGAACTGGATCCATCTGTATTAGGGTATATATCAGCCGTGGAATCATGAAAAGATGGCAATGGGCTTTCAATTCCCATAAACGTATCGGAATTTCTTGAAAGGCTCAACAAATGTTAGCTTCTAAAGTTAGACTGCGCGCAAAGGAATTAATTGCGTAGTGCATGGAATGAGGAGGTCGATAGCATGAATAGTGAGTAAATATGTTATTTAATGTGCAGGATTAATACTGGAATACCGAAGCGGGAAAAATAGAGAAAATGTTTGTCCGGTGCACGCCTCGAAGTTGTAAGGGGAAGCGGATGCACAGCTCCACTCGGCATTAAATTCGACAAACAGATTGAGATCGGTGGTCAGCTTCACGCTCCAACCGCTTTATCCACCGGCGAAAGGACCTCCTGTACTCACTGAATGGGAAGATGGGTGGGCTCCGTAGCCGGTTTGAACGTTTTGATGGGGGGGGACCCTTCCTCTTTTTCGGAATCGAAGCACTTTTCCCCGATTATCTAGCCTACAGGCTTGTCACTATACTAACGGCCTCCAATACTGTGAACAAAGTAGCTACAGATGGAAAGTGTTTGTTTTGAAGGAGTGACAAGACGCTCAGGGACGTACTGAAGAAGAACGTATGCACAGTACGTTCCTACACATTTGTTGCGCTTTTTTGAGACCATCTGTAGCAGTGTAAACGCGAAGATTGCGCACAGCACGAACTGCAGGCACCATGGGAGTAAAAAGAGTGTACGGTATAATCACGTTAAAGTAACGTCTATTAGTGAAATTCATAATGCTTATCAGTGTTTACCAGTGTTTATTTTGTATTTGAGGGCTAAGTCACTGAACCAACAACTGTCACAGCTGGTCACGTTGGGACTGACTAAATTTATGCATATCGTTCGCTGCATACGCTTAACTTGGCAGTATCCCACTGACATTTCAACTGGCTTTATTTTAGTACTGTAATAATTTCTTACAGACCAGGCTCGGAAGTCTACGCAATGGTTATTTCTTACGAGTTTTTCCAACCACACTTCTTCTGTGAATTCCTCCACCAATGTGTTATATACAGTCACTGTAATGTTATATAATTCAGATATTATCACAATCAAAATTATTATCGATGTTGGACTTTTCTTCTTTTTCTTCTTCTTTTCCTCTTCGGATTTTTCCTTACACCCATTTTCTTCCTCCTTTCCCTATTCAACTCTCCATTTCGCATTACTGCATTTCCCTGCATTTCTTTCCGCCTATTTATTACCTTTCCTTCCCTGTTCCTACTTTCATTTTCATCGTTTACGTTTATAATTTTCCATCATTTCGTCCTTTCTCTTTAACAGTTCCTACCCTTCTTCATTCATCTTCCACTTCCTTCCTCGATACATTTCCTTACTTTCGCCCTCCATTACCGAACACACAGCTACTTACGCTACCATCTTTCAAAATCCTCCTGTAGCCTCAATGATGTTGACTCTTGTTGTAATCGATTGGCAACAAGCAAAATAGTGTTAGTGAGATGTAAGGGAAGGAGGACCTCTACGAGGCGCGGATGCGATGACAGTCATCACACTGACAACAAAGTAGACTGCGACAGCTGCACACAATCGCAGTGCCACGACTCCGTCAAATTCGGCGCTGTGAACAGAAAAATGAGTATCGAAAGGATCGAGCAAAGAAAAACCCTCGCAGCTTAAAATAAAATCACTTTTCGACGCTGACGGCTTCAAATCTCTAATATCGATGCCAGTTTTATACAACTCAGTTTCGTCTAAAAAAGATAACAAATGCACCCTTGTACAGGCAGTGACGCTCTGTACAGGCCGTACGGCCCACAGGGGGAGTACTACTCTCTCTTGACCACGGCACTAGAACGGGGTGAGGTGTCAGCGTCACGCCCCGGCCGCTCTTTACCCCCGAGAAAGACCCGATACCCATTGTACAGGAGGTTGGGTGGGCCCCAAGGCCGGTCTGGACAGAGGCGAAAAATCTCGCCCCCACCGGGATTCGATCCCCGGACCGTCCAGCCCGTAGCCAGTCGTTATAACGATTGAGCTACCCGGCCCAGTTTCGTCTATGGATATACAACAACTATCTGTCCACTACAAGTTGTTTATATCTTTTCGGAAACAACAATATCAACATGAAGAACTGAAACCTCTCTACTTCTAATTCAAGACTGGACTGTCGCGCGACGCAATTTCCTTTATCAAATACAACCGATCACTGCTTAGCTCATAGGAAGAACAGGGTCGATGCCCGACACAGACAAACATTGCCACTTGTCATTATGTCTAAACCGAAGGGTTTTCGGGGGCACAGCAGCCGTAGCGTGAAAAAAATCAAAGTACCTTGGTCTCCTTCGGAGTGCCCACCTTTTCATGTAACTGGGTGAGATCAACAGGTCATGTGACAGGCGTGAAGGATAAGACAAAGGCATGCAAAATACAGTAAGAGTAACTGAAGAGACCAAACCACTCATGAGATTTGGCGCATGATGGTGGATAAAATCAGAAAGGATCTTAAAAGACAAATCATGTATGTGGACACGATTCAACTGGCACAATACTCTGAATAGAGTACTGAGTCACCAGTTCCCTAAAATGCATGGAATGTGAAAGCCAAGCAAACGACTGGCAACTCCTGAAGAAGGGCCCTGCTCCACACAGTCTTTTACGTGGGAAATACGAGCCAAGGATACAAAAATAACAAGAATACGAACAAGAAATTTAGGGCGTAACTTAGGCATGTACATTCAGTTACCTAATACAGCCGCCAGTCAGATTACTCCTGTTGTTAATTTAAATACAAAGTCTGTCGCCTCCTGCTGAAAGTTCGCAAATGGCCGCTATTGTATATCAATATCATATCGACGGATAAGTCTCCAAGTTATACGTCTCTTTTCTTTCGTTCCTTTAATGAACCCCGCTTGGGTTAAGTTATCTTGCTACTGTCACATATGGTACACATACCTACCGTCTTACATTCACTGACTTTACAGGGGTGCTGATAAGTCCTTAGCCCGTCTCTGGAAAGAAACAAGCTACAACGACCAAGACTTATGGCGTACAAATAACAGGAATATATTCCTGTTATTTGTACGCCATACGTTTTGGTATAGTATTGTACGTCTTGTTCACTGTAGCTTGTTTCCTTCCAGGGTAGGGCTAAGGACTTATCAGCACCCCGGTACATATTCTAAAGATAATAGATAAATCAAGAACTGTGCAGAAAACAACAATGGACGTTTTGTGCATCAATTTGAAATAAGTGCATTGCGTACTATTTCAACAACATTCCCTTGTGGTTTTAAAAGTCTGACTAGCCCTGTTCTATCTAAGTAAATGTAAACTTATTTTTGGAAAACGAATGACACCGTAGTTAACAATATAACAACCATAACTATGCGGGATTTCAGACATCTGCGCTCTTCTGGGATATTACGCAGTTTTTAGGGACAACCAATCGCCCCCCCCCCCCAAGAAAAAGCGCAGATCTCAGCCATAAACTAAACAATTTTCCTTACATTTCGTTACACAAGCGGCAAGACGAAAACACGTATTACGAGTTTAGGTTATACACATTACTGAAGCGCAGAAATAGGCTGCTGTATTCTTCGGCATAACGTGTTTTTGAACTGCTCGTTTTAGGCCTACATTTCATATAAATTGGGAGTTACACTGCAAAGACACAACCCCACTTAGAACAAATTTGGTCCTGTGGTTTCGTTGACAAGAATGTACAAGCCACAAGCTCCTTGTGATGGTTTATTTTATCCAATTGATAAAATTATGTATAAATAAAATTTAAAAAATCCTTACGTAAAGACTAAACTATAATGACAGAATGTCTAAGCTGTTGCAGATTTTACATACCACCAATAATGCGTCTCTTCAAATTGAAATGTGTGTTATCAGTTACTGCCAAAGCCAGACCTGTCTGACAGAATCTGTGAACACTTCTTCCATTATCAGCTCAGAACTGAATCCATCTTCACGTCTCACTGTTTGTACAAGGAGAGAGCTATTCAAATTCCCCCTCTTACGTTTATCACAGACTAGCCTTATTCCCCTCTCCCATCTCTTCACCTTGCCGTAACAAACAAATCCCCTGACACTGGTTCCAAAGACAGCCTACATTCCGACATTGAAAGGGTTGAAAGCAAGGAAGAAAGGAAAGCGAGGGGCGAGAGGAAGCAAAACGTGTGCTAAGAAAATGACATGTAACTTGTCTGAGCGGAAACCGAACTCTAACTTCGTAACGTATTCAAAACCACGCAAAAAAAAACTGCACATCCTCGGCACTTGCGGTTGTAAATAAGAGGGGTGTGAGGGGCAGTTAATACAAATGTATAAGAAAAATGCGTAACGCCCTCAATATTACCCTTTGCCTGTCAGTGTGTAGTGAAATTTTGCAATAGGGCGTTAAAATTTCCAAGTACAATTGTACATTTAAGTCACACGGCTTTCACTATGTTCTCTTTACCTCGTTCTTCGTCTTGATTCCCCCCCCCCCCCCCTTTTTAACAAACAAATTTCTGTTGCCTTCCTCCTTTTCTTTTCAAAACAATAGAAAAAAAGAGTTGTTAGTTGAGTCTGCTTGTTTTGTTCACCCGAATTATAAACATCCTTTACTTCGTTTCTTTGTGAATAAGAAAGGTAATATGTTTACACTTTTGGTTGTTAGAAACCTGGGGGGGGGGGGGAATCAAGACGAAGAAC
>Ga0131853_10004926_pt1 | contig 24016 bp, 25 predicted proteins | sample TergutLab28metaG_FD_92764 | JGI IMG/M metagenome (GOLD analysis project Ga0131853, IMG submission 92764) | Labiotermes labralis P1 segment gut microbial communities from Petit-Saut dam, French Guiana - Lab288 P1 (version 2) (version 2) | ecosystem: Host-associated > Arthropoda: Insects >...
ACGCACCAAACACCTCACCCAGCTTGCGCATTGTAGACTTCGCGCCGTGTTTTTCCAGCACCACGATGTAGAACTTGCCACCGGGATTGAGGTGCTCGTGCGCGCCGTCGAACATGCGCCACATGACCTCTTTGCCTGCGTGGATGGGCGGGTTGAGCACGATGGTGTCAAACATGCCGGTGATTTGGTCAAGGCAATCGCTTTGGATGATGGTGCAATCGACTTCATTTGCTTGGCAGTTGAGTTCGGCGCAATGCAGCGCACGGGGGTTGACATCTGCCAAGGTGGTTTGCAGGCTGTGGGCTTTCGCTAGGCTGATGCCCATGGCGCCCCAGCCGCAGCCGAGGTCTAGCAGTGTGCCCTGCGGCGCGGGCATGGTGTTGATGAGCAGGTGGCTAAGTGGATCCACATGCCCGTGCGAAAACGTGCCGCTGTTTGACGTAAACCACAGCGTGTGCCCGCCGAAATAATACGCGAAGTTGCGCAGGTCATCGGGCATGGTTGGGTCGTGGGTGAAATAGTGTTGCATACTGTTCCTCGAAAAAAATCACTTGACAAAACAGGTGATTTGTGTTAAGATGAAAGCGAGGGTTGGGTCGCGCGCAACTGGCTAGCTTCTTCACCCTCGCGTTATGGAAAAACGTGAAGTAACCGCCCGTGTTTATCAGGCACGAGGGCGGTTACTTCTTTCTGCGGATATCGCTGGAGCCGAGGTAGCGCGTGGCTACAATCAACAAAACCAGTAAGTACACAAAAAAATCGTAATTCATAGACTCTCACCCCCTTTCGGGAGCGAAAGCGAAGCAACCGCCGCCGCACGCGATACCGACAACAGTATAGCACAAAATTCCTATGAATGCAACAATTTATTCGCTTGCGCAAGAAATTTATTTTTCCGCGAAAAAACACTTGCAATTTCCCGCAAAGTGTAGTATAATATTCAAAGTTGTGGACGATTAGCTCAGCTGGTAGAGCATCCGCTTGACGTGCGGAGGGTCAGCGGTTCAAGTCCGTTATCGTCCACCACGCCTGCGGCGAGCAGGCGCTTCGTGGCAGTCTATTACAGGTTATGCAAATTGCGTAACCAGTCCGACTCGCCTGCGCTTGGCTCGCTGCGTCACGGCACGCTTTTTCATGCAATGCGTACAGCAGCGGGCAGTTGCCCGCTTTCTTTTGCTATCACCACTAAGGAGCGAACTCATGGACAACCCTAAACAGCTCACTGGCGCACAAATCGTGATTGAACAACTGTGCCTGCATGGCGTAACCACTGTGTTTGGTTACCCCGGCGGCACGGTTTTGCCGATTTATGATGCGCTTTATCAAAACCGCCACCGCATTGACCATGTGCTGACCGCGCACGAACAAGGCGCTGCCCACGCGGCAGACGGCTTCGCCCGTGCCAGCGGCAAAACCGGCGTGGTCATTGCCACAAGCGGCCCTGGTGCTACCAACTTGGTCACCGGCATTGCCAATGCGTACCTCGACAGCGTGCCGCTGGTGGCTATCACCGGCAATGTGCCTGTGCCGCTGTTGGGCAAAGACAGCTTTCAGGAAGTAGACATCGTTGGTGTGACTCAACCGATTGTGAAGCACAACTTTGTGATTCGCGATGTGACACAGCTGGAGCGCACGCTGCGCAAGGCTTTTTTGCTGGCACAAAGTGGTCGTCCCGGCCCTGTGCTGGTGGATATTCCCAAGAACATTCAAGAGGCGGTGTGTGAATACCACGGCATTGCGCCTGAGCAGGACAAAACGCCCGCGCCTCAGTTTGATATTAGCGATGCCCTTGAGGCGATTAAAGTTTGCAAGAAGCCCTATATTTATGCAGGCGGCGGCGTGATTGCCGCTGGTGCCGAAGCCGAGTTGCGTCAATTGAGCGAACGCTTGAATGCACCAGTTGGCCTGAGCATGATGGGGCTTTCTGCGCTGCCGAATGACTACTGGCTGAACCTAGGCATGTGCGGCATGCACGGCAAATATGCGTCATCTATGGCGCAAGCAGAGTGCGACTTAATGATTGCCATGGGCGTGCGCTTTAGCGATCGTGCCACCGGCAATGTGCAGGTGTATCGCCAGGGTCACACGATTATTCACATTGACATTGATATGGCGGAGTTTGGCAAGAATGTTAACCCGCATTTGCAGCTGCACGGTGACGTGAAAGCTGTGTTGACCGAGTTGCTTGCTGCGCTGCCTGAGCAGAAGAACGAGCAGTGGCTGGCGCGCGTGGCACAGCTGAAGCTGGATGGCGAAATCGTGCAAACCGGACAGTTGACCCCGCAGCAGGTGTTCGCTGCTGTACGTGATATTTGCGACGACAGCACGGTGGTAGCCACTGACGTTGGCCAGCACCAAATGTGGACGACGATGTATTATCCGCTGGCTAATTCGCGCACGCTATTGACTAGCGGCGGCTTGGGTACGATGGGCTTTGGCATGGGCGCTGCCATTGGTGGTTGCATGGCCATGGGCAAACAGCGCACGGTGCTGTTCACCGGTGACGGCAGCTTTGGTATGAATCTCAACGAGCTGGCCACTGCGGTGAGCCAAAACCTGCCGCTGGTGATTTTGATTCTTAACAATGGCGTGCTGGGCATGGTGCGGCAGTGGCAAACCAGATTTTATGACAAGCGCTACTCGCAAACCACGCTTGAGCGCAAGACGGACTTTCCCGCGCTGGCGAAGGCCTTTGGTGCGGCGGGCTATCTTGCTGAAACGCTACCGCAGCTGCAAGAGATTCTCGCAAACCTGCCCGAAGGCCCTGCGGTGATTGATTGCCGCATTGACATTGACGAAGAAGTGCTGCCGATGATTCCGCCGGGCAAAACGGTGGCGGATATTATTACAAGGAGGTAGGCTGTGATGGAAAAATTCACTGTTGAACTGCTGGTTTCCAACCGCTACGGCGTGCTGAATCGCATTACCGGGCTGTATGCGCGGCGTGGGTATAATATCGACAGCCTGTTTGTGAACGAGACCGAAAACCCCGAGGTGTCACGCATGACGATTTGCTCGCATGGTGACAACGACGTGCAGGTGCAGCTGGTGCGCCAACTGCGCAAGTTGTATGACGTGAGAAGCGTGGTGCTGATGGCCACCGTGGAAATTTAGTGCAATTATTATATTTTTTGATACAAAAGGAGAAAAATCATGGCAAAGATGTACTACGACAAAGACTGTAACATGGAATTACTGGCTGGCAAAACCGTGGCGATTGTGGGCTATGGCTCGCAAGGGCACGCGCACGCGCAAAACCTGCGTGACAGCGGCGTGAAAGTGATTATCGGGCTTTATGCCGGCTCGCAAAGCGCGGAAAAAGCAAAAGCTGACGGCTTCACTGTGCTGAACACTGAAGATGCTGTGCAACAAGCCGATGTGGTGATGCTGCTGGTGAACGACGAAAAAATGAAGAGCATTTATGAGTCCACCGTGCAACCGCACTTGACGGCTGGCATGACGCTGTGCTTTGCCCACGGTTTTAACATTCACTTTGGCCAAATTGTGCCGCCCGCTGACGTGAACGTGATTATGATTGCGCCCAAAGGCCCAGGCCACACCGTGCGCTATCAATATGAAGAAGGCAAGGGCGTGCCCTGCTTGATTGCTGTGCAAAACGATGCTACCGGCAATGCCAAAGATATCGCTCTGGCCTATGCCAGCGGCGTGGGTGGCGGCCGCGGCGGTATTCTGGAAACGACTTTCAAGGAAGAAACCGAAACCGATCTGTTTGGCGAACAAGCCGTGCTGTGCGGCGGCGTAACTGCGCTGATGAAAGCTGGGTTCGACACCCTCGTAGAAGCTGGCTACCAGCCCGAAAGTGCCTACTTTGAATGCGTGCACGAGATGAAACTGATCATCGACCTAGTGGTGAAGGGCGGCTTGTCGTTCATGCGCTACTCCATCAGTGACACGGCGGAGTATGGCGACTATCAAATTGGCGACCGCATCATCACCGACGAAACCAAGAAAGAAATGCGCAAAGTGCTGGCGGAAATCCAAGATGGCACATTCGCCAAAGCTTGGCTGAAAGAAAACGCCGATAATCGCCCAACCTTCGCTGCACGCCGCAAAGCTGAAAGCGAACTGAACGTGGAAGTGGTTGGCGAAGAGCTGCGCAAAAAAATGAGCTGGAGCGACAACAAGTAAACTTGATAACGGTGCGGGCGGATATTTATCCGCCCCTGCTTGTTTATTCATGAAGGAGATAACCATGAACAGTGATTTAATGAAAGCCGGGCTAGAAAACGCCCCCAAGCGTGCGCTGCTGAAGTCCATGGGCTACACCCAACAGCAGATTGATAAACCCATCGTGGGCATCGTCAACTCGTTTAACGAAATTGTGCCCGGACATTTTCATTTGCCGCAAATTGCCCGCGCCGTGAAAGATGGCGTGCTGGCCAACGGCGGCACCCCGGTGGAGTTCAACACAATCGGCGTGTGCGACGGCCTTGCCATGGGGCACGAAGGCATGCGCTACAGCCTGTGCTCGCGCGAGCTGATTGCCGACACCGTTGAATGCATGGTGAAAGCGCACCGCTTTGATGCCCTCGTTTTCATCCCCAACTGTGACAAAATTGTGCCGGCGATGCTCATGGCAGCCGCACGGCTGGACATGCCCTGCCTGTTTGTGAGCGGCGGGCCCATGCTGAGCATCCACGGCAAAGATCTTACGCACATGTTTGAGGCCGTGGGCAGTGTAAAAGCCGGCAAGATGACCAACGAAGAGCTGGCTTGGATGGAAGACATCGCCTGCCCTGGCTGCGGCAGTTGTTCGGGCATGTTCACCGCAAACAGCATGAACTGCCTGTGCGAAGCATTGGGTGTGGCATTGCCCGGCAACGGTACCGTGCCTGCGGTGTTCGCCGAGCGTTTGCGCCTAGCCAAAACGGCCGGGCATCAAGTGATGGAGTTGTTTAAGGCAAACATTCGCCCGAGCGACATTATGACCGAAAAAGCCTTTGAGAATGCGTTGACTGTGGACATGGCATTGGGTTGCTCCACCAACAGCGTGCTGCATTTGATTGCCATTGCGCACGAACGCGGCTACACGCTTGATTTACGCCAGCTCAATGAAATCAGCGAAAAAACGCCGAACCTATGCAAGCTTGCGCCTGCAGGCCCGCACCACATTGAAGACCTGTACTACGCAGGCGGCGTGTATGCCGTAATGAATACGTTGGGCGATTTGCTCAATCTTGACGAAATCACCGCAACCGGCAAGAAAGTGCGCGACAATATCGCCAATGCGAAAGTGCTGCGCCCTGATGTCATTCAACACTACAGCGAAACAGGCGGTTTGGCAGCACTGTTCGGCAATCTTGCTGTGGATGGCGCGGTGGTGAAACGCAGCGCCGTGAAGAAAGAAATGCTCGACTTCACTGGGCGTGCCCGCGTGTTTGACAGCGAAGAAGATGCTGTGGCGGCCATCTATGGCAAGCAAATTGTGCCCGGCGACGTGGTGGTGATTCGCTACGAAGGCCCGGCAGGTGGCCCCGGCATGCGCGAGATGCTCAACCCAACCAGCGCCATTGCGGGCATGGGATTGGATGCCGACGTGGCGTTGATTACTGATGGACGCTTTAGCGGTGCCACACGTGGTGCAGCCATTGGGCACATTAGCCCCGAGGCCAGCACTGGTGGCCTGATTGCCTATGTGCAAGAGGGTGACATGATTCACATCGACATCGACAATTACGCCATTAACCTGCTGGTGAGTGACGAAGAAATTGCACAGCGCAAAGCCACCATGCAACTGCGCGCTCCGCGTGAGCTGATGGGCTATCTCAAGCGCTATGCGAGCATGGTTTGCTCGGCGGACAAAGGTGCTGTGTATGCTGACGTACAATAAAATTCAACAGGCGGCCTCTGTGCTCAAACAAGTGTTGCGTCCAACCGATTTGGTTTGGGCGCCGCGTTTGGTACCCGGCTGTGAGCAACTTTATCTCAAGGCCGAAAACTGGCAGGTTACCGGCTCGTTCAAAGTCCGCGGGGCGTACTACAAAATGAGCCTGATGACTGACGACGAAAAAAACCGCGGCGTAATTGCTTGTTCGGCGGGCAACCATGCGCAGGGTGTGGCTCTGGCTGCGCAGCGTGCGGGCATTGATGCGACGATTTTTATCCCCAGCATTGCGCCGATTTCGAAGATTGAAGCCACCGAGCGCTATGGCGTGCGGGTGGTGATTGTGGACGGCGTGTATGATGATGCCTACCAAGCCGCGCGTGAGTTTGAACAAACCAACGGCGGTGTGTTCATTCATCCCTTTGATGACGAGCAGGTGATTGCCGGGCAGGGAACAATCGGGCTGGAAATTCTCGATCAATATCGCAAAAAAGGCAAGATACTCGACGAGCTTGACGCGATTGTGGTGCCGGTTGGCGGCGGCGGGCTGATCTCCGGCGTGGCTGCGGCTATCAAAAAAAGTAACCGTGCTAAAAACTGCAAGGTCTATGGCGTGCAGGCGGCGGGCGCGGCAAGCATGGCGAATTCTTTGGCGGCACAGCAACGGCAATCGCTTGAGCATGTGGCCACATTTGCGGATGGCATTGCCGTGAAGCATCCCGGTGAGCTGACGTACCAGTATTGCATGGATTATGTGGACGAAATCGTGACCGTGACGGACGACGAAATCGCCATTGCGATTTTGCACTTGATGGAACAGCAAAAGTTCATAGCCGAGGGTGCAGGGGCGGTTGCCGTGGCGGCTGCAATGTTCAACAAGTTGCCGCTTGCGGGCAAAAATGTGTGCGCGATCGTCAGCGGCGGCAACATTGACGTGAACAACCTGCCGCGTGTCATCAACCGCGGGCTGCTGGCCACGGGGCGGCTGTCGCACCTGACCATTGAGCTGATTGAACGCCCTGGGCAGCTGATGGGCGTGAGCAAAATCATCGCCGATTGCGGTGCAAATGTGGTGGATTTGGTGCATAATCCCGGCCGCGAAAACACCGACATTGCCAGCTGCATTCTGCGCTTAACCATCGAAAGCAAAGACAAAGACCACCGTGACGATGTGATTCGCGCGTTGGGCGAACATGGCTATAAAGTGCTATGAGGTTGCCCCCTCAGTCACGCCTGCGGGCGCGCCAGCTCCCCCAAGGGGGAGCCCCTATAAGGAAGGATTTAAGCATGAAAGAAATCATTTTTACTGAAAACGCCCCATTTCCGGTTGGGCCGTACTCACAGGCAGTGCTGGTGAACGGCACGCTGTATGCCAGCGGACAAATCGCCATGGATGCTCTGGACGCTGACGTGGCCACGCAAACCCACAAAGTATGCGAAAACGTGACCGCGGTGCTTGCTGCTGCTGGCATGACGCGCGAAAACGTAGTGAAAACCACTTGTTTTCTCACCGACATGGCGGACTTCGCCACCTTCAATGGCGTGTATGAGCAATATTTTGCGCACAAACCGGCGCGCAGCACCGTGGCCGCTAAGCAGCTGCCGAAAGATGCTCTCGTTGAGATTGAAGTGATTGCGGTGCAATAAAAAAACAAACCCACCCTGTTTGAGGGTGGGTTTTTAATAACTACATCTTTAGCGATCGTAAAGATCTCGAACGTGTCGCTGGACGTAGCCGCCTAAGCCTTGACCATAGTCCGCAAGTTGTTTCATACGCTCAACGTTGTTGCGTCCAGCGCCTCCCGAATAAGAGTAGGTGTATGGATTTCCAGTTTCAAACTGGATGCGAATGAAATCTGCACCGTATTCATATGCCACCACACTTGAATTGCTGCCTAAATTTCTGTAATAACTCATTTTGATTGTTTCTCCTTTGGGAAAATATTATTAAGTCCAAAGGAAAACGAGGTCGCTTGCATAAATCTCTTTCTAATATTTACAAGAATAAATTGACGACAGGGGCTTGCTTTTTTCGCAAGAATATGTTATAATAAATCATGAAGCGTGTGTTCATTATGACATGCGTTCCCTCTGCCGAGGAGCTTTGATGGCTGCAACCGTCAAGGCTCCTCCTTGTTTTGCGTTGAACTTACTCTTATTATATCATCATTTCATCTGTTTGTCAACACTTATTTCGAGAAAAATCATTCACTATCCCCCCTTGTGTTCTCGATATTCACCCCTTTTATCATCACTATTAGCGTTTCCGACTCTCCGTCGTAGCTTGCCACATACTTTTTTGCTGTTGAAAAATCCAGCGCTGTCAAGCTTTGTAAGTATTTAATAAAGTCTTTACAACCAATTTTGATCCAACCTTGTTTGACGCGGCTTGCAAATTCATAAGCTTTATTCGGTTCGCCACGATAGGCTCTTATACCTAGCGCGCAATGTTCTTCGTCGAAACCAACAATGACCTTTTCAGGATTACCGAGTTTAGAGATGGATACGCTATTAAAAGAAATGCCGAGAGAAGAAAGAGTGACGAATGGAGCGCCTCCAGAAACGGCAGAAAAATCAAAGTTGAAAGTCATTTATAAACACCTCATAAGATTTTTATTTACACCATTATACCACAAGAAAAGAAGGAAGTCAATGATAGATTGCGAGAAAGAAACCCACCCTTTAAAAACAGGGTGGGTTTTTTGCTATTCTTTTGCTTTTTTCTCGGCTTTTTTTACGTAGCCGCAGCCTTCGTGGTGGCATTTGAGCGAACCCGCGCGCGGCTTGAACAAACTTTTGCTGCACTGCGGGCATTTGTCTTCGCTGGGCACATCCCAGGTGACGAATTCGCAGTCGGGCCAGCCTTGGCAGCCGTAGAACACGCGGCCGGTTTTCTTAGCCTTGCGCTGCACGATGGTTTTACCACATTTTGGGCACTGAGCATTGGATTCCATGACTAGGGGCTTTGCGTTTTTGCAGTCCGGGAAGCCGGGGCAGGCCAGAAAGCGCCCGAATTTGCCAGATTTGATGACCATTAAGCGGCCGCATTTGTCGCAGGGGATGTCCGTGAGGTCTTCTTGCAGCTGGATTTTTACGCCTTGCATGTCGGTTTTTGCTTGGGTGAGCGTGGCCTCGAAGCCGCTGTAAAAATCGTCGAGCACTTTGATATAGTTCGCCTTGCCCTCGCCCACTTGGTCAAGTTGATCCTCCATACCAGCGGTGAAGGTGACGTTAACAATGTTCGGGAAGCGCTCTTTGAGCAGTGCGGTGAGTGCTTCGCCAAGCTCGGTGGGAGTCAGCTGCTTTTGCTTGCGGGTAACATAGCCGCGCTGTGTGATGGTGCTAATGATGGTGGCGTAGGTGCTGGGGCGGCCCACGCCGTTTTCCTCTAAGGCTTTGATGAGGCTGGCCTCGGTGAAGCGCGGCGGCGGCTGGGTGAAGTGCTGGGCAGGCAGCAGCTCTGCTAGGTTGAGTGGCTCGCCTTCGCGCAGTTCGGGCAGGCGGCGTTCGCCATCTCCATCGTCACTTTCTTCGTCGTCCTTGGCTTCTACGTACAGGCAAGTGAAGCCGTCGAAGGCCACGGTGTAGCCGCTGGCGCTGAACACCAAGTGGCGGTTGGCACGGCGCTCGGCGTTGGTTGCGGCAAAGATGGTTGCCTTGACGGTGTTTTGCAGGCAACCGGCCATCAGGCTTGCCATGAAGCGCTTCCAAATGAGATCGTAAATCTTGAATTGGTCGGGACTCAAGCTGCTTTTCACCTGTGCGGGGGTTAGCCCGGGAATGGTGGGGCGAATGGCCTCGTGGCCGTCTTGCGCGTTGGCGCGGGATTTATAATAGCGCGGCTTGGGCGGCAGATATTTTTTGCCATAGGTGTCGGCGATATATGACGTGGCTTGCCCGCGCGCTTCTTCGCTTACGCGCAGCGAGTCCGTACGCATATAGGTGATGAGACCCGTGGTGCCATAGCCGGGGATGTCCATGCCCTCGTAGAGCTCCTGCGCGGCACGCATGGTGCGTTGCGCTTGAAAGCCCAAGCGGCGGCTGGCCTCTTGCTGCAAGGTGCTGGTGATGAACGGCGGCGCGGGATTTTTGGTGCGTGTGCCTTTTTTCATGCCAGCAACCCAGTAGTTTGCGCCGTCAAGTCGAGCTAAAATTTTGCCGGTCTGCGCTTTATCTTTCAGTGCGATTTTGCCTTTTTGGTCGCCCACAAAACTGGCCTTAAGGCTTTTTTTTGCGCCATTGAGCAACTTGGCATCAATCGTCCAATATTCTTCGGGGTTGAAGGCACGGATGTCCAGTTCGCGGTCTACAATGAGCCGCAGGGCCACGCTTTGCACACGCCCAGCCGAAAGTCCACGCCGAATTTTCTGGCTAACAAATGGGCTGAGGCGATAGCCAACGAGGCGGTCAAGGATGCGCCGTGCTTGTTGAGCGTTGACGAGATCCATGTCGATTTGCCGTGCATTGGCCATGCCTGCGAGGACGCCGCTTTTTGTGATTTCGTTGAAGGTAACACGGTTTGGCAGCTTGCCGTCTAGCCCCAAAATATGCCCCAAGTGCCACGAAATGGCTTCGCCTTCGCGATCAGGGTCGGTGGCGAGGAAGACTTCGCTGCATTTTTTGGCTTTGCCTTGCAGCTCTTTCACCAGCTTTTCTTTTTCTTTGAGGATGACGTAGGTTGGCGCAAAGTCGGCCTTAACGTCTACGGCAAGGCGGGTGGGGGGAAGGTCGCGCACGTGGCCCATGGACGACGTGACGACATAGCCGCTGCCCAAATATTTCGCGATGGACTTGGCCTTCGCGGGGGATTCTACAATAATCAGTTTTGGCACTTTACTTGTTCCTCCAACGCATTTCGCTTAATGCGCACACAATCGAAAAATTTTACCGGGAGTTTGTTCTATTATAGTTGCAATTTCGAGTTTTGTCAAGGCGGCGAAGAGTTCGCCTAGGCCTGCGTTTGTGGCTTTCGCTAGTTCATCTATATGCAAGGGCTTGGCACAAAGACACTGCACAAGCTTTTGCTCAAGGGGCGGTAAGTCGGCTGGCAGGGGAGTGGGCTGCGGGTTTTGGGCGGGTGCGGGTGGCGCAACCGCCGCCCTTGCAGGCTCAGCGGACTTGCGCTTGACTGCCACTTTTTCCGGCAAAATGGAAGTGCGCTCTAGGTCTCGCGCGGCTTGGCGCATGTTGAGCAAATGGGCGTAATTTGCCTCGTATTCCTCCAGCACATCGGCGGAGGAAAACACGGGCTTAGCGCCCTCGCGAATGAGCTTGTTGCCGCCGGTGTAGGTTGAGCCAAAGGCATCGCCCGGCACGGCAAAGACATCGCGGCCTTGCTCGGTGGCACAGGTGGCGGTGATGAGCGAGCCACTGCGCTCGCCGGCCTCCACCACAATGGTGCCCGCGCACATGCCCGCGATGATGCGGTTGCGCGTGGGAAAACTGTGCTTAGTTGGCGCGGTGTTGCCGGGGTATTCGCTGACCACAGCGCCGCTTTGCGCAATGCGTTGGCGCAGGCTTGCGTTTTCGGGCAGGTAGCTGTGGCTGATGCCGCAGCCGAGCACGCACACGGTTTTGCCTTGCGCATGCAGTGCGCCCCAATGCGCCGCGGCGTCAATGCCCAGCGCGCCGCCACTGACGATGGTGCAGCCCGCCCGCGCTAAATCACCTGCCAAGCGGCTGGCGATGTCTACGCTTTTGCGGTCGGCACGGCGTGTGCCCACCAAAGCAAGGGCTAGGCCTTGTTGCAAGCAGGATAAGTCACCGCGCACATAAAGCACCAGCGGCAGGTTCATCACATGCCGCAGCAGGGCGGGGTAGTGCTCGTCCGGCGGGGTTAGCATGTGCAATTTCAGCCGTGTGCATTCATCGCAGATGAGTTCTGCTTGTGCTAGGGTTGTGCGCCGCATGCGGTCAATTTGTTGGGCGGTGAACACGCCGCTCACCCGCCGGTCATAGTCGCTTGCGTCGAAAATCGCACGGGCGTTGCTGTCAAAGGCGGCTAACATTTCTTGTGTGCGCAGCGAAGAGGTGATGCCCAGCGCACACTGTAGCCATACGAAATATTTCGTCATTTGCAAAGCTCCCACATCAAAATCGCCGCAGCTGCAGCGGCATTGAGGCTTTCTGCGCGGCCGCGCATGGGGATGGTCAGGCGTGCGTCACAGGCGGCAATGACTTCGTTGCTCAGGCCGTTGCCTTCGTTGCCGATGACGATCACGGCACCGGCAGTAAAATCGCACTCGGGCGGCGTAATCGCCGCCCCTACAGGCACTGCTGCATAGCAGGGCAGTTCGCATTGTTCAAGCCAGCTTGGTGAATCTTCAATCTGCGTCACCGGCAGGCGCAGCAGCGCGCCCATGCTTGCCCGCAACGCCTTGGGGTGATACACATCGCAGCCGCCGCTGACGACTAGGCAGTCAATGCCCAATGCCTCGGCAGTGCGAGCAATCGCGCCGAGGTTTGCGGGGTCTTGCAGGTTTTCTAGGGCGATGATTTTCCCGCTGAGTTGCTGCGCGGGGGCAGGGGAGTTCGCTTTAAACAGGCCGAATATGCCCTGCGGGGTTACGGTGTCGCCAAGCTTTTGCGCCACGCTTTCGCTAATGCGCACTGCGCCGGGCAGGTCGAACTTGTCCGTGCAAAACAGCAGCTCGGGCGTGTAGCCGTTCTCGAGGGCATCCATGCACAGGCGATAGCCCTCCAGAAAAAACTGCCCGTGCTCGCGCCGTGCCTTTGCGCTGTCGCGCAGTTTTACAGCGAATTTAATCTGAGGGTTTTGTGTTGATGTAATAACATGCGCAAAGGCAGACATGTTATCTATGTCTGCCTGGTTTTCGGTTATTTTATCGCGCCTCACAGTGCCGCTTTTGCAGCATCCACCAGCGTGGTGAAGGCGGCGGGGTCGGCAATGGCGATTTCGCTGAGCATTTTGCGGTTGAGGTCGATGTTGGCTTTTTTCAGCCCGTTGATGAAGGTGCTGTAGTTCATGCCGTTGGCTTTTGCAGCCGCGCTGATGCGGGTGATCCACAGCCGGCGGAAGTCACGCTTGCGCTGCTTGCGGCCGATGTAGGCATACTGACCGCTTTTCATCACGGCTTGCTTAGCGGTTTTAAACAGGCGGCTTTTGGCACCGTAGTAGCCTTTTGCCATCTTTAATACTTTTTTGCGGCGTTTGCGCGTTACAACTGCGCCTTTTACTCTTGCCATAATTTATGTCCTCCTATTTGTACGGAATGAGCCGTTTAATATTTGCGGTGTTGGTTTTGTCAGTCACAGCGGTGCCGCGCAGGTTGCGTTTTTTCTTGGCGCTTTTGCGACCTTTGATGTCGTGCCCGGTGTTGGCGTGGCTGCGCATCACTTTGCCGCCTTTGGAAATCTTAAAGCGCTTTTTCGCGCCTGAGTGCGTTTTGATCTTCGGCATAATTATTCTCCTTGTGTTGGTTTCTTTGTTTTTTCTTTTGGCGCCAAGAACATCAGCATTTGGCGGCCTTCAAGCTTCGCGCCTTTTTCCACCGTGCAGCATTCGCAGCAGCATTCGGCAAAGTTAGCCATGTTGTTGCGCGCCAAATTCGAGTGCGCCATTTCGCGCCCGCGAAAGCGGATGGACACCTTCACCTTGTGGCCTTGCTCTAAAAACTTCATGGCATGGGCCACTTTGGTGTCAAAGTCATGCTTATCAATGCCCACCGAAAGGCGAATTTCCTTTAGCTCGGCCACGCGTTGGTTTTTGCGCGCTTCTTTTTCACGGCGGCTTTGCTCAAACTTGAACTTGCCGTAGTCCATGATTTTCACCACAGGCGGCTTGGCCTGCGGGGCAATCTTCACTAGGTCAAGATTTTGCTGCTCGGCCATTTGCAGTGCTTCACGTGCGCTCATCATGCCCAGTTGTTCGCCATGTTCGCCCACCACACGCACCTCGCGGTCACGTATGGCATCGTTGATTTGCTGCGGCGCTTTGCGCGCGGGTTGGCCGGAATCTCTTGTGCTAATAGCATCCACCTCCGTCAGAATAGCAAAAGACGCGCACAGATTTCTGCACGCGTCAATACCCGAAAAAGCCAGTTTGGTATTGACCCGCAACGAACGAAATCATGTGGGTGGGGGCATGTGCCCCACTTGCTTACCGAGATAGTATACCACAAACTTGTGGCGTTGTCAACAGGTTTGAGAAAATATTTTAATCTTTCAAGATCCTGCCTTGCGATCTTTTGCGCGCAACACCGCTTTGATGATTTCGCCGGCCACAATTTGCAGCAGCGAAAGCCCGCCCATAATCAGCCAGTGCCAGCCGGTAACCACTTGCAGACCAAATACATCACGCGTGAGCGGGAACACCGACAGCAACGCTGCCATGCCTACGCTGCCCAGCACGGTGAAGAACACGCCGCGGTTGGTCATGGGGCCAGACTTGAAGATGGAAAGCGTGGTGCGCACGTTAAATGCGTTGATAGCCGAGGCCCAGCAAAGCACCATGAACGCCATGGTGGTGCCGGTGGCAAAGTCGGCATAGAAGATGTCGCGCGCACCCGACCACGTTGGGCTAATAGGCATGAGGAATGAGCCGATGGCAAAGGCAGCCATGGTCAGTGCCGAAAACGTGATGGCATAACCGGCGATGAACACGCCTGTGCGCTGGGCAAACACGCCTGTATTTTTGGGCAGGGGCTTGCGTTTCATCACGCCGGGTTCGGGTTTTTCAAAGGCTAGGCAGAAGCCCGGGATACCGTCGGCGATAACATTAATGAACAGGATTTGCAGCGCAGTGATTGTTGGCACGGCAAAGGCCAGCATGCCCACCAGCAGCACGAAAATCTCTGCGAAGTTCACGCCTAACAAGAACTGAATGGTTTTGCGAATGTTATCGTAGCTGGTGCGGCCTTCGGCAATGGCATCGACGATGGTGGCAAAGTTGTCGTCGGTGATGATCATATCTGCGGCGTTTTTGCTCACCTCTGTGCCGGTGATGCCCATGGCGGCGCCGACGTCTGCAGCTTTGAGGGCAGGGGCGTCGTTCACGCCGTCGCCGGTCATGGCGATGACCTCGTTGTGTGCGCTCCAGGCTTGCACGATGCGCATTTTATCTTCCGGACTCACGCGGGCATAGACCGAGATGCCGCGTACTTGCTCGAACAATTCTTCGTCGGTCATCTTTGAAAGCTCTACGCCGGTGACGGCACGGTCGCCTTCTTCCATAATCCCGATTTCTTTGGCGATGGCCGCAGCGGTGGCCACGTGGTCGCCGGTGATCATCACGGTTTTGATGCCGGCCTCACGCGCGCAGGCAACGGCTTGTGCGCTTTCAGTGCGTGGCGGGTCAATCATGCCCACTAGGCCCAAGAAGGTGATGTCTTTCTCTAGGGCCTCTTCGCTTAGTTCAGCGGGCAGTTCGGCGTATTTGCGGTAGCCTACGGCGATCACACGCAGTGCTTTGTGCGCAAAGGTGTCGTGGATTTCTGTGGCTTTGGCGCGCAGTGCTTTGTCCCAGTTGGCGGGCATGCGGTCAAACGCGCCTTTGGTTACGGCGATGAAGCCATCGTCGGTTTTGTGCACGGTGGTCATACGTTTGCGGCCGCTGTCAAAGGGTAGCTCGTGCACACGGGGATACTTCGTATCCATGTCAGCTCTGGTTTGGCCTTTTGCGAGCAGCAGCCGAACAATCGAAATTTCGGTGGGGTCACCCACCACGCTTTCTTGTCCGTCCACGATGTCAATGCTGGCATTGGTGCAACTAGCCAAGAGCTCCAGCATGTTCATCTGCTCGGCAGAAAAATCTTCTTTGGCTTTGGTGCTTTCGTCGTTGCCTGCAACCCACACGCGTTGGATAATCATTTTGTTTTGGGTGAGTGTGCCGGTTTTGTCGCTGCAAATGACCGAGGTGTTGCCCACGGTTTCCACGGCGGGGATTTGCCGGATGATGGTTTTCTTGGTAACCATGTTGTACACACCGTGCGACAAAATCATGGTGACGATAATCGGCAGGGTTTCGGGCACGGCGGCCACACCCAGCGCCACGCCTAGGATGAGCATTTCAATCCACTCGTTGCCCCAAGCCAAAAAGCCCACGAGGAACATGACCACGCCGCTTGCCAAGGCAATGGCCGAAATGCGCTTAGCCAGTTGCTTCAAGCGCAGTTGCAGCGGGGTTTGCAATTTTTGCGTGGTATTGAGCGATTTTGCGATTTTGCCCATTTCGGTTTCCATGCCGGTTGCAACCACAACGGCGCGCCCGCGCCCGGCGGTGACCAAACAGCCGGAGTACACCATGTTCAGGCGGTCGCCCAGCGGCACGGTTTCGGTGATTTGAAGGTCGCTGTCTTTTTCCACCGGCACACTTTCGCCGGTTAGCGACGCTTCTTCCACCTGCAGGCTGCTGGAATCAATCAGGCGGCCGTCGGCGGTGATGACATCGCCGGCGTTGAGTTCCACGATGTCGCCGGGCACAAGAAACTGCGCTTCAATCACTTGTTTGAGCCCACCGCGGATAACAGTTGTTTTGAAGGCGTTCATCTTTTTAAGCGCTTCTAGTGCTTTTTCGGCTTTGCCTTCTTGATAAAGCCCCAAACACACATTGATGATGACGATGGACAAAATGACAACCACTTTGGCAATGTCGCTGGCGTTAAAGCGACCATTTTCCATGTTCATCACCGCTGCGATGGCGGCAATCACTGCCGCGCCAATGAGCACCATGGTGGGAATTTCCAGCAAGTGGTGCACAATGCGTTGGGGCAGGGTTTTCTTCTTTTCTTCCTCAAATTCATTGAGACCATATTGGGTTTGTCGCGTGTCCACTTCCTGTTGGCTAAGCCCTTGGTCTGGTTTAACCTTGAACTCTTCCAGCACTTCGCCAATGTTTTCTTTCACCCACTGCAATATGTTGTACCTCCTAGTTAAAAATGTGCAAAATAATAGCGCGACCGAAAAGTCACAATGTGGCTTCTTCACCCGCGCACTTTTCATTTGCAAAAATCACTTCTATGTTAACATATTATGACGAATTTGTCAACACAGAATTTTTGTGCCCGCATGTGCTGTACAAGCGCTAGAAAAACAAAAGGCCTGCGCGCGAGATGCTCGTCGCAGGCGTGTAGCATTGAATAAAAAAGATGCAACCCTGTCGCGGGTCGCATTGTTCGGCAAAATGAAAAGCCTGCGCGCGAGGGTGCTCGCCGCAGGCGTGGTCGGGACGACAGGATTCGAACCTGCGGCATCCTGGTCCCAAACCAGGCGCGATACCAAACTTCGCCACGTCCCGAAAGATATTATTTTTTAATGTGTGATTTTCACACCCGAACTATTATACCGCAAATGGTTTGCTTTGTCAAGCAGTATTTTGCATTCGGGATTGACAGCGCAGATAAAATGTGCTAGAATAAGCATAACATTACAACTGAAGGAGATTATTATGAACTGTCCGTATTGTGGCAACCAAGGCCAAGCTTGGCACAAAAACTGCACCTCTTGTGGTGCGGCTTACCCGGAAAACACCGCGCCGCAGCAACAGCAACCCGATCAATTTGCCCAGCCGCCGCAACAACAGCAACCGTGGGGGCAACCTCAGCAACAACAGTGGCAACAACCTCACCAGCAACCGCCTGTGCAACAAAACAACAATAACATTGGCACGGTGCTGGGGATTGTGTCAATCATCTTGGGTGTGTTGGCGTTGACGTTCCCCACGCCGTTTATTGATGTGGTGTTCGGCATCGGTGGCATTGTGCTGGCGATTATCGCAGGCAGCAAAGGCGCACGCGGCCTGCGCATCGCAGGGTTGATTGTATCGATTCTTGGCACATTGGTGGCTATTGCGTGGACGTTGTCGCACATCTAAACATAGCTACTAAACAATTGCGGGCGGATGAATTTCCGCCTGCTTTTTATTTTTGTGCGTTCAGCGCCTGTTCTAGGGCCTGCGAAAGTTGGTCGGGGCACGAGGTTGCACGCGGGCCGCAGCGAGTGCCCGCGAATTTGGCAATGACGTCATGGGCGTTCATGCCCTGCACGAGCTTTGCAATGCCGGTGAGGTTGCCGTCGCAGCCGCCTTCAAAGTGCACGCGGGTGATGGTTTCGCCGTCAAGCTCAACCAAGATGCGGCGCGGGCAAATGCCGCGGGTGGGATAGGTGTGTGTCATAATCAAGCAATCTCCTCTTTTTGTATATATCCAACGGCGTGTATTATTTTTTGCATCGCAACATTATCTTCTTGTGTGCGACAGGTTGCAATTTTTCCGTATGCAATAATATGCTGGCTCAAAAAGCGCAGCATTTCTTTGGCCAGCCCCTTGCCGCGATATTTTCTCGCTACTCGGATATCCGCCGCTTCCCAAGTATTTTCGCTGTAACGCTCCACTGCGCCTCGTGCAACAGGAACGCCATCGATGTACAGCAAGCAATAGCGCGCGATGTTTTGCTGATAAAGCGCGCGAAACTGACTTTCGTCCATGGGCGACTGCTCGCACAAATGCAGGTGCGCATTCAGCTGCGCCACGTCGTTTTCGCCTAGCCATTTGACCTGCGACTTGCAAGGCTCACCCACATATGCGTTCAGGCAGTACACCACTTCAGCCATCGAGCATCCTCTTTGCAAATTCCGCGATTTTGTCGTTGTCAATCGTGCTTACATAGCCTGACTGCTTGGTGGCGGCTTTCATCGCCAAGCGCGTGGCAAAGTTTGCTTTGGCTGGGTCAAACACACCGCCAAGCAGCATCGCAGCCTTCGCATGTGCGAGCAATTGCGGTGGCACGTTGTCGGCGAAGATTTTTTGCTCCTCGGCGGGCAACAGGCCGCTGGCGAACAAGCCCAGCTGTTTTTGCATTAGCATGTCTGCATGTTGTGCTAGAAATGTCTTGGCTTCTTTGCGGAACATGCCCGCATAAACCGCGCTGCCCACGATAATGCAATCATACTGGGCGAGGTTAGGCGTGCTGTCTTGCTTGAGGTTGTGCAATGCTGCGTTGTCGATGTGCTTGGCAATGCGGCCTGCGATGTCAGCCGCCGCGCCGTGCTTGGTGGCGTATAAAATGAGTGTTTTCATGGCTGTGTCTTTCTTTGGCATTTTTTTGCGATGATGACTACGGCGAATTCTGTTTCAAGTCGTTGCTCTATGTTCAAGCCCGACAGGGTTAGCAAAGAGCATATTTCTTGCGGTGTGTCGGGATATATCTCGACTTGTCGGTTGCCGAAATCAATCACGGTTTGTTGGTCTTTGCTAATCGAAAGCACAAACCGCCCGCTTGGGTGTAATAAATCCGCAGTTTTGAAAATTGCAGCGCGCTTGTCTTGGAGATGCATGAACGTTAACGATGAATAAATGCAGTCAAACGATTGCGCAAAGGGTTGTGTTAGATAGTCGCCGCAAATGAGGTGAGCGTTTGGATAAGCGCGCAAATTTTGTTTTGCCCGCTCCACTGTTTTGGAGGAAATATCAATGCCGACGAAGTGCTTGCATTTGTCGCACACGCGCAGGGCAAGCCGACCGGTTCCAACGCCAATTTCCAGCACAGATTTGTTCGGGGCAAGTTGCAACGCTTCGATAAAAGCCTCACCATCCCAGTTATCCATATATTCTTTCAGCGGTGCCGGATCATGCACGGGGTCGTTGTTTTCGTCGATGAGTGCATCGTAATGTGCGGCGACAGAAGTGTTCATGGTTGGTCCTTTCCAGCTTGCCTATTTTTCGCGCCAATGCGCTTGAACATGCTGCGCATGATGGGGTAGATCAGTTTGCCCATCAGCCATTTGCCTGCGCCGATGCTGCGCGGATAGACCTTGTGCGCAAAGCCCGAGTTGCGCCAATAGGCTGAGTCGCAGGGCGACAGCGGCGGTGTGACCGACGCATGCGCGCGAAAACTGTTGTGCACGATTACACTAGTTAGCGATGGCTGTGCAAGCTTGCCGGTTTTTATGTTGCGGTAAAACTCTTCTGCCGTGGCGTGAATGCGTGTTTGCTGTTTGGCTGTGAGCATAAATTTCTCCGTTTGGATTTTCATCGGCAGCGTCAGCGGCTTGCCCATGCCCCAGTGTCCCAGCACTTGCCGCAGATACTTGCCCACGCGAACATCGCCTGCACCTGCGGTGGTGGTGATTACCAAGCCAACTTGGTTAAACAAGCGTGGCTGGTGGAAGTAATACGCAAAGTGGTCCACGAGGTTTTTGATTGCGGCGTTGATGTGCATGGCGTAGCACACACCGCTGACGATGAGGCCGTCGCAGCCCTCAATGGCCTGCGCAATCGGGCCAAGTGTAGCGCGATGCGGGCAAAAGGCCTCGCCTTTGCCAAAGCAAGTGTGGCACGAGCGGCAAAACGGTAAGTCTAGCTCCGCCACGCTGATTTCGGTGATGGTCACGTCGTCGTGTGCGCGCAGCTGTTGCAGCACCGCTTGGGTCACGTTATAGGTATTGCCGCGGCGCATGCTGCCGTGGATGACGGTGATGTTCATGTGTTTACCTCTTCCTGCACATCTGGTGCCAGTGTTATGTTGTCCGGAATGTGTTTGATGATATCGTCAAGCGAGTCCGCCTGCTCCAGCATAAGCATGGTTTCGGCGTGTGGGTTTGCGTAAATGCCCGGCCAAAAATATTCGTTATGCTCTGCCCGGCAAGGGAACGCCAGCATTGGCTCACCCAGAGAAAACTGCGCGTTTACGCCCGGCTTGTTGCCGCGTGCATCGAGTTTGACCCAACGTCCATTCAGCCAAACCGCGTTGTAAGCATGCACGCAATAGCCCTGCGAATCGTCGTTCATCAGGGTGATATGCTGAAAGCAAAAGCCAGCAGGAATGTCCGCACAGCGCATCAACGCCGCCAATAGATTTGCCTTGGCGTGGCAAATGCCGGTTTTGTGCAACAGAACATCAGAGGCTTTTGCTGTGATGACTTTCGCATTGATATCAAACGAGTGAGGGATTTCATCGCGCACAAAGGCAAAAGCGATGCGAGCTTTCTCTATGTCATCGTTGATGCCGCGAAATAATTCAGTTGCCTTCGCTTGGATGATGTTAGCGGTAAAATCAACGTATTTGTCCGAAGCTAAAAATATAGTTTTGTTCATGCTCACACCTCCAACTCATAGCCCAATGTTATGTTTCTCGCCCATGTAGCTGCCCGCATGTGGAAAGTCGTTTTCCAGCAGATCGATGAAGGTTTGGGTGAAGCCGTAATCGCGCAGTGCAGAAAACGCCACAAACGCAACATCGTGGATTGGGTTTTGGTCGTGCTCATTGCTGGGCAACGCGATTTCGCCGCCGACTCTGCTGAGCAAGAAAGTGATGTGCAGCACTGGCGGCGTGCTGTCAGTTTTGTCGCACAGATAAAGCAGTTTTTCCAGCCTAGTTTGCAGACCGGTTTCCTCCAACACTTCGCGCGTCACGGCTTGTTCGAGTGTTTCGCCTGCCTCAACGCGGCCGCCGGGCAGCGACCACGCGCGCTCCGGGTTCACGCTTTGCCTGACCAAAAGTAGCCTGCGATTTTCAATCAAGATACCGGTTGCGCGCAGTTGAAATGTCATGCCGCCACCCCTTCGTTTTAGCGTTGTATCCATTGTATCATCTCTGCAAAAAAAATGCAAGAAAATTCTTGACAAGCTCATCACGGTGTGTTATAATAGTGTCTGCCGTGGGGGGTTAGCTCAGTTGGGAGAGCGCTTGAATGGCATTCAAGAGGTCAGCGGTTCGACCCCGCTACTCTCCACCACGGGATACAAAAATCCTTGACCTATAAGGGGTCAAGGATTTTTCTTTATTGTAGAGTGGCTCTCGCCTATAGTCATGCGTCGTTGATTAAATTGCACATGTTCCAAAAAATCATGAACTGACATCAACCATTGTTGTTGTGTCTGCGTATATGTTCCGTGAATTTGCTCCGGCAAAACTAATTGCAATTGACGCGCTTGCATTTCATCTGTTTGATTTTTGCTGATTGACGGCTCAAGCGTGAGCAAGTGTTTGCGCTGAATGCGTTGCGCCTCGGATAACACTTGCCGCCAACGATCTTTGCAGGTGCTTTTCACGCCAAGCATGGTGAGTAATTGAGTGTCAAAATTTTCATCATGATAATCTTTACTGCCCGGAAACAAAAAGTCAGGCTTGGATCTGTTTTCAGTCACAGCGGTTCGTGCATAGCGAATACTGCGTGCTTTCAACAATGCTTCCACGTGATTCTCTAACGCCTGCCCTGCTCGGCTTTTTCTGCGGTTTTGAACTGAAAGTGAGAAGTGCAAAAAACTATCCACGTCATCAAAACCTTCGCGAAGCCTTGTTTCTATTAAGTTCTTTTCCAGTGTGCGGAATAATCGTTCTTCCTGCTCCATCCATTGCATGAGCACAAAGTCCGGATTGTCACGGGCGTGCACGTTGGGCAACGTTTCTTGGGCGTACGCTGAAAACACGCGCGTTGACGGGAACCCGCCACCAAAGCGACTTAGCATTTCATCTAAATGATTATCTTCAGAAATTTCAATTGTGATGCCTAAGTGCTCGATAATAAATCGCGAAGAAAACGCAACGAGATCATTCTCAAGCTTATCTCTTATATCAAAACGATTGCCGCTTTCTAGGCCGAAAAGCCATTGTAATTGATGCCCAATAGTCGAACCCGCCAGCGTGACAACTACGAGTAGCGTATTATCGGGACGCAGTGCGATGAACAGGTCATCTCTGGCAGCCCAAACTGTTGATACTGCATTGCCTGTATAATACAGGCGATATTCTGTTCGGCTGGCATGATTAGCTCTGGCGTCATACCATGTGAGCGTGCCTTTATCTCGCACAGGTTCATCATCGTCGTCGCTGAAATAAACGAATTGAGCCTGAAAATCTCGTTTTTCACGCCCAAACATCGCCTTTAGGTGTGCAACGCCATTAAACTCATGTTGGTTGCTGGTTGCGGGGTTAGTCTCAACAGCACTTAATTTTTTCGCTGCCACAGCGGTGAAATACTGCGATAAAAAGCCATATTCCATGTAAATTCCCCCCGCTAAAGATAAGGTTCCATTAGCTTTGCCACGGCCTTGATGACCGGAACAACCACCGTGTTGCCAAATTGTTTGTAAGCTTGGGTATCTGACACCACGATTTTATATGAATCATCAAAGCCCATTAACCTTGCACATTCACGCGGGGTTAATCGACGTGGATTTTTTCGCTTGCCTTGGTCGATAAGAATTTCCGAGCCGTCTTTATAATAACGCGCGGAAAGAGTGCGTGAAATATCATCGCCAGTTACAAGGCCAAAGCCAAACCCATTGCCTTTGGCTTTGTGCTTGGCAGCATGGTCTTGTAAGTATTTCCACAATTTATCGCTGAGCGTATACTTGGCGTGCACTTCATTTTTGGCCTGTAGGATGTCGCTTAGCTTTGTTTTTTTCTCGGGGAGTGCCAGCTTATCCCACGTGAAATCTGTTTCGTTTCGAAAGCCAACAATGATGATGCGTTCGCGATGCTGCGGCACCCAATGTTGGCCATCAATTACCTTCGGAAAAATATAATAACCCAACTCTTTTTCAAGAGTATCTTTGATGATTTGATAGGTTTGGCCACCATTGTGTGACATCAAATTCTTCACGTTTTCAAGCATAAATGCCTTGGGCTGCTTTGCCGCAATAATGCGTGCAACGTCAAAAAAAAGCGTGCCCTGTGTGGTGCATTCAAAGCCATGCGGGCGATCCATTGAATTCTTTTTTGAAACGCCTGCAATAGAAAACGGCTGGCAGGGGAAACCCGCTAGCAGAACATCATGGTCTGGAATATCTTCAGCTGGATAGGGGACGATGTCACCCACAAACACTTCATCTGCACCAAAGTTAGCTTGGTAGGTTTTCTTTGACCACTCATTCCATTCGCTGGTGAACACGCAACGGCCGCCAATAGACTCAAAGCCCAAGCGAATGCCGCCAATGCCTGCAAATAAGTCGATGAAGGTAAACTCTTTCACGTGAACACCCCCTTCCATGTACGTTATTCTATTTTACCATGCTTTCGCAAGAAATTCAAGAGCTATTTTTGTCGGCGAACCAATTATAAAATGAAGTGATACGTTTCAATGTCCATGTGCTTGATACATATGGAGGTTTTGTGTAAAAGTGATACAAAAAAAAAAAAAAAACACAAAAAAAAAAAAAAAAAAAAAAAAAGAAATAAAAGGGAGAAGACAACTTATGGGGTTTGTTTGGAAAA
>Ga0131853_10004927_pt1 | contig 24016 bp, 19 predicted proteins | sample TergutLab28metaG_FD_92764 | JGI IMG/M metagenome (GOLD analysis project Ga0131853, IMG submission 92764) | Labiotermes labralis P1 segment gut microbial communities from Petit-Saut dam, French Guiana - Lab288 P1 (version 2) (version 2) | ecosystem: Host-associated > Arthropoda: Insects >...
CCCCCCCCCCCCCTTCCCTGTTTTTCGTTTTTTTCCCCCCCCCCCCCTCTGTCCCCCCCCCCCCTCTCCCCCCCCCCCCCCCCCCAAGTTGGTTGTTGCTGCCTTCCTTGCATCCTGCCTTTATCACCAAACCACATCTTCAATATCAAGTTGGACATAACACAGCAACTCTGAAGACAGCAGCACCATTTTCCTCAAAAATCTCAATAGCCAACTACAAAACTACAGTGTCACAACACACAAGACCATATTTGACATTCAGAGGACCGTGCATCGTGATATATTTCTACAATAAAAGCCAACAAGATGCACTATTTCTCAACTTTATTTTGGTAAACAACTCTACATGTTTCGGAGAGACTTACTGTCCATCATCAGGAGTCCTAATACTGTATTCACAGCAACTGGTACTTGTCATACTAGTTATGTTGACTTTTATTAGAGAACCACAAGACCATAATGTGAATAGCATTACTTTGAAAACCTGGGAACCTATACTGCTGAAAATAACCCAAAGTTTCGTGCCATATCCATGTTGCAAATTTTGAAATATATGAACAATGTTTCATAAAAAATTTGTATGCATGTTTCTATCCTTGATGCCATGTTGTTGTTTTATGTACAACAATGCGATCAACTGAAGTTACATATTTTCAAACATGTTTCCCATGTTTGTATTACAACAAAATTAAACCATGAATGGTGAGCTTCTCATGTGATATATTCTGCATTCATTGTATCTCTCATGTGACTATGGTGAGCAGTTACATACATACCTGAAAAGAGCACATCAGTGTCTCATCTACAGACATCATGCCACCAGCATTGTCAAATTCTCCACAGTAATTAGGAGCTGAGAACAGGGTTACTAACTGACGCTTTGCAAAAAATTCATACCCATCTTCCACAACCTGCAACATAGTAAATTATAAATGTGGGAAGATAATCATCATCACATACAGCATGTTCACAGAAAAATGATACACAGTTCTCATTCACAAATCCTGATAGAAATTAATGTACACATTATCATGACAAAGGATATGCAGGCCTACCTAAACATCCAAACCCCACATATTATCACACAATTTGCAGACTCACGACCAATCTTACAAAATGTTTCCATTTCCAAAACTGTCTTGATGCAGATATCAATACAGTATGTATGGTGACTATTGTTTCTTGGCTGTTTTAATAACACATCAAACTACAGTACAATTAAGAATGGTAAGTTCAGGTCAAGTAATATCAAAACACAATTAAAAGAAATGGGGTGGGAAGATGTCAAACAGATTGTTTTGACTCAAAATTGGAGCAGTGACAGGTCACTCAGAGCACAGTAATAAAAAACCAGGTTTATTTTTAACCCTTACCTCCTCAAGGACTCTGCCCCACAGAGTTATAGGTCTGAATTGAATACATAATGGGTTTCAGCCCTTGATGATCCCATGCAGGTAGGCATTTTTAAACATACTCATTGTGCCCCCCCTCTAGGAAAGAAGTAAAGAACCTTACCCAAGTCCTATAGCCTTACTTAAGGCCAGGACTGATTTTGGATGAGTTTTCCTAATAACTTCTGAGTCCAGCCTACATGGGCCTAGAAACAAATATCCAAGTGTGGCTAAAGCATCACACTCATATAATGTATGGAAAGATGATACAAATTCTTTCCCACTCCTACATGTGACTTAATTACAATGTCAAGCACATGCAGATACTTTTTAAGAGTACTGTGGCCAAACATATAGCCACAAACCTTCTAAGATAAACATAACAGAAGGGTACATCAAGTACAGGTTCCAGCCCAATAAACATATTGGATAAGCCCATTCTTGCAGAGTGCCAATAAGTTCCCCCTACAGAGCCGCTAAAAAGAAATGCTCCATTTCCAGAGCCATCTATTACAAATCTTTCAAAGTCATCAGTACAGGAACCCTACCTGACATGTTTCTCAGAATCCTCAGTAAGATTCCACCTCCAGGTTCCCCTCACACAGCTTCCAAAGAGTGAAACACTCTTGTTTTCAGAGCCTTCTTTTATCCGACTCTCAATGTCCCCTAGTGGAGGAGCTGCAAATGATTACCTGTCTCTCAAAGTTCCTGGTAAAGGAGCCCCCCTCCAACCCCCCCACGTTTCCACACTGGAGCCACCTATGGACATAGATGCGCGTTTCCAAGCCTCCTTTTACATATCTTTTAACCAAGGGGGGGAAAAAAACCAGTTTTGTTCCATGCCCACAGAGTCCAGCCTCAGCCCCTCTTCAGTCCCAGAGCCACCTGTAAACCAGATGAGCCCTTGGATGTCCAAAGGAGCCTTTGGGCCACAAATCCAATCTTCCAGGAACATAAAAATAGCCATTCAAGACCACTCCAAAGTATATTTAGGAGTCAATTCCCATCCTAATAACGGATTGAGATTCTTTAAGTCAAATCTAAGTTCCTGCTGTGGTGCTCCTGCAGAAGAGACACTCCATTTCCAAAGCCATTCATTTATGCACACCTTCATTCATATCTCCTACAGTCCCCAGTGAGGGGGCTCTCCCATGAAAAATGGAGAGAAACCATTCATTATCCATGCTGCCCCATGTGGACAGAAGGCCTACATACAATTGGGGGTGGCATGGTTCCACAAAGGAATCATTTATGACATGCTATTACTACCCCAATGCCATGCAACCTTTGGCACGATAATTTCCACCTTGGCTTGAGTGGACCAGAGCCGTTACACAGTGTGTATCACAGTAATTCCCTACTGGGTATCCCCATCCACACCTGTTTCCACCTCCCACATGACCCACGGTACAAACGGCCAGCAAACATCAGAGTTAACACCCTCAGGACACTTCCTCCACACCTATTTCCATCTTCACACAACACCGGGGTACAGATGATGGGTTGGAATTATGGAAGACAAGTAACTGTTCTACTACACCATTAAGGCAGCTGGTCATGAAGAGTGAGGGAACAATTTTATACAGCCCACATTAGTCATAGCTTCCAGTGTTCAATCAGACATTAATATCATCATTGTCGATCACAAATTATTACTCAGAACAGTTCCCTGACCATGAAGGTAAGGCTCTAACGCAGTCCTTCAGCTAGAATAGTAAACTAGACCCTAAAATTCGAATTCATCACTTTCAAAATAACATGTGCTGTTCATGTTACACAAATTAAACAGTAAGTGTGAATAATGTGCATTTACTTAATTAGCAGCAATGAACTTTGGCTGGGATACAGTGAAATTTCCATTTTTCAGCAAAAACTACACTATCACATGAATGCTCACCTGATGTGCTCTGCAGATGAGGTCAAGATCATGTCGATTAAGAAACTTGCTAACTACATCTGCACCAAAAGTGAATGAGACTCCACGATCATTCTCACCCCAACCTTGAACATCCTTGTCTGGATCTGACCATAAAAGGTCACATAACAACCCTGATGCAAATAAAAGCAAAACAATGGAACATCATTCGTGTCTATATCTCATCACAATCCTCCTCATGAACGAACTTCTACTGTCATAAGTCCTGTAACAACTAATACTTCAAAAGCAAGCAGTACTGCCCTACTACACCGGCTGTTACCTTCATTCAACAAGATTTTCTCACAGTCATACATGACCATGTCAATTACAAGGTAAAGTGCAGTAATCAGCAGCACATAAATTTTTCAAATAATATGAGGTTTGGGCAATCCTGGAACCCCTGCAATTCGAAGCCCAAGTTTCTACCAAATTAACTGGCTAAGCAAATACTCACACATTCTTAACACAAGTGTGAAGAAGCTTCCAAATTTTAATTGTATCTAAATGAAAATTACAGATGAAAGCAAAAGGATAATACTTTGACAAATAAACTCACCAGTGTCTGGAACATCAGTTGGTCGCATGATACGTCTTATCTGTTCCATGCCCTGGAGATCAGGGCTCAGTCCCCCGTGACAACAGAAGATCTTTTCATCAATGATGGCCGCAATTGGCAAACAGTTAAAACAATCAGTAAATGTTTTCCATAATTTGATGTTATAGCGACGTTTACCTGGGACATGTAATACTTATTAGTACTCAGTGAAGGTGATCTTTAACCTATGTAACATCTGAGATTATAAAAGGTGAAATGTCAAAAACTTTCAAAAATATGTTAATGCAAATAATGAATCTGTTATACAGGATGCCTATCAAGTTGACAGAAAGGAAGAATGGATGTGAGATACAAAATAAGAAAGTATGAAGAATAAATAATGGAATGAATAGACAAATCAAAACTGCCACCAGGATGCAGTCTTCGACTAGGTCTGCAAACTAAAGCAGCAATGGAATTAACTGATGTTGGTAAAATATTCTGGGGTACAAACTGGTAAGGCACAACAAAGCAACCGTATGAAACTTACATTCATCATAGAAACCATATATCCTGTTGATGCTTGCACACTCATGATTTCCCCTGAGTAGGAAGAAGTTCTCAGGATACTTTATCTTGTAGGCAAGCAAGAGACAAATTGTCTCAAGAGACTGCTTGCCTCTATCTACATAGTCTCCAAGGAACAAGTAATTTGCTTCAGGTGGAAATCCACCATACTCGAACAGACGCAGCAAGTCAGTGTACTGCCCATGAATATCACCTATGACAAATCACACATGAAATATTACAAATGCATAATTATACTTAAAATGTTTAGGCACTTCTAGAATCACAAATCAGTAGTTATATGCTTTCACAAGTGTCTAGGTGTCTACAGTGGGCAATTTCAATGTGCTATCTCCCTGTTGTGTGGGATTTCAAAGAGGAAATAACACACTGAATCGCCCACTTTACCATCATCAACACCACATCTGTATTGTCAATTTTAACTATATTAACTACTGTTTTTTTTATGAAAGCCATACCTGTAATACATGATAAAAAACATTGTACAATTGAAATCTCAATTCTGATATGGCAAGTTTTCATGTATTCCCTTTTATATTTTATACAATGTGTAGTGCCTCATGATGACCTATTGTTAGGTAGTAACACGATGCACTAATATATATGTATATATATATATGCGCTTAGTTGTGTTGTCTGTCATTGCATAAGTATTAGTTAAAACACAAAGGGTTGTTCAACTTAAAAAAAAAGTATAGGCTTTTTCAAAATACCCCCAGTACTCATAAGCAAACACTGAAATCTGTAACGCTAATTAAGCTTGCAATTCACCGCAAATCTTCAAAGGTGCTTCCAGTTCGAGAAGTATCGGCTGTTGCAGAAAAATCTCTCGGGATTTGAGACACAGACCCCGCACTTCCGCTTCAGTCATCTGCACCGACTTCCCTGGGCGACATCCTCTAACTGTAAAAGTAATTAATGTGAATTTGCTATGTCACACGCGTACAAGAAAAGTCGAATATATACATAAATCCATACTACTGAATATGACGTCTACACCAACTACATCTCTCTGCGATATCTAAGCAAAATACATGCTTAGAACGCTTTCAACACCTATACGTGGAGTCAATTTCACACACTGATACTGACACTCTATAAAATACAACGTACCTTCGAGAAGTCTTTGGATAAGGCTGTCAACGTTTAAATCAATGTCGGCCATCTTTCTACTTGTTCAAGGGCTTGAAATAGCACCATCGACAATTTATCGATATAATATGACACTGACAACTGACGATTATATCGATATTATAAATCTCGTACCGGAAGTCACATTTCTCGACCGACTGATGTAAATGAAGTTGAAGTGTTATAATTTCATAAGAGTATTATTTATAGCCGAGGGTTTAGTCACCAAACACCTAAATACCCGAAATTTCTACCACGAATTACGCTCTCGAGTTAGTCTTTATAGTTCTAGAATTGGCATCAGAGGGCAGTGCATCATTAGACATTTCATTTACTTCATTCCCAAGATGCACAGTCGGTAACAACCAACGGGCACAGACCCAGACATAATACTTCATTGAGCAGAGCCCTTCTAGATAGGCTAACTGGTTTTCAGCCAATCAAGAAATTTCCCGCATACACAAGTGCCCGCCAGTCCATAACCCCACATCCCAATTCCTGAAAATCCACCATATTATCCTCCCATCTACACCTGGGTCTCCCAAGTGGTCTCTCTCCCTCAGGTTTCCTCACCAAAACCCCGTATACGCCTTTCCTCTCACCCATACGCGCTACATGCCCCACCTATCTTATTCTTCTCGATTTTATCACCCTAACAATAGACAACAGACCATTAAACGCCTCATTATGGAATTTTCTTGACTCCCCTGTTACTTCGACCCTCCTAGGCCCAAATATTCTTCCCAGAACCCTATTCTCAAACACCCTCAGCTTACGTTCCTCCCTCAATGTGAGCAATCAAGTTTCACAACCCATACAAAACAGGCAAAATTATAGTATTCTACGCAAGCTGTCCAGAAAGTATCCAGTTTGAATATCTCGAGAACCGGTCGCGTGGCCTTGATATAACTCGGCAACCAGTCAGAGGAGACCTTACTGTGCATCCTTGAACACTCACTCTCCCGTGGGAGTAGTCAGTCGGCAAGGAGACGCCGTTGACTGGGTACGTCATGTGTGACCGTCGCATTCACAACGACCGAGCGAGCAGATCAGACAATGCGCCTGCACATTCTACAGCTCTCGTGCAAGCATTTTTGGCAAACCATCACATCACCCAGCTCTGTCAGCCGCCTACGGCCCAGATTTGGCTCCCTGCGACTTCTGGCTTTTCCCAAAGCTAAAATCTCAGTTGAAAGGGGGGAAATACTTTCCAGACAGCCCTAGTATATCTTAATATTTAAATTTTTGGGTAGCATACTAGAAAACAGAAGACTCTGCACTGAGTGATAGCAAGCATCAAGTTGCTCTTTATTTCTTGCTGAATAGAATTTTGATTTTTAAGGTTGTTCCCAAATATTTGAACTCTTCCACCTTTTCAAAGGATCAATTATGAATCTTCATATTGTGACTTCGTCCAGCATTCCGATCTCGAGATATGAATATGTCCATAGTTTTATCAGCATTTATCTCCTTACTAGCCACAATCAAAGCTTATGCATTTTCCTTCATAGTATGTAAGCTTCCTCCCAATATATTAATATCAGCATAAACCAGCAAGCAGCTATTGTGTACCATTTAATTTCAAGTCATCCTGGTTTATCTGAAACCTACTAATGGCATACTCTGAAGCAGGGTTGAAAAGCAATGGTGATAGCGCATCTCCTAGTTTCAAAACATTCCTAATAGAAAACACATTAGACAAATTCTTGCCTACCTGGACTCTGCTACGTTTCAGTCAGACACATTTTTATTAGCCTTACCAGCTTCATGGGGTGTCTAACTCAATGAGAATATTATACAAGACCTCCCTCTTAATTGAATCATAAGCTTTCTTGAAGTCTATGAAGAGCTGATGCGCTGCTTCACCACACTCCCATTTTTTTCAAGTATTTGACAAATGCAGAATATATGGTCATTAGTTGACCTGTTGTGTCGAAATCCACATTGATGATCCCCAATAATTTCCTCTGCATATGGAGTTAAGCTTGACAACAGTATATTGGAGAAAATTTTGTACATAATTGGCAGAAGTGATATGCCCCTATAATTACTACATTGTTTTATCGCCCTTCTTATAGATAAGTATGATTGTCTCCTTCCACTCCTCAGGTAATTCCTCCTTATTCCAAATAGAAATAATATGCTTATGGATATCAAGGCGAATTGTTCTACCCCAGCCGTAATCAATTCTGTTGGGATTTGATCAGAACCTGGTGATTTGTGAGTTTTTAGCTTTTCAATAGCCAAATCAAACTCAAAGGCACTTGGCTCAGGTATTAGTGGTTCTGCAGTGTGTATTTCTGTCTGCCTAACATCATTAACCCCATGTACTTTCAATAGCTGGGAGATGTATCTCCTCCACCTAGCCAAAATACTGTGGGAGTCTGCAACCAAATCACCCTTCTCATCCTTTACCATATTAGTTCTATGCTGGTAACTCTGCTTAAAGTCACTAATGCCCCTACACAAGTCCCTAACAGTTTTGAACTTACTGCTAGTTTCAAGTTCCTCAATATTAGCTTTCAGATATGTCTTCTTTTTGTTCCTGAAATGTCTGCTAGCTTCACATCTTACACTGTTCAGATTATATACATTGCTTTGGCTTGAAGCCTGTACCCACTGCATTTTAGCTCGCTTCCTTTGATCTAAAAAATGTAATTCTTCAACAAACCATGGTTTATGCTGCTTCAATTTGTGCAGACTTAAGACTCTCTTTAGCTGAGGTTTTTGATATTCTCTTTAACGTTCTCCTAAGTCCTATTGATGTCCTCGCTATCACTTAATTTATCCAGAGCTGCAAACCTATTTGTAATCTCAATCTGATACTGTTTCAGATTAAATTTTTCCCCACCAAACTTCTGTGCTGCCTGTTTACTTACTGCCCATCTTTCTCTAATTTTTGCAACCACCAGAAAGGGATTGGTATCACAGTCAGCTCCCTTGAAACTTCATATACCTAGTATACTCAAATGCCATCTCCTATCTACCAATATGTGATCAATCTTGTTGTAAGTCTTCCCATCAGGATAGGTCCAGGTGTACTTACGTCTCGGTGTGGGAACATCGCACTTTTAACAACTAGATTCTTTGATGTGGCAAAGTTTATTATTCTAACACCAATAACATTACTATCCTGATGTAAACTCTCATTCCCAACTGTCAGTTTGAAAATATTTTCTCTCCCCACTTTTGCATTAAAAACTCCTAATATAATTTTCATATGGTACTTAGGAAAATGATAAAAAAAACTCGCTCTGATTCCTCATAAAAACTGTCTTCTGAATCATCATCATTCTCCTCACTTGGTGCATGCACATTCAGAACAATATTACACCAGCGACCTCTCAGAACTACATGAGACCATATCGCTAACATACCCTACTCTCTTAATTGCTGATACTATTCTGTGGTGTACAAAAAATCCTGTTCCCAACTGATGATTCTTGTTTCCTTTTGCATAGAAAAAATTATAATCCCCTGCACTTACCATGCCCCCTTTGTCCCACCTAACCTCCTGCACACCCACTAAATCTAATTTATATATAGCTAATTCCCTGGCTGCAGCTTAAGTGAACCTGCCCTATACGTGCTCCTAACATTCCAAGTACCAAATCTCATGCCCCTTTTCCGTTGCTTAGATTGTACCAGTGCGAGTCCAGGTCTGAGGCTTTTTATATAAATGGTTCATAACTGGATACATTTTTACAGTGAGGAGTTGTTGGAACCTTGCCCAACCCCCAAGCTAGAGGACAACCCATTTTCAGCTGTCCTCGACTGCTTATTCAAATATATTTGTGGCTACCCTCCATAATGGAGGCCGTTTCTCCATCTGCAACCTGAGGATGTGCCATGTCATGGTGATAGGGACCCACTTTTCACACCAGTCGCATATAGATATATAAATATTCTTGTTCTATACAAATAAAGAACTAGTCTTAAGTAACAAGATGGAATTAACAAATACTATTTACAATCGAAAAAAACTATATAATGCTAAAATATCCTTAATGTAATATAAAATTTACCTTACATGTGAAAACATACCTCAAAATTTCATGTAAGAGACAGAATAATAAATATCAATTGCGTAGTTAAAACATATCATACATCTGCTTTATAATTGAAATATTCATCCAGCGTATAAAATTAATGTTGGTAAAGAAACCTTTTCAGAGACGATTTAAATTTCTTAATATTATGAGACAAATCTTTTATTTCAGGTGGAAGAGTGTTATATACTTTAATACCCATATAAAAGGGACCTTTCTGATAAAGAGTCAAATATGACAGTGATGGAAATTAGAATTATTCTTTGTATTGATACTATATATCTCAAAATTCATCCTAAATTTACTTTTATTATTAACAACAAAGAGTACACAGGAAAATATATATTGTGATATCATTGGTAAAATATCCAATATTTTGCAAAATTCTCTATGAGATTCCCCGATTCCTATACCCACAACAATTCTAATAATTCTCTTTTGTAGTTTAAAAATACTGTTGCTATATGAGGAATTTCCTCAAAAGATTATCCCATAATAAATAAGTGAATGAGAGTAAGAATGATACACTATCTTCAAAGTATCCTGTGTCACAAAAGGTTTAATGGCTCTAACTACAGAAGAAGCCACACTTGTTTTGGTATAATAATTTCTATATGGCTTTTCCATGTTAGTGTGTTATTAATCATTATTCTTAAAAATTTTATGCTAGTAATATGGGATTTTATATCATCATCATAGCCGACACTGAAGGGAATAGGTGAGCTGAGATGAGTCAGCATCACTGATGCTGCCCACAGATTATCCCAATGCTCATCTGACAGTGGGAGATATTGACCATGGTCCAGGTAAATTAGCTCTGACAAGTCCACCTAGTCCCCACTGAAACGGAGGTACTAAAGGCTTGTTCACCTGGGTGGGAAGTTAAAAGTGGTGTCACATCAAATTGAACAGTCACTTGCATGTACTGAGTGGATATTTACCGCCACAACCCCCATCTCTCCATGGTGTTTCTCGCACACAGTTGGTCAAGAAGTTTATCAGTCTTGGTAGCTCTCTTTCTCACACTAGCAGATTTGCCTCGACCCACTAGGCAAACTATGTGGCTGCCTTGCGCGGCAAAATTTGAAGTGCAATGTCAGGAAGCAGAAATACAATATTCTGACTGCACTTCACAACACCAACAAAAATTTACTATTACATTTATTTTACACCATAAGTGTACTGTCATAAGAGGTTGGTTAAGATGGTGTGGGCAGCATGCATAAGCTTCCAACTCTCATTTTTTAATCATTCTGAAGTCTACACAAGGTTCTCTTACAAACATTTGCGTTCCTATGTTCAAAATTATTGTGTTGGAACACATTACATTGTTACGTTCGAACAGGCTTCCACAACAATTCTAAGAATCTAAGCTCCACCTCAAAATTCAAGGTGTCAGAACACTGACATACAGCATGGTCTGTGAGAACTTGGTGCCACAGTACAATACTGTTGGCACCCAAGACTTGTTGCTCCGCCATTTTAAAACAACAACAACAAGACATGATAGTGAATGCTCAACTACACTTTACATTTGCAAGGAAATAAGGGTAAAATTAGACAAGAAACACTGGTATGACCATGTACCAAAATGAGTCCAAACTAGTAATGAATGTAAGGTTACCATATTATGGAACTGACAAGTGCAAACCGACAGAACTATTCCTTAGAATAATCAGGACATCATAATCCATGACAATAAAAAAGGAACAGAAATTCAGCACATGTGGAATGTGAAAGCAAAAGTGATACCAGTACTAATATGGGCAACTGGAACCATTTCAAAATCACTCAGACAATGCCTGAGCAACATACTGGGAAAGCACGAAACTAAGGAACTACAAAAACAGTCATATTGGGCACTGCACAAATAGTACGGAAAGTGCTAATGTAAAAGTACAAAACATATTTCACAGGTGAAATAACATTACATGTAGCACAAATTGTAAATATAGAACAGCTACAAATCTACCCTAGAAACATGGTTTGTTTCAGGTATATGATTGTAAATACCCTGCATAAAGGTAATAACAAGGATAATAATAATAAATAATAGGTTTTCAAGTGGGGTACAAATCTATCCCCACTACTGTTCAATATATATACATATTTTAATAGACTGCAAGTGTACTAATGCACACAATATCAACCAAATCAATACATACCAACACTGTACACAAGTGTTTTACCAAAGGTGTATGATATTTCAGATTTCTCTGACATGTCCCAGCTTAAGAGCCAGTCACAAGGAGATCTTCAAAAACAAATTTTCATTGGTGGAACCCAAAGTTTACAATCTCTTTATCAACTGAAGGTACAATGCATATTGAAAACTATGGAATATGCAGAATGGATGAAGGAGAAACATCAACTTAAAATAGACTGCCAATCACAATGTAATAAAAAAGCTGAAAACCTACAAGAGAAACTGCAGAATAAAAGAAACTTTTATGGGGTGGAACAAACAAGTCATTCATTTGGCCAATGGTGTATAGTCTTACTGTTTATGACATATGTAAGAAACATGCCTAGAGATATATATATATATATATATTTAAAAAAAAAAAAAAAAAAAAAGAGGAGCCACAGAATTCAGTTCAGAGATAACAAATATAAACTGTTTATGTTCTCTACAGCTGACAACAGGTGACAATCTTCTCTTGATGGATGAGTGTAAATCTAGTCATGACGGGTAATTCAACATGCACCAGAATTCACTCATCCACTACAGGAAGAATTATTGCGCTGTACTCCACACTCCCCAGTGCATATTTTTTATCATTCCTGTAAAGCTGACTTTTAAATGCCTATGGTATTTATTTCATAACTCTTATTCTAATGTGACTGCTATATCCAATATATGGGCTGTGCCATATCTCAAGTTGCTGGCTGCAGGCTACACACTGCAGAGCCTGGGTTTGATCCCACACCAGTCCAAGTGGGATATAAGATGGACAAGTGGCACTGTGACAGGTTTCTCCAAGAACTTTAGTTTTATCATCAACATTATTTCACTGATGTCCTACATGCACACACCATATAGTGTGAGTTACCCACAGCATTACTGAATCATACAGCATAATGTTACGTAATTTAGGACATACTACTTAATTTCTCAGTCTCTTACATACTTACTCCATGGTGCAGAGTCCTTCTTCTGAAGCTAACTAGTTTGTAGCTTGTCAAGAAATTCCCCGCATTTCACGGAACCCAAAGGTTCATTAACGCACTCACAAGCATCCACCACCTGTCCCTATCCCGGGCCAGCCCAATCCAGTCCATATACCCATATCCCACCTCCTGGAGATCCAGCCTAATATTATCCACCCATCTACGCCTAGGTCTCTTTCCCTCCGGTTTCCCCACCAAGACTCTATACCCCCCCCCCTCTCCTCACCCATATGCGACACATGCCCAGCCCATCTCATTCTTCTCGATTTTATCACCCGCACAATGTTGGGTGCGAAGTACATATCATTTAGCTCCTCATTATGCAATCTCCTCCATTCCCCCATTACCTCGTCCCTCCTAGGTCCAAATATTCTCCTCAACACCATATTCTCAAACAACTTCAGCTTCCTTTCCTCCCTCAATGTTAGCGACCAAGTTTCACACCCACAGAAAATAACAGGCAAAATTATAGTTCTATATATCCTAATCTTCAAATTTTTGGATAGCAACCTAGAAGACAAAAGATTCTGCACGGAATGACCTCAATAATCTCTAGATTTGAAAAATACTTTCTCTAAAAAAGCTAAACAACTGGAACTGAGCAAAAAGAACACATTCAAATTATTCAAAACCACTATTTCTAATACATGGACCAAATTTACAGTTTAGGGGCATACTACTTTGACACTACATCGCTAAGTTCTAACATTTTATAATTCCAAAGTATTACCTTCATTGCCTAATTTAAATACCCTCACTTCTCACTCTGAAATTAAAGAATACATTATATGGTTTCAAAAAAATCAATCATCAACATAAACACAAACCATACTTACATTCAGTATTTAAATACAAATTACTCTGAAATTCAGCTTGAATAATAAGGTGGAACATGGTAATCTACCAGGATTTCTGCAGTCCCATGTTTTGTGAAGAGGCATGGGACATAATCTAACAAACACTCAAGACCAACTACAACCGAAAACCATGTAATATGCTAAAATACGGTTAAGTGCCGTATAGAGAAATATATACAGCATACATTCCATGGATCCACTTTAAGTGCGTCATAAAGACTAGGATGTGGAAAAAGTCATAAATATATAAATTTACACTTTAAAATACATAATCATTTTTACACATAAAAAATTCATCTACAGAGTAAAAGGAATGTGTATGTAGGTATTTTCTTAAGGCTGCTTTAAATTTTGCTTGTCATCCTTGAGGACTGTTATTCTTGTCTTTCATACTTATGTATTTAACTGTAAAACTACCTTGGAAAATGCTTAAGAAAGTGCATAGAAGCGAGTTAAACATACAGTGAAGATATCCATCTACAAAAAAAAAAAAGATTCCATTTCTTTTTTTAGTCTGAAAGCCCATGATTGTCTATTAATCTGGTTCTCTGCTTTAAAAGAAATTTGTTTGTTGTTGCATACATATTTTTAATTGTGAGAATTTGAGCATCAAGGCCTGATAGGTCACATATTATGGGAGATATAGATGGCAAATTTATTCTACTGTTATCCACAAATAGATTATCAATGGCAGTACTTGAGTTATTTTGAATTCTTATTGCAAAACTTATTGTGTACTGCAGACTGTATGTTGTTAATGAGGCCAATTATTTTTCTGCAGGTTGCTTTCAATGAGGTGATCTTTGTTCATGCTCTACAAAATAAAAGTTATGCTTTAGGTTTATAAAGATGTTGCAATGCATCACCTTAATTCTTTATAAACTAATTAAAATCTCCTGTAGGCATTCTGTGTAAGCTTAATATACTTAATTTGGATGATTTAGTCTCTAGGTCAACGGCAGTTACGTGAAATATTAATTTTGCTGAAATACTGGTCCTTACGAACAAAAACACACACACTTCCTTTCTGTAGACTTTGACGAAAGAAAACTGATCCTAATATAGCGGATGGTAATGTGAGATGTATCAGGTCCCCTTCCTCCATATGATGCTCATTAAAGCACAGAACATGGGGTTAAATGTTATATGTATCTAAAGTATTACTTCATCAGTTTTGCTTATTAGTCCCCGAATGGTTTGATGAAAGATTTGTAGTGAACTATACGAATCTACAGTTCTATCTTGACTTAAAAATTCTAGGCATCTGGACCATACTCATTCTCCAGCTGTTTTCCAGTGCAACATATACACAACGATATATTCAGTCTACTCTGTTTGTAATCTCTCACAAAAACAACCCGTTGCCTTCAAGGTCAGAATCTTGACGGTCTTCACACTAGCAGAGAATGATGCGTCACTGGGTGGTGAGAAACTAGTTAGCCCATCCAAATCAAACACTAAATCGTATATTCCCCATGCTTTCTATTGCTGTTTCGATTAAAGAATTACTTACATCCGTTACCGTCACTTTACAAAGTCGTGTAATTCTTTCTTTCCTCAGTTTGCTACAAAATTTGCTAACCTCAATTTTTGACTACTCGATGCATACCGAATTGAGACAATACGGAATCCTAGACATTACCGCGACGGGAAGTAACAAGTCATCCGTGCCGAACGTTAACCCGTGGTATTTGGCTCGTCACGGTAAACACGAATTTCCGTCCGCTATAAGGTCTATGGCCGGCACGTGCGACCGATACTAGATGATCTGTGCGTACGACTACCTGCTGCAGTGCATGTTAATGACGTAGGGTAAGAGGCGGCGTTTGTGATTATTGTTAATCGGCGTGGCCTTTATTTATTAAATAACACTGAACACAAAGTTGGAATTGTATGTCTTTAGGTCGCGAGACCCTTCCCATTAAAGCTCATGATGTTGATCTTTCCATCTCGCGTAGATAACCTATAGCCGAGTACTCAAATGCTTGATTTAGCACAAGACATACCTACATTCATTTCAGGCACTCTCTCCTGTTTATCTTACGCAACTCTATACCTTAATATAGCAACCACTTTAATCTACCGTGGTTGTCACCATTTCTTTGGTAGCGCAGTACTGTCAGCCACAGTAGTAGCCTTAAAGATCTCATTTGTGCCACTTGTACTTTTAGGCCATCTGTTTTATTCAGAGACCAAATCATGCTGCCATAACAAAGCTACTTAGATGATGTATTACTTACTCATACTCTGTATCCATTGCCACATATTTCTGTGCATTCATTTTATTACATCTTCGTAATTTTACATTTACATTTTTATAACTGAAATTAAGAGATGTTCTGTAATTCCTACCTCCAACTTTTATTTTTGCTTTTTTGTGCTTTTATGACAATCTTTTTGTCCTTTTGTTTTTATGTAGTACACAGACAGCAATTTGTAGCTCATTTTCAGATTTTATTAATATCCTTAACCAGTGGCATATAATATTGTCCGAATTGCTTTCCCAGGAATCAACTGGATGTTGTTTTGAGTGGACTGCTTCCATGCAATGGGAAACACGGTGGCGCAATTGGCTGAGGCACTGTGCTACAAGCCAGAAGGTCGCGGGTTCGATTCCCAATGGTTTCATTCAAATTTTTCATTGACATAATCCTTCCAGCCACACTATGGCCCTGGGGTGAACTCAGCCTCTAACAGAAATGAGTACCAGGAATATTTCCTGGGGGGTAAAGGCGGCCAGTGCGTAAGGCTGACAACCTTACCACCTTCATGTGCCGACTGTCTTGAAATCTGGGAGCCTCATCCTCCTGGAATCCTCAGGGCCTGACCAGGCCTGTAGTGGGATTGCTTTGCCTTTGCTTCCATGCATTTATGACTTTAACATATACATTAAACACATCTGATGATAGTCTGAATCCTTCTCTTACTAGTTGAAGTTAAATGGTTCTTATAATTGTCATTATATTTTATACGTTTCTTTGCATTCTGATACAGACTTTGTCAGACCCAAGACAAACCAAACTGAATATTTACATTGAAAATGCAAGAAATCCAAATTTCTATTTTGGATAGAGTGGGTGTAGTTTATTGTCATACGTAAGCCCAGCTTTGTTAATATAAAAATAAGATCCACATACAGACTGACCTCACAAACTGTCGGTGTAGCAAGAATTACAACCTTCATTAATTCTGCAATGAAAGGAAGGATCTTTATATGACAGTCATTCCATAATTATGGCATCTATTGTTTGACCAAAAGTATGGCAATGCAGGAAATGCAGTATACACATTTTAAAGCCCATGGTGTATATATGTGTGTCTGTTACTATCAGATGGGAGCAAATGTACAGCAGTCACTGGTAAGAAGCAAGTGAACTGTCACATGTTTTGAAACATAGTTTCATTGTTTTATTGTACCATTCAGAATGAATATGTAACAAAGGGCGCTACACAGACGACTCATACAAACTCTTAACAACTGTCAAAGTAGTCCCTGAGGTTGTCTATGGTTTGTTGATAACAAACGGGAAGGCAGTGAGTCCCATCGGCGTCAACAGATGCGAAATCTGTGCCACCTCACACGAAACATTTCAACAACAGTATTGCCATTGTGATGAAGCTGGTGCATGAAAGCATGTGCACTCCTGTAAATACACCCCCATTTAATGATAACATTTACAAGAACATGCCATGTGTTTTCAAACACATATACTCCATTTCCTGCATTACCATATTTTTGGCTAAAAAATTTGGCACAAGTTATGTTGTGATCCATGTATAGGACAGCCACAAAGTTAGTGCTTGGTGTTTTTTTGTTTATAATACTTTTATCAACAGCAGGGTGATACAGTGTGGAATGACTGTGACTGTGAATGCTGAGGAAGGATGCAGTGAAAACAACTGAAACATTTCTGCTGTCATATCACACCATGAAACCATCAAACGAGCAGTCACTAGCATTTTATTCACCACCTGCACTATCTAGCTTGAAGGATTAATAAAATATTTATATGGTAATCCAAAATTCTACCCCATAAAATCAAAACTGTATCACATCACATACCAGTGCATTCCTAATCTTGTAACAAAAGTATGTGCTTTACAATGACAGAAATACATGCACATACTGCCAACAGTCCTGTACCTGAGAACTGCGCTCTTCTGGGTTATTATGCAGTGAGCAGTGGTAATTTCTTACCGATGTTTCGGGAAAACCTATCAGTCCAAATTTTTTATTCTTGACCCTTAAGATGGGACCAATAGGTTGTCCTGAAATGTTGGTAAGAAATTACCAGTACTTGCTGAATAATAACCCAGAAGAGTGTAGTTCTGATCTACTTCACAGCAGAAGCCCGCAATCAATACCGTACATGCCCCCTCCTCCATTTTAAAGGATTCTCGATTCAAGAAAAAAAGGCCAACCAGGGAATCGGCAGTGCACGAAATCTCAGGGTTTGTTTTCCAGTGTTTATAATTATACCACAACTGATGGCTGTATCTGAATTTATTAGTAATATGTAACAAACTATTAATTTCACCAATTATTATGGTTCATAAAAAACTTTGTTCATTTCTTTCTTTAAAAACTGGTCAATCTGGCCTGTCCAATTAAATGCACCAGAATTTGATGGACTGCCAGGTCAGTGCCATAGACTGGAGCTACTAGTTTGATCCAGTAACCAGCTGTATGATGGTAGTTATAATCAGCTTGCCTTTTTCATCTGTGAGGAGGTTTAGGCTTGGGTCTTCAATCTTCTCTTCAAGCAGTGTTACAAGTTCACTTCTAATGGTCTGTAGTAGTTCAGCTGTCTACATGAATATAAGTAATATGTCAATGTAAAAAAAATTCATTCTACAACATTCTTAATACTAGCAACAAAGGAAAGAAGAAAGAAATAATCAGGGAGAGAAGGAATGGTGAAAAGAAATTAAGAACCGAAACAAAGCATGAAAGAAACAAAGGAATCAACACAGTGACTGCACATAACTGAACATTATATCTGTTGAAGATCCAGCTCCAACTACTTTGTGTATATATCCAAACATCATGCAAACCTTTTCCCAAAAACTGTGCATAAAAAAACAATGTGCATCATGTAAGAAAACATGATTTTGTAGTAGCTGTGGTGTTGTAAAAGATATAGCAGTACACTTGAAAATGGTGTCTGTATGAGCTACATGGATGTTTGGGCAAAGGCAGCACCTTAACCTTCAAAAATATCCCTTTACTTATGGCTGGTAGTATGGACTTGGGGCAGATTGTCTTGGTAAATATAGCACAGTCAGGGCAACTTTTCAGATCTGTTTTCAGTTTTTCCAGCTAAAGTAAGTGAATAAAACAGAATGACTGCAGTCACTTAGTGTTTGTGAGAAACTTAGCCATCTGTGAGTGATGTACAAATGATTCTGCAAAGTACCCTTGGACATGAGTATATACAAATGTTAATGTAATTTCTGAGTTCACTAAATTTGTACCAGATATCACTGGCACATCGTCCCATATTAGCAGTAAGTTTCAACAATGCCAGATGGCAGCTTATTAAAAATTCAGGAGATATTAATATTTGACATAAACAACCAATCTGCTCGCAAAAGGATTAGCCTTTGAGTCAAGAGGAACAAAGGTGAAATAATACCACAGCAAGAATATTTTGTCACATATGAGACTGGAAAAAAAATTAAGATCTCTTTCTGCAGTCACTAGTGGACCATATGAGGTCAAAAACCAAAATTTCTGGAGTGAAGAAAAGATTCCTTGATAGTCAATTATGGGCAACATTTGGTTATACAATCTCTAGTGGAAAGTGCCAGTCAAAGATTCTGAGAGTTGGTATTTAATGACAGTTTTATAAAACACATACTACAGTACATGTACAAACTTTAAAGTTGTACAATTGTTATAAGTTTGCAGCACCTTGTAATAGTCTATGTAATGTACCAAAGCTCACCTCATGAGAATCAACTGCAAATTTGATCCAGCCATCTTCAAGAGCAATCACGAAAGTCCCTTGATGAAGTTCTATTTTAAGGCCACTTCCAGAGAACAGAATCAGTGGCAATACAGGAACCATTGAGCAGTCTCGTATGAATACACGACTTGTTTTTACCTTTTCTTGGTATACTAAGTAAGGACTTTTGAAGTATGTCACACTGTAATTGACAGACGAAGGATGCAAGTACACCTGCAGATAACCACATACAATACAACTCATGAGATTACTCCATTATTTTGCAATGCTGTATCAGTCAATGAGGTTACATAGTATGTGTTCATCACAATTAAAATACACATTTTATGTTTTTTGCACTATACATTGTAATATTGTGTAATTGTAATATGCATTTTGTTGGTTTAAATAACCAACAAAATGCACCTTTGTTGGTTTATATTATGTAAATAAAACACACATCTCAGTAGGAAGTCAACATGGTTGTCTGTAAACAGACAGACGGGTAGCTGTGCAATGGTATAGCTAGGTTTACTGGTGCCCAGGCTGAGTAATCACAGTGGCTATCCCTGAGAGAAATTATGAACTTTAAAAAAAATCACAATTATTTACTGAATTTCCTTACATTCAGATAAGGGACATAAAATTTGTATAGTGTTAAAAATTAATTTCTTTCACTTAAAATAGTCATACCGTTGTCCCAATTTTCAACCCCTTGGATGTTGTTGCACCAGTGAACACAACAAATACTGAATAAGTACCATTTTGCATTTTTATGATGAAATAAAAAAAGTCACAATTATAAGAAATAAAAGAAGTGTCTATAGACAACAAGAATCTATGTACAATTGTAAATATCAGTGCTAATTTCATTAAGTGAGGCAAAGATTTCTGTACTTACATAGCCATCATCCCTCGTCATAAAACGCAGCTCATCACGCCGGAACTCTTTGGGAACAGCTCCCGACGCACCAGGAGCAAATGACTTCTCAGGAGTAAGAACTTTCACCACATTTGGGTAAAGGGCCGCACACAAGATTGCAGCCAAAAGACTAATACTGTCACCATTTGCATTAAGCTGTGAATGAGAACAAAACAACCTGCAGGTTTTTCAGTTAAAGAACCATGAAAGATGTACACACACTCCCTGCCTTACACAATTTAAGTCACGCACTTTCATATGCTGCAATTGTAAGGAAGTAAAGAAACCGAAATAACATTTCTGAAATTCATGTTGAAGAATACTGCTGGGTAATAATACAGGTGGTAGAGCTGTTATACTATGATAAATCAGCTTCCAGGGTGCTGCAGTTTGTCTTCCAACTGTAATGCCTTGCACACACATTTATATTTGACTAGATGTATACTCAGTTTTCACTTGTGCAAAATTTTACTTGTGCTCGACCTTACAGAATATAAGTGTTGTGCAAGTTGGAGAATGTCTGTGCTTTGACTGAAAATACATATACAAATGGAATATGGACATAATATTCCTTGATTTGAGACTTTCCTTTGTTTAACATTCAATTTTACTGGTCCCATGTGAATAATCTAAAGGTTAAATATTCTCCATTTATGATTTTTCTCAGTTCAGTGTTCAAATCTACCATTCCTCCCCAGTACACCTTCAGTGGGGGTTTCACTGTAAGTAGCAATAAGTCCCTTCATTATTTTGCATCCTGCATCGCTCTTCAGTGTTCATTCACTGTTGATACAAATCTGTTGCAAAGCAGATCAGTGGTACCAGTACCACACTGGACAATCATAAATTCTTCTGCTAATGAAACTAATCAATGGTAACAAGTTTACATGGCTGCTTCTTTAGCACTACAGCCCTTTAAAGTTGGCCTTGGCTTCCATTATGACAGATGCCCATTCTGTTCTGTCAAAACATCTTGTTCTCCATCTCTTTACACCCATGTTCCTCAGGTTCCATTCAACATCCATGTTAATCTAGGCCTTCGTTTTTATCTCCCTCCTCCCGGTTAGCCTTTCTGTAACTTCTTTACTGTCTTTTTACCATCCATTCTCACAACATGCCCAAGGCATTCCAATCTATTTTTATTCTCCAGTAACCATTTTCATGTTTGCCCATATGCTTTTCTCAAGATTTCCCTTTCCCACATCATTAAGACTCTTTCCATTTCATTCATTAAGGTCCATGATTAAGCATCACAGGTCACAACTGGTGTTATTTCTTTCTAATCTTAATGAGTATGTTATATACAGTTTACATCGCAGAGGGGAAAAAATTAGTTTTTATAATATCTGAAACTGTCACAGAACTAATTTGAACACAAACCTGATGCAGGTATTTGTCAGAGAAGCTATTAGCGCAGATTAGCTTCTCTTTGTATTTCATGAAAAGCACAACACGAACTTTTTCAATTTAAAAGTTATAAAGGATAATAAAAGTATATCACATGTAAGTGTTTGTATAATGGGCCACATTTTCGGAAAACTGACATTTAAATTCACGTAAAATCATGGTTGTATTGTACAAATATAAACCTCAAATTCAACTGCTCAATAACATTTCATGTAGACCCCAATAATAAATGTAACATTCTGGTACCAGAATTAAGTGCCCAGCATAGTCTGCAAAAGATTTACATGGCCATCCATTATTTTGCATACTCTTGGCCAACAACTTAGGTGATACCCGAGTTTCTGAACATCACACTGAGTGTCAACTAAAATCAACTTTCAGCACCAAAGGATTAATCACAATCTTTTGAGTAGTATGAGAGATAAAAATGTGTACAGAGTATACTGTATTTGTTCTGTGAAGATCGTAAAAACAATGTATGGAAACTGCACAAAGGTTCAAGCTGTCAATATTGCGTTAAAACGTGGTCAGTTGTTACTAACTTCGGGGCCAGTTACGCTTAGAATATTGTCATATCCACCTCTCCTAGGGCCTACTTCAACAGGAACAAATCCAATACTTGCTAGAAGCTCTAAAAATTGTCGCTTTATGCCAGCAAGTGTGACCAGTGTCTGCCATGATAAGAAATTCTCTGTTGCAAATACCCGTCCATCATGCCGATTCTTTGAGTAGGCTGTCAACCAGCGCTGAAACATAAAAATAAAACAAAAGAAAAATAAATAAATAAAAATAAAAAATAATCCAGAAGCAGATGAAAAACTATTTCACTGAGCAGTGAAAATGTAATTACACTATTATATTAATGGGAAAAAAATTGTACCATGCAAGCAAACAACTGTGAACCAAGAACCAAATTTGCACAAAAACTTTGGAGCCATACCTTTGATTTTAAAGAAAAGTACAAAATCTGAATGTCCCTGTAATGATTACACCAGGAATTTGAAACTCTTTTACACATGCTAATGTCACATAATTGAGCATGAGAGAGATAATAAATTATATATATATATATATAGCTGTCTTGAAGTATTCATGGCAGCTAAATTTAATAAAATCTTGGGCTGACAGCTGTGTCAGGTGGTTCATGTACATCACTATTTCAAAGATCAATCAGTCTCTGAAATGTTTGCTTCCTTGAAACACATGGAGTGAGATTTTACTAGAGGTAATAATCAACTGCAACAGTGGAACTAACAGGTGCAGGATCAATCTCTGAACATATTATACGCACGTGGTATTTGTTCGCCAGTCACTGGCTACTAGGAAGCCACATCCAATCACTGTACACGTTTATGTGCGATAAAACTACCACTAAACGGCGCTATTTCGCATCACACACAGCATGTAGTAGTGGTCTGTCAACGAAAATGAAGGAAATGATGATGGTGAACATGATGGCTCCAGTGATACTGCTTGATAACTAGACTGATACGAGTATTGTAACTCTCACTTCCACGGGTGAAGCATTTGTTTAACTGAACTTCTACTGGTTAGTAATTAACTCTGTCAACACTCTAAGTAAATTTAAAGGCTGTAAAAGTCATTGTGTCTAATCATGAGCTCTATGTGCACTGTAACAGCTACACCCAAACACTGGGCACAGTCATTTTCAAAGGAACATTTGGATGACATTCATATAAATGTGACAGTATTTACCGTGTAAGCACTTAGAATAGTCAAATGATCACTATTTCCAGTTGAAAACTCCCTCTTCCGCAGGTCAGCTTGCTCCTTTTTCTGAAACGGGGCTACAAAGGGTGATTTATAACTGAGGCAGGCAGCAATAGTCAATGCAGAATCAAGGCAGCCAAAGATAGCACCAAACAGCATTAACTTGCCTATTCTGAAACACAGCAGAATAGAAACTCATATTACTACAATGATGTATCTTCTCCAAAGTGCATGAATGAGCATGCAAGCGTAACCGAGTACAGCCAAACACCCCCCCCCCCACCCCCCACCCCCCCCACACAACAAACAACATCCAGCCACGAAGGCCAAACTCTACTCCCCAAACTCACCTTCCAACACAAACAACA
>Ga0131853_10004929_pt1 | contig 24010 bp, 16 predicted proteins | sample TergutLab28metaG_FD_92764 | JGI IMG/M metagenome (GOLD analysis project Ga0131853, IMG submission 92764) | Labiotermes labralis P1 segment gut microbial communities from Petit-Saut dam, French Guiana - Lab288 P1 (version 2) (version 2) | ecosystem: Host-associated > Arthropoda: Insects >...
GCAACTGTGGAAAGTGGCATTTCATACATTTCATGTACACCCAGTTCTTGTACAATAGTACGTGAGCTGCTTCATGCCCCTTACCTAACAGCTCCAGTTATGGCATCTTCATTGGCTGGTGTTTGTACAGTCTCTAGCCACTGTCCATATACAAGCACATCCTTGTCTTACAGAGATGTTGCTTTAGTTGTTGAAACTGGTTGATATCTGAATGTTTACGTGGCTGATGTAGTGAGAATACCTGTGCTTGATGACATTCTGTTGCGTGTATTCCGTGATCATTCGATCACAGCTGAGGCCTGTTTAGGAGGACTGTGTGTCTTGAAGAACACATGAAAATATTCTTTATTGTGATGACAACACTGTCGACAAGTGTGTTACCCCAGATAATGGTGACATCCACAGCCAGAATCGAAATGTCTTAGGACTTGGTCACAAAATATTTTGAACTTAATTTCTGAAGCAACAAATTGCACTATGGAGAGCTTGAAAATGAATTTCTTTTCACCTTGTGTAATCAAATCTAAAATTAAAATTTAGTATTGGCAAGTTGTCACTTAACTTTTGCAAATGTGGCCCTTCTGTCAGTGAAATACAAAAACAAAACTGTCTTTGTTACAGTGCATGCCACTTGGGATTGACTATTGTCAGTTTTAGGATTTTTTTTTTTGTTGCTGGGATAATTAAACATTTTTTATGGCAGTGGGTTTTTCTCATATACTTGAATGTAAGCTTCAGAAGTATAGGGTGTGCAGAGATGCCACCAATGAAAGAAGCAGGTCTTAAGAGGAATTATTGAAAGTGTTGGCTGTTAGGTTCCTCACAGTTTATATGTATGACTAGTCACGGAAAAGTAACAGTGTGTCTGTGCTGAAGATCTTAACACCATTTCTATACTCATGAACTGCAACAGACATTTGTGTGGTGTATGTCTTGTTTTATGCACTGAAACTCATGCTTGTGCATTCTGAAATATTATGGGAAGGCAAATTTGTCATCTCTATACTTTCCCCACATTATTAGAAAGTTAAAAGTCATGTAGGGTGAGTAGTTATTGAAATTCTTATAATTATGATTGTTGCAGCAATTCTATGTGGCCACTTCACGTCAACTAAAGAGGTTAGAGTCAGTTTCAAGGTCTCCTATCTACTCGCACTTTGGAGAAAGCATCCAAGGTAAGATGTCTCTAGTACAAGTGGGATGGTAGTGGGACAGGTGGAGTGAGAGAGAGTAGCACAGGTAGGATGGCAGTAACATGGTGCCATGTTGGTTAGGATGCTGTAAGGGCTTTTATACCGACAGGTCAAGTGTAATTAAACACAGGCTTTTAACTCTCATATCCATATTCCAAGTAACTGTAATGTGTATTTACAAATTTGAGGATACATTAAACACAGGAGGGTGAAATTCATAATAGTTCTTGACAGAATACTGTTGCTACCATAAATTGAGAGCTGTGGGAAGCATCATTGCAGTAAATGTGTGAGTTACTGAAGCTGTCTGTTGATGTACGTGTTCTTGTTGTGTATCTCTGAGAGTATGCTGAAAAGTGAAGTGAGTTATTTATTTTGTAACATCTTCATTAATAAGTCAGTTGGAGGAAGCATGTAATACTCGTAAGTGGCATCATCCTCTATGTGGGATACCATAATTTAACATTATATTTAAAAAATGCACTTTTCATCTTTAATTTTTCAGTCTTCATCTCTTACTGGATATTTTCCAAACTATCTTTGCAGGTGCACCAACAATTAGAGCATATAATGTGCAAAAGAGGTTCACACAGGAATCAGAGGAGAAGGTAGACTTCAATCAGGTCTGCTATTGTCCCAGTATAATTTCAAACAGGTTTGCTATATTTATTTTACAACACACTTTTAATATTTTTATATTCAGCCGTTGTAATCTTTAAAACTACAGTTTCCAAGTTTTTTGACTGCTGCATGTGTTCACTTCGACCTTTGACGTGAAACACTTGGATAAACACGTTTGTCATCTAGAGAGTTTGCTTATTTTGGGTGGGGATTCATGTTTTCTGGGTTGTAATGTTGCATTATTCACTGAGTGGTTCCTTGTTTTTTGAAGGAACTTCCACCGCCTATTTGTTTTCTAGAGAGATGTATGATTTCTTGTATTTTTTGGGTCACATCATATGTAACAGTACTTATGATTTTTTGTAAGTTGTGCAATATTATGTGAGATTTTGAGGTTCTTGGGTAGTGTTGATAAAGGTACAGGTCTGTGGGGATACTGTGACGTGTTGACTGGTAAATAATTACTCACCTTTAACTATTTATTGGTTTGCAAAATATACCATCCCAAAAGCCCAGGCTGTCCATAGGATCCTGTTTGCATATGCCAACAGTTATAACAAGAAACGTTTCTGTTTAATTAGTATATACATGTATGTGTTCATGTTTTTCCAACCTGATGAATATTCACAGAAATAAGTCTGACAGGAAAATAACTTGGATGGTATTGTGCTTTATTTGGAAAACTTGGCACTTTCGATCATGACTACACCATTCTGTGGTTCCATGTCCGACTAGCTGGATTGACTTTTCATTGTGGGTGCAGTAAGTTTAGTGTTGATGATGAATTTTTGAACAGATAAACCACAGTGACAGTGGTTTATTGAGACCAAAAATGTGACCTTTGCCCTGTGTCACTGTGATTGTTTCATGTAGTGGTTATAGAATATGCAAGTGGATGTAAAATGTTCGTTTTTGAAGTGACACAAATAAAATATGACTTTCCGTTTATATTTACATGTTCACAGATGGCTAGCCATACGGCTGGAAATGGTGGGAAATTTCATCATATTCTTCGCCTCATTGTTTGCTGTACTGAGAAGGGACACCATGAGCCCAGGGCTTGTGGGTCTGAGTGTCAGCTATGCTTTGCAGGTAGAGCTTGGAAACCTTCCTACAATTCTGTATGATTCCCTTGTAGCAGGAAGAGGTTCTTGTGAGAGGAAGTACTTCGTAATGTGAAAATGGCTGGTGTAATTCTCATTTAGTTTTTATCCATACTTGAATTATTTTATGCATTTGGTTTTCAGTAATTTCGTAAAACCACCACAGATGCTAGTCAGGTGTTCACAATTGTTGAACCTTCATTACAAGTGGAGTGGCCAGTATCTGTTTGTTTTTTCATTCACACTGCACTCGCAGCCTCATGTGCTGGTACTGATAGAACAGTTTTTGGCTGTACCATAGCTCAGGCATTTAGGCACTGGCCCATGTTCAGTCGCAGGCCAGTGCATGTGGGATAGGTGGTTGACAAAATCAGGTTTTTCTTCAATTTCAGTTGTCACCTCTCGGTATCAATCCGATCAGTGCTGTCTACTCATTCATCTGCCACCAGCACTGCACAATATTAGCAATTGACAGAATCGTTAAACAAAAACTTCTCCTGCCATCTTAGCATTTGTCACTCAAGAAGCTTTTGTGAAGTAACATTTCTACGTGATTGGCTAGATACAGAAAAGGGAAGATACTTCAGCATCTCATCGTAGTATATTCTATGTTTCATATGGAGCAAAGAGACCTGTGGTTTATTCATTTGGGGAATAGACGGTTTTAAAATGTATTAATAATATTGTGTATAATTTTATTAAGTTTTTTGTTTAGATTTAGACTTTCATGTAACTGAGAAAGCAAAACCTGCTTTGTATTCCTGTGCCGATATCTGTACATTTTTAAAACCTCTTTTTTTTATTATTATCAGTTTATTTTAAATGTTTGTTTGTAGTCACTTCTTTCACATCTCATTTTAAATTATTTCACGAATCCAAATATGTGCACCCCAATTCAAGCTTTATGGTCTGAGGGTGAAATGCTGGACTCTTATTCACTGGATTTTGAGTTCTAGTTTTGATGAGTGTATTTGTGACTTTTTTTGCTCACAGATTAAAGCCTTTACCTCTGCAAAAGCTGCAACTTTGGAAATTCTCTCACTGACCCCTCAAAAAAGGTTTAGAGCCTACATCATGTTATATGTATCCTTTGCTGTTGCTCATTGTCTTGGTCAGTTTATCAGTGGGTGTAACTGAATCTTTCTTGTGGGTGGGTGCCTGTAACTTGAAAAAGTCCTATGTCCTTGCCTAGATAAAAGAAGTCAGAAGCATCAATACACCATGAATAGGTACAATTCAGGGTCAGTATCAACGCAGTTTTTTTTTTAATATATATTGAATTGTTAACCTTTAGTTTACTAATGGTTCCACTTGGAACTGTAGTGAGTATTTTTGAACTCTTCCAATGGTTCCTCTTTGACTGTTGATTTAAGTACCCTTGCAGAGAAATTCAGTGAGTTGGGACTTGCGATTGGGGTTTAACTCAGCATTTAAAGCAAGTACATATTTAGAATGACCTTGAATTGTATGATGATAAAAGCACAGTGGAATGACACTCATCAAAGCAGCACACCATGACTGTAGACACTGAACCAACAGAGCAGTGTTCTTGTTCACCAGGCATCTGCAGTAAAAATATGTAGGCATTATTATCATTCAGTATTATATCGCTAAATTCATATGGTTTTATTTAACATTTTAGATCACACAGACACTTAACTGGTTGGTGAGAATGTCCTCAGATGTGGAGACTAACATTGTAGCTGTGGAGAGAATCAAGGAGTATTCGGAAACAGAGCAGGTAAGGAACTGGAGACATCATTGGATGTCCTACAAATATACATGCATTAAATGGATGAGTAGAGAATTGCTGTTTTTAAGGCTATGTAACTGTTATGGTAACCACATCTTCACCAGTAACTTCTAACTCAGTTATATACTGTAATTATTTTGATGGGGCTAGTTCTGCCCTCTTGGTACGGTGAATAGGCAATTGGATGGATGACCAATGAATTGTGGTTCATTTCCTGGCACCTACAAAGAGTTTCTTCTGTTCCTCATTGGGACTAGATTTGATGTCTAACTTTAGGGAATTCATACAGTGTACTGCTTACCAGTTTTCAGGAAAATCTGTGAAATGGAAGCCAAGGTAGAGCTAAAAAGGAGTAACTCTTCACGTAAAATGCCCATGATTATTGACCGATCACAACGAAGCTTTGGTTATTTGTAGCAAGTGGGAGTAGAGTCCCAGATGTATATTTTCAGGAAAATTTCTTGTATTGGAGATAAGATACAGCCAAAAAGGTACATTTTTCCAACAAAAGTGTCCTTAATTATTGACTGATCACAAGCAAACTAATAGCATTTGTAGCAGATGTGTTCAGTGTACCACGTTCTACACGATCACCCTTTTTATCTTGTTTGTCCCGACGTGCTCAGTCTGGTAGGTGAACCTCTTTTGGGAGATGGGTGTGGTTCACCAAATCACAAATAGTTTTATTTTTTTACTTATTATTTTTTTATTAATTTTATTCTTGATACAAAATGAAAGGTGTGCTGTATCCAGTTAAACAACTAAATCATTTTTTTTTAAATAACACAGTCACTTGTACTCCCTCATTTACATCACACACATGCAGCTGCTTTTTCACTGGACTGCTAGCATCTGGTGTCCGCTGCTAATGTTTCCTCATTTAAATCTCTCCCTGCACAACCCCTTCTACCTATCACCAACGGTTCCTGAACATACATTGACAGATTAAACTTACAACGCATGGCCATGAACCATCTATAACTGATGCCAACAAACCTAAGAAACAGATGTACCAAAAATGATCAGCTACAACATATGAATTTTCAGGATAGTCCCTTGAATGGAAGGAAGCCAAGATACTGCAGAGTGGTACACTGCTGTTCAAGGAAAGTCCCCCTAACTTAAACTTCTGACACCAATGTTGATACCTTCTGGACAGAACTTCCACCTGTTGTGCTTTGAACTCATGTTGTCATTCCACATAATTTAAAAGATCATTTCAGCTCCATACCTGCGTGTCTTGTCATACGTTTGTAGTGTATGCATGTGTTTATTATGTTTATTCATTTCTCCTACATATTCCGCATGCATAGGTCAACTTTAATGAGAACACAGATGTACAGGAATACAGTTTTGATATAAAATGTTGTAGTGGATGTGCATAATGTGAATAAAATTAAAATTACAGTATGAGGCAGTTAAACATAGTTGCAGTAGAAATGCCTGCATTATATTAGATGTGGTAAACATTTATACCAGTTTTACTGTTTATTTTTGAATATATTATGTTAATGCATGGCTAATGTTGTGTACCACTATGTACTGAATCTGATGGGTGTGTGTTCACATGCATATGTGTGTAAACGTAAACAGTGCCACTTTCATCAGTATGCTACATCTGGTATAATATTAGCATTTCTATTGTAACTATATTTTAGCTGAGTGATGCTGTAATTTTACTTCTGTTGTATTTATGCACAAGTGTTGTAACATTTTATATAAAAAATGTATTGCTTTGTATAGGTATTCTCCCTTGTATCGGTGGTCTCCCCCCAAAACATATGGGAGAAATTACTGTGACATAATAAATAGTTGTGAATAATATATGTGCAGTTTGTTGGTATAAATGTATGTAGTCAGCCTGTTGCATGGAACATGTGCAAAATTAAATTTTTTTGTATTCTTAATGCTCATCCAGTTGCAGGCTGTGACACTTTGCTTACCTGTTCTTTGTAGTTTCTTAATTCTCAGCACAGTACTTCCATGTAGAGGTTAATCAGAATCCAGTTCAAGTTTTAAATTTATTACAAAGGTGAGACTGCCTGGCTGAAAAACTGGCAGCAAAAATGATGTACTTTTGATGTTACAGGAAGCACCGTGGGATGTACCAACCAACCAACCACTAAGCAACTGGCCGGACAATGGACAAGTGGATTTCAAGGACTATCAAGTGCGCTACAGAGAAGGACTTGATCTGGTGCTGCGAGGCATCTCCTTTAGTGTTAAGGGTGGAGAGAAGGTGAGTTAATTCATACAAAGGCACATAAACAAGCAGTTGTGAAAGAACTGTTTTTAAGATTCTCAATGACTGTTCGTGTATGTTCATGTATGTATGACCCCCAAAATTTCTCTCATTTCTTTATTAAAGAAGTTTCAGGGTTAAATTCAAAGAACTGCTATTATCTTTCTGCAGTTGGTGCTTATTTAAATAGTATACAGAAAATCAGACTTGAACCCCAGAAGTAATGTTTGAATGTGTTTGAATTCAAGAGATATGGGGATTGGGTTACTTGAATATTCTTCACAGAAGTTATGATCTATTAAATGATATTGTCAGTAGCTCAGATAATATAGCACCAAATGGTGGGATTATTAGTGGACATAGTGTGCAAAATGAAGAGGTTACACCCCCGAGCATGTGGCTTGAAATTGCAAGAAATGTGAGTGAACACCCTGTCCCTGTCAGGTCTCTAACTGGGGCACTTCATAGATACAAGTCAGAAGTGCTCGTGCTTGCTGGTTTTATGGGCATCATGAATCGGAAGATACCAAGGATGGCTCCTCCCGCAGCCTCCTATTTGCACTGTTTTTTTTTTTGCACACTACTTATTGCTTATAGGATGTGTGAGTCTTTAATTTGAGGTCCAGTCATTGCAAGATTTTGCATTGTTATGCCTCTGGTGTTTCACTGTAACTGTTTGCAAAGTTGTACAGTTATGATAGTCTTAATTTGTACAGTTATGCTCTGTCAGCTGGTGGTTGTGCAGCATTTATTGGTTTTTTAACAGTGCTTTCAGTAGCTGAGATTTTTGTGTCATAAGATGGAATGGTGTGAATAATGAATTGGTAAGGATGTGGAAGTAAGAAATTGTGTAATTTGAGATAATAATCCATGATTTGTGTGGAGGGACTGAGGAAATTCATGAAATTCCTCAAGTATGATAGTCAGACTGTGGGCTAGGAATGAATAAGGTGTTAGGTGTGAAATTTGATGCTTTCACAATGGAAAATGTTACCATGATTTTGGTTGTAGTTCTTAACTGTAATGTGGTGTAGTTAGCATCATTTTGGTTTGAGGAGCATGCTGCCTGTATCTTCTGTGCACTAAAACCTGTCCACCTGTTGGACTGCAAATGGTATGACACCCCAGAATAACACAGTATTAAAAGTCTTACAAGTTGGTGTCTCCTTGATTTTGCCAATTTTATCTTGCAGGTTGGTATTGTCGGACGGACAGGTGCTGGAAAGTCATCACTTACATTAAGCCTATTTCGCATTATCGAAGCTGCAGGTGGGCAGATTCTTATTGATGGTGTGGATATCTCAGAACTCGGTCTGCATGCTTTGAGGTAAGTGGAAATTGAGTATCAATGTGTTTCTTATAAGACAGCAGTGATTAAAATGTGCTTTAGTTGGTAGACATAGGTTTACAATACGAGTTTTGTGGTAAATAATTAAAAAATTTTGTTCATTGTTTGAAATAACGAGACTAACTTGAACAATGAAATTTTAGTTTATTATCCAGACAAGCAAATGCATTTGTTGGTCTGGATAATAGACTGTACAAGATGCACGGTACATACATTAAAATAAATGCGATTTTAATCTAATAAACCCTTGACACATTCTTAAGTAGCGTATTTAATGGCTTGAGAATCCCATGTGAAGTCCCAGACGAAGCTTTTAATTCCCTGGCAGAGGCCACAGGAGACTTGTATAGTTCTTTGGCTTCTAGTGTGCCCATTATCCAAATGGGGCTTGCTACCGGAAGTTCCTTGAACATGTGTAGGTACTTGCTGTTTGTCAAACTTAACTTCTAAATTTAATTAGTAAATAGAGGTTACTGAAACAAACAACAAAGTCTTAATAAATACAGGCCCAGAAACTAAGTATTTTAGAGATATTTTATTTTGTTGTTATGGTATCAACTTTGAGCACCTCTTAGTGAAACAGTGAGAAACGAAAAGCAATTTCCTTTGAAGGAATGGTAATGTTGTGAAAAAATAAAGGAACTGAAATATGTGACAGTTCTACAGAATCCTACTGTATGATATGTGCGTGAACTTGTATTCAGAACTCTAGAAACAGGCTGCTGCAAAACAGTGTTAAGTATCTCTGAAACAGTTGGTTTCCAGACCTATATGTATTAAGACTTTGTTGCTTGTTCCAATGAGCTGTGTTTGTCCATTTGTCCGTATAATCTGGAAACACTTGTATGTGTAGTTCTTAAAAGTGTTTTTGTATGGGATTCTTCGAATTTATGTTGTGTGTGTGTGTGTGTGTGTGTGTGTGTTTTTTTTTTAATACAAATGTGGTGTATCTTGATTAATTTATACAGGCTGCGTCAGTGAATCGAGCGATTTTTAAAAAGTCATGAACAGTAAATGCTTTCATTTATTTAGTTTGAACACACATGAACACAATATATATATAAAAGAATTTAGATTTTTTCACTTTGAATTTAACAATTTAACACATTGAAAACAAAAGTCCTACTTTCCAAAAATAACATCATTCAGATGACCACCATTCTACTTTAGGCACTCGGTAAGTCTCTTGCGAACATCACCCATTACTATTTGAAGCATCTCCGCAGGAATTCGTGTGACTTCTTACTGAATTCGATATTTCAACTCCTGAACTGTGTGGGGTGCTGGAGCTTTAAAGACTTGAGATTTCAGATACCCCCAGAGAAAGAAATCACGTGCTGAAAATTGGGTGACCTGGCTGGCCATGTGATGTCCCCATATATGGAGGTAACATGGCTAGGAAACAAATTCCTCACAGCTGCCATGGAATCTCGTGCAGTGTGGCTCGTAGCTCCATCTTGTTGGAAAAACATTTCTTCAGTTATTGGGTGATGAGCAAGCTCAGGACCTAAGAAGTTGTCCAACATGTGAACATAACATGGTCCAGTCACAGTTACAGCCTTTCTCATTGTCAATGAAGTAAGGACCAATAATTGGAATTAAGATATTGCGCACAGTACTGTGATTTGGAACTGTGAAGTGGTCTGTCATGAATTTCTGTGGTGTTTGTGGCAAACCAGTAGCGGAAATTTTGTTTATTAACAAACCCAGATAAATGAAAATGAGATTCTTTGCTCATCAATGAGGTGTTTACAAGCTCTTGGTCTTGATTAATTAACTGCAAAAAAGTCTGGCAGAAATTATCTCTGTTTACATAGTCACGTTCTTGTAGTGCATGAGTAACTTGAAGTTTGTAGGGGTAGAAGTGAAGATATTGTGTAAAATTTGTCAAACGCTGGCTTCAGACAACCCAAGTGACACAGAGTGGCGTTGCGCAGAACGGTGTGGACTTCTTTCAATGGCCTCTCACACTACCACAATGTTCTCAGGTGTACATACTGTTTTTACACTACCACCTTTCTTCTTTAGTATAGAACCAATAGCGTCGAAGTTTTTGAACCCAGTTCTTGATGACAACGGCTGATGGAACAGCACGATTGAGATGTATCCCGAACTCTCTTCGAAATTCACGCTGAGCGATAAACAGAACTATCACTGTTTTTGTAAAATGCTTTCACAGCAAAAGCATGTTGTGCTTCAGTCCACAGCTCTATTGCAACTAAAACGCTTTAAAGTTGGCAGCAAAATGGCAATAGTGGCATCCTCTTCCCCAGTGTTGCTGAACCAGAGAAAACAGTGTTGCAAAATCACCTGATTCACTGATGCACCCTCTACTTAAAAATTACAGATTAATGCATCCGGTTTGTTTTCAGACCCCTCCCCCTCCTCCTCCCACTCTCATAACCATTTCTTGCAACAGAGTAATTTTCCTGTGTTACATCTTAGGTGACGAGAGCAGTGACTATGACAACTGCTGTCATTCATGCTTCCTATGACTTGACCTTAGTGAATATGCCATAACTGTTTTTTTGTATGTTCATGAGAAAATATTGTTTGTAGCCATAAGACAATGTTGGTTTTTGGATGATCCTTGCATAAAGTGTTGAGAAAGAGCAAGTTTGCAAAATGATGTAACAACAATTTTAATAAGGTAATTCTGTCATAATAGGTCACGATTAACAATTATTCCTCAAGATCCAGTCCTCTTCTCAGGAACGTTGCGTGTCAACTTGGATCCATTTGACCGTCATTCTGATGTAGAAATATGGCTGGCTCTGGAGCATGCTCATTTGAAGGCCTTTGTAAAGGGATTGCCAGACGCACTAGAGCATCCTGTATCAGAAGGGGGGGAGAACCTCAGGTATGCTGAGATTTTAAATTAGTAATTCTAGTAGTGACTGATATACTCCAAGCTTGCCTGGGGTATGGTTTGAGTAAACTGTTTGCACAGTACCCCGAGCTTTCATGGGGCATGGATTGAATAAATTGTTTGTGGGCTGTCAGTCATTTTGTAGTGGGGTCAGAATTAAATATTTCTGGGGCCTGCTTTGTTTTCTGTCATCATGGTTGATGTGGTAAGGAACTGCCATTTGATACGTGTACAGTGTGTGACCACATCCATCCTTTGGTGCCTCATCTTCATCAGCGTGCTCATTTAGTGTAACAACATTGCCCAAAGCCAAAGTGGGTCTCTGAAGTGGTGGGTTTTTGACTAAGCTGTACCACAACTGGTGGCAGAAAAACATTTTTAGTGACCAACAGATGTGACAGCTGAATTGTCCGATAACTGAATAGCCATGGAATTGCGAGACAGATTTAGCCTTTTTAATGTGGGGTGATGGTTACCATGTATAAATTTGAACCCTTATGTGGATAACAGAATCTAGTAGGGGGATGATGAGCTTGTGAGGGTTGAGGTTGGGAGCAGTCTACTGAGATATGATGAAATGCAAATTAGTATGTAGGTACCAGCATTTCAGAGGAGCTATTTACTTCAATCTCCAGGTGATCCAAGAAGACTAGAATCTTCAATGATCTACTTGTATTTGTGTATGAATTTTTAAAACTTTATTAATGTTTTGGACATTGTGAATTTTGAATTTCTTGCAACTCATAAAAGTAAATATATTCAGGATATATAGGTAATTTCAAAAGTCAAACTTTGCTTTATACATGGTCTTCAAACTTCAGAAGTTTTTGAACCGTCCTTTTTTCCAACTGTGGAGGCATATAAAAAAAAAGTGTTGCATTAGTGAGTCCTAGAAGTATGGTGAAATGGTATTAAAAAAACAGTTGCAAGTGGATGTTGTATTCATATATTTAGGTATGATGCAAAAACAAAGTGTGTTATATTTTGTATTATTTATCATCCTTAACATGCTGTTATGTCAAGTGACATATAAGCAAACCATGCAGCAGAGAGTTTGGAGCAATATTCAAAGACAGGTGAAAGAAATAACAACTGGAAGGGGTTTTCTTGGATTGTATCCAGTATATGAAGAAGAAATATTTCTGTTGTCACATATTTTGCAGATATTTGTGGTAATGTTAGATGTAGAATTCATTGTGCTGTTATTTTGTTTCATGTAAAAATTTACCATTAGAAAGAACTTGGGTTGTGGAAAAAATGTGAGGATATAGTGAATTATACCATTGTCATAAATTGACGAAATCTGGGCATTATGTAATTTTATGTAAATTAAATTTTAGGTTGGTTTAGTTAAAAGATGCAGAAGTTTGATTGCACATGCTGTGATGAACAGTCTTGATTTCTTTCCACAGTGTTGGCCAGCGTCAACTGATATGTCTGGCTAGAGCTCTACTTAGGAAAACAAAGGTCCTCATTCTCGATGAGGCTACTGCTGCTGTTGATTTGGAAACTGATGACCTTATACAGGTATGTGTTCTGTCATATGCGAAGGTACTGCACTGTTTGCATCATGTGAGAGTGAGTGGCATGGTTTGTACATGGAGTTCAATGGTAAGCTGAATCTGTACGCGTGGCAAGCTTAACCTTTTGGCGCCGGAATTATTTTTTAATTTTAGCACATTCTGTATATAAAATGTTAATAATACAGGAACCAAATACATTAGAATTATGAAACAAACTGCATTTTGAAGAGAAAAAAACGGAGAGTATATACCATGTTTAAAATAATCGGTACCCATATTTGTTGAATAAATATATGAAATGCAACTTTGGAGTTTAGCGGTGCGGTACGTCAACTGTAGTTGACATTAGGCGTCTAAAGGTTAATGGTCTTATGTTTCCTGATACAATAAATATGTTGACTTACTGCATATTGGAGTAGGGGATGGAAATGACCACTTTTAGTTCTCAGATTTGCCTGACACCTGGTCAGCAGATTACGAAATACTGTTCGAAGTTAATTAGCAGTTGCAGACAGCTGATGAGGGTAGTCCTCCAGCTTGGGGGTTGTGCGAGGTGCTAACTCCTTCTCACCAAAAGAACTTACCATGTGACGAATCATTCACGAATGCCTCAGACTTGGACTGATCCTTTGGTATGATGTGAAAAGTAGAAGGGTACATGAGGTTCAGCATGTGGAACATAAGGGTTAGACCAGAGTTATTTACTACAGTGGCCAGGGAATTAGCAAGGTATATGTTAGATTTTGTAGAAGAGGTTAGGTGGGACAAGGGAGGCACTGAACAATGAAGAAATTAAGAACAGATTGAAGTCAAGGAATGCTTGCTATCAGTCAGTGTAGAAACTTCTGCCTTCCAGTGTGCTATCCGCAAATGTAAAGATTGAAATACACAGAACAATAATTTTGCCTGTTGTTTTATATGGGTGTGAACCTTGAACTGTCACACTGAGAGAGGCACATAGGCCGGGGGTGTTTGAGATTAGGGTGCTGAGGAAAATATTTGAGCCTAAGAGGGACAAGGTAACGGAGTGGAGAGGGCTATACAATGAGGAGCTGTATGAGCTGTACTTCTTACCAAATATTGTTGCTATGATCAAATCAGAATAATGAGGTGGGCGGAACATGTAGCATATGTGGGGGAGAGGATAGGGACATGCCAGGTTTTGTTGGGGAAATCTAAAGGAAAAAAAACACATGGAAGACCTAGGCATAGATAGGAGGATACTAGATACTACTAAAATTTATTTTCAGGAAGCAGGGTGGGGAACACAGATAAGGTTGATCTGGCTTGGGCTAGGGACAGTTGGGGGCACTTGTGAATGTGATAGCAATGTTCGTGTTCCATTAAGTGACTCTTTTGCATGGAGTTAGTAAGCTAGCTAGCTAACTAGTTGATTGGTTGTTTGGTTAGTTTCCCATCCTGTCAGTTTGTTTGAAATGAAGCATGTCTGAGAGTTGAAGGAGATCTTTCCACCATCACCCCTAACATGCAGAAAGTGACATAAAATATATATAAGTATTACATGTATGTGTGGAAGTGTAAGGCCATTAACCCTTAGATGCCTAACGACTTATATATATATATATATGTCATGCAGTGAGCCCTTTAAATAGCCGACTGGCCATTAAAGTGGAGGGGTGGGGGGGATTTAATTCCGGCATCAAAGGGTTAAGCTTGCTTTGACTTGGAGTTCAGTTGTCAGTTGAACTGCATGTATTAAGTGTGAATGAGTGGTATTCTCTGAAAGCTTCATTTTCATCTTGTGTTTCTTTGATTGATGATATACTTTCATCTAATATCACCCTCAAGATATGTAAGAGTCCTGACTAGTGCAGTAGAATGACAGGCACAGTAGTTCTGTGCATGAGATTTGAGGTTCTTTTGGAGTTGTATATTCAGCTGTGGTCTTCTAGGATTTGACACTGTGTACGTGGCATTGCAGAGGACCGCAGCTTAAAAGTTTTGTCCATAGTGTACATTTTATTTCCAGTACAAGTTTCTGATCAGTACCATTGAAAGGGTTAATTACTGTCCATTTGCTGACCTATATGTAACATAAGCTAGTCTTGCAACTCATAGACTTTCTGGGCTTTTTCCATGGTATGTATTGAAATATTATGTACTACATTTTAGAGACAGGTTCGGTACCCGTCTTCAGACTTCTTCCAAATCAGCTGTCATGACATGGTGATTATTTACACTGTAATTAAACTCATGAATATCAAATTAGATGTTGATCCAGTCCCTGACACTTATTGTATTTCAATATACACATTGGAAATAGTGCAAAGAGTGTATGAGTTGAAATATTATATGTGGTGTGGCTACAAAATAACCAGACTGATGTTAGAACATTTTTTATTAAAAAAATTACACAATAGAAATGTTGTCACCCTCGGTATACTCCCCTCCTCGATCCCTAGACCGCTCCATGTGAATCTTTCACTGTTGGAAGCAATGCTGCAGGTCATCTTCTGATAACTTATTCATGAGCTCTGTTGCATTTGCCTTCACTGCATCTATGGACTCAAACCTGGTTCCTTTTAATGCAGACTTAATCTTTGGAAATAAAAAAAAGTCACATGGGGCTAGGTCAGGTGAGTACGGTGGATGTTCCAACATGTGCTTCGTCAAAAACGTCTTGACAGACAGGGTGTTGCGTGCTGGTGCATTGTCTTGGTGAAGAACCCATGAGTCGTTCTTCCATATTTCAGGTCTTCTTCTTCTCACCCGTTCATGAAGGTTTGTCAGAACCTCCTTGTAGTAGACCTGGTTAACGGTCTGACCTTCAAGCACCCAATCCACCTAAACAATCCCTTGGATGTCGGAAAAAACAATCATCGTTGCTTTAAATTTGGATTTGCTCTGCCATGCTTTATTTTGCCTTGGTGAACTGGGGCTCTTCCAGTGCATGGATTGGCGCTTACTTTCTGGATTGTATTGAAAAAACCATGATTCATCACAAGTTATTACGTTCTCTAAAAAGTTTGGGTCATTTGCAGTGTTCTGAAGATTGTGAGCACAAATGTTCAGTCAAATTTCCTTTTGTTCAGGAGTGAGAGTCTCGGCACCATCTTCAAAGACACTTTTTTCATGTTGAAATTGTTATGTAAAATCTCTAGAACAGTTTCCTTGTCAATGTTAGTTCAATCGGCAACCGCTCGAATGCCCAGGCTATGATTTTGTTGAACAGTTTCACCGACTTTTTCGATGTTAGCATCTGTTTTTGATGTGCTGGGACGACCGTGGCGCTGATCGTCTCCGATCTCTTCTCTTCCCTCTTTAAACCTTTTAAACCACTCGAAAACTTGAGTACAAGACAGACACTTATCACCATAAACTTTCTTGAACAAATTGTATGTTTCTGTAGCAGATTTTCCAAATTTCACACAGAATTTCACATTGATATGTTGCTCCACGTTAACACTTAACATGATTCCGACGGAGAACAAGAACATGATCCACTTCAAGCAAAGACTATGGCCAAACTGTTTGCTGCACAACTTTGAAATTATAACCGTGAATGGAGGGGAGAGCACAAGCCAATAGCACACACCGCTCGCTGTTGCCAAGTTTACAGGGAAGCGGAAAATAATTAAGTCCGGTTATTTTATAGCCACACCACGTACACCATTATCAGAACCCTGTAGAATTGTATAGGCTAGTTTTTCCATTCTTAAGACAACAGAAAACAGATAGTATTATTTTGCGTCTGAAGGTTTGTTGTTCTAACAGTTGCATGTATTTTTTTCAGACAACAATCCGTAGTGAATTCAAAGACTGCACAGTACTTACAATAGCCCATCGCCTGAACACAATCATGGACTCTAATAGGTGAGTGAATGTGATGATTTCTACGCATACACACTGGGAATTAATACTGATCCTTGTCATTTTCAGAACTTGGGTACTACTACTGGCAGTAGTGTTTGTTACTTGAAAACTGGTATTTATCTTCAAAGACAGTATGTCAGTTCACTAAACTAATTTTAAGGTTATATATGCAGTCACTTCAAAATTACCAGTGAAGTTGGAGGAACACTGTATGTAATATCCACAAGCAAGGGGAAAAGAAAAGCAGGATGGAAAAGCTCAGTGGCACATACACAAAATTCATGTTCTGAAAGTGGAGGGCAGTGACCATTTGGGTGGATGGTAGAATACCCCTTCCACTGAAGTACTTTTTTCATGTTTATCTATAGTTTACACCTATTCTTTTTTGGAAAATGTTTCTTTGTTCTTGTGTTGTGCACGTGCACCCAGGCCCCCCTCACACACACACACACACGCCAGTTGAAGCACAGTAAGAAGCCGAAATGGGTTGTTTTGCATTGTAAACCAAAGCCAATATAGATGCTGGGAAAAGAATTAGGAATGGAGTTCCCATGTTTTCCAACAGATGGCAATATGTTTATATATGAGCCAGTACATTTTTATGGATGTGGCAACATATTGTTGGCATAGGAGTGGGGATGATGGTTGAAATGAATGTCAAATGAACAGAATAGGATGTTTCATGTGGTCCAGGATGTGGACAAATAAGGGTGCTGATTAGCACTGTGCTGAATCTTCAGATTCCATGAAAAGGTAGGGAATTGCTTGACTGACTGAGCAGTTACTAGCCTCTTAACAATGAATGTTCTCCATGGAGTTAGATCAAAACAGGTGGTGTATAAAGTTATCATATTGAATACTGTTGTGTCCTGGGGGATGGCTGGTCCCTCGGATATGCTGTTTTGTGAGTGGCATAATGTAAGGAATATTGAAGTGCAGGTTGTAGTCTGCAACGTACAGTCACAATGAAACAGCACAGTGACTTAAAATGTGCTTTGAGTGAAAAAATGTAGTGGAAACTAGTTACAAACTTTGCTGATCTGGTAAAATTTGCATTTTAAAATGAACAGTTTAGTGACCTTGCAAAGCTGATGGCTGATGGGGTACTTTTCTGGCATCCAGTGTTAACTGTGAATGGGGTTGGTAATGGATATTCTGATGGGTATTAAAAGCTTTCAAGAGAATGAAAGGTTCATTAGTCTAGGTATTGTTTACACAGAATGGGTAAATGCCAACAAAAGGAAAGAAGAAGTAAATTAACTTAAATTAATTTTTTTGATTGCTGTACAGACTGTATTGATATATATATTTGCTTTGTTAATTATATAAGAATAAGACAATATTTGTAATATTGTCTTGTTTGTTTTTTTATTATCTTGTGTTGTTGAAACATACACTTTAGTTGCTGCGAGAATGACTGTAGTAACAACAAAATAGTGTCAGTAGTTTCAGGTTTGTAATTGTACATACACTCAATGTAGTGCTCACATAGGTTACCGTAACTGGAGAAAAATTTGCATAACTTGATATTTTTTGTTACAGGCCATTAAAAATTAGGGGGAACATTGGTTGTAGGTCCAGGTCAAGGTCTAGTTGAGCAGTAGATGTGTGTGTTATTTATTGAATGTTGTAAGTTGAAATAGAAGCGATACTTGCCATGGTGGTGATAATCTTTGTGGTCCTTAGATGATGGCATTGATGATGAGAGATGGTGGTGTCAGAGACCAGCAGTAATTCCTTTGAAAGCATTAATTTATATTCTGCTAATTCAGCTGAATTACAGAGTATATGCAAAATTCAGTTTTGATGTCACCCTCTGTGTTAATGATTTGATCAGCCACAACACACAGCACAGCTTGACGTGGTGGCCCATCCACCACACATCAACCCTTGTACCTTAAAAGTTAGCATATCTAAGACATCACCATGTCTCAACATACTTATATAAAAATCACATACACGGAACTTAAAAGCAACTTTACATGCAGACTTCTTGTCACCCTTACTTCAAAATATAAAGTGTTGAATGCTTCCACTGTTACAAGATATTACTTTTTTGTACTGCCCATTATGCATAATTAATATAATTACGAGTCATATTCGGAAATCAACGTCCGGTGGGCTAGTGTGGGCAGTCCAGTAAAAATGGCAACCTGGCACTGGCACAGTACCGAGCGATAAACAATTGCCTCGTCTCACACGACGCGGCCAGCCATTGTGCTTAGTTCTCATTGTGCTATGAGCATGTTAACATGTGTACTGCTTTAAAAACTCCGGGCAAGTGTGAGATTCGCGCAGTGATTCGTTCTTTGCAAGCTGAAGGTCATAGTGCAGCTAAAATTCATCACAGAATGAGTGCAGTGTATGGACCAAACTGTATGAGTGACAAATGTGTTAGGGAGTGGTGCAGAAAATTTCGCGATGGAAGAACAGATGTGCATGATGAGGGGGGTCAAGGACGGCCATCTATAGTGACTGACGACCTTGTGCAACACGTTGACAAAGTGGTCGCGAGCGATGTCGATTCACTATCTCTGAACTTTCACTGGAATTCCCTCAAGTCTGTCGAACGGTTTTGTATGAAATTGTCACAAAAAAACTTGGCTACCACAAGTTTTGTGCCAGATGGGTGCCAAAAATGTTCACTGATGTTCACAAAACACAAAGAATGGCGACAGCTTTGACGTTTTTGCAATGTTATCACGATGAGGGGGACGAATTTCTTGACAAGGTTGTGACAGGCGATGAAACATGGGTTAAGTTTGTCAATGTGGAAACCAAAGAGTAGTCTCGACAATGGATGCACACACATTCACTGAATAAACCCAGGAAATTCAAACAATCGTTGGCAAACAGAAAGCTGATGGCAACATTGTTCTGGGACAGAAAAGGAGTGCTGTTGATCGAGTTTATGGAACCTGGAACCACGATAACATCAGAAACATATTGTGAAACTCTGAAAAAACTGCGCAGAGCCATTGAAAACAAAAGGAGAGGAATGTTGACGTCAGGTGTTGTGCTTCTGCACGACAACGTACGCCCACACACAGCTGCACGCGCACAGGCCCTGCTCCAGAAATTTCATTGGGACATGTTTGACCACCCACCCTACAGCCCGGACCTCGCCCCGAGTGATTTCCCGGTTGAAAGTCTGGCTGGGAACACAGCGCATACGTGCAAAGACGAATGAGGAGCTGATGGATGGTGTCAAGGACTGGCTCAGCTCTCAGCCGGCAACTTTCTATGATGCAGGGATAGTGAAACTTGTGTCACGCTGTGACAAGTGCCTCAATTCAGAGGGTGATTATGTCGAGAAGTAGCCTAATTATGTAGCTGACTTTTGTGTATAATAAAATATTTTTCCTTCTTGTTTTTTTTAACAGCCCACCAAACGTTGATTTCCGAATAGCCTACGTAATATGGTTGATAAACCCTAAATAATTAAGATGACATACACATACGTAAGTGCTATAAGTGATTTCATTTTACATCTTCTAGTGTGGTTGGTTGTCAAAGTATGATAAATGTTTTTGGATCATTGCTCTGTTTATATTTTACAGGGTGATAGTGTTAGACGGAGGTATGTTGGTGGAGTATGACACACCGGAAGCACTGCTACAGAACAAGGCATCCATATTCCATAGTATGGCCAAGGATGCTGGTTTGGTGTGAACCTCAGTGAAATGACAGCTTATGCTTTTGTGCCTTGTTATGAGATGCTGCAAGTGTTCAGCTGGGGCCTTCATCTGAGATGCAATCTTACACACAATAGAGAGAGTGGATGCTTCGCACACATTGACAACTAAGGGATGCAGTGCAGTGTCTGTGGAGGAGTTCATGTTGTGTGATATTTGCTTGGTTTTAGTGATATAAGTGTAAAATATAGTAAAATATAGTAGTATGTAGGTGTAAATTCATCATTCAGTGGAGGTTTCATTTGAACATGGAGATGATGTCAGCTGTGTGTGGTCTTGGTATCGTTAACATTACCACAGCTTGTGTAGGGAAAACTTGCTTTAACATATTTAAGTGCGTATAAGTCACTTGTTGCTCCATAGTTTAAATCCAAAAATGGGGTTATGACCTCTATGCATGTAGGTTCATTTTCATTTGAGAAATGACAAAATTGTGGCCCATTGCCATTTTGCATGCACTTCACTCATATTCTTTTACTTCCCACGCCACATTATGGGCATACGTAACATTACCGAATTGAAATGTGTAATATAAAATATTTGTTACTGAAAGGTAGAAGGAATATTTGAAAGAAATATTCAGTGTCATTTCTTTTTAAAATGAAAAATTATATTTCCAAAACAAATGGTCATTCATTTGATTGTATGAATATGATACTGACATTGTGATTTTCTAATTGATCCACTACAGCAAGCAGCACATGTAGCTATCCCACACAGAATTTTTATAGACAGAAAATGTAGTAATGTGAGTATTACATGAAGTATCAGAATGGACATAATATTTAAAGTGTATCAGAATTTGGAGTTACAAAACTTACATTTTTAAACATTTTTGTGTTCTGTGTTCAGTTGCATTACTAATTATTTATACCAAGGCAATGTATTGGATGTACTTACATTATGTTGTCAGGCATGTACTTACAAGATTCATACACAGTTTTGTGCTCTGCAAAAGTTGTAGTACTTGTTACACACACCAAGGCAGTGTGTAGGTTGTACTTACAGTGTGTTGTCAGGCATTGATAACATTCATGACCACGGTTTTGTGGTTTGTTAACACATACCAAGGCACTGTGTTGAATGTGTTTATGATTTGTTGTCATGCAATGGTTGGTAACATCCATGCCAAATTTGTAAAGCAAAAGGATTGCAGTTGAGTACTTATTTCAGTCCTTTATATTTACACTAAGATAGTAAAATGTTTGTAGTTTTGGCCACTACATAATTACTTAAGTCATTAATTATGAAATCAACATTTGAAGAAGTGTTAATCTTTAAAACGGAAAGATTCATTTGTGTGATGTGAATGCAAACATTAAATTGTAAGCTGTGAACACAGTTTGTAAGGATAATTTTGAATAATAGTATGGAGTGTATATTTTACATACCAAGAAGTAATGTGAGTATAGGAGACAGTTGTTTCTTGTTACTTGGATTTTACATGCATATACCTCTGCTGATGGAGATTAAAAAATTGTGATGGAACCATATGTTAATGCAGTTCATGTCTGTATCAAGCAGGTGGAGTGGAGAATAGTGACCACCCTTTCTTCCTAAAGGATGAATATTTTGAAATGAAATGATTTGTCCACGTAACAGTCGTACAGTTTGATAATGTTACAAAAATGCCTTAGTAGAATTCCAGTCTGGAACCATGTAAGAGAGCTAATGTATTATAGCCCACCCATGTGTGACAGAGCTGTTGATGAACAGGTGATGGAGCTACCAACACTGAAAAGAATAGTGACTTAATAGTCATGTAGGTGGCAGGACATGTAGAAATACTGAGAAGAGATGGTGGATCTATTATTACTTCATTTCTCCTTTTCCTGTGCCATTTCTGCTCATCATCCCAGTGTACATAATCTTCAGTATTCTGTATTACCTAATGGTGTGGACTTGTTTGGTGCAAAGGTAGCAGTCCTTTAGACTTGAACCATCAAACCCAGGATCAGGAGGCTGAAACGATAGCCACTACACCACAAGACAAATGAGAGAAAAGATTTTGGAACTTTCTGATATCGTCACATCATAAGACTATAATACAAATGCTCAGACATAGTATCTTGAAGCTTACTCTTTTCAAAGTTGCATGTTAAGGACTGGTAGCTTTGTCATGCACGTGTAGTGAAGATTTGTGAGCAGGAAGAAGGCTTGTTGCAGGTGTGGCTGTGAATGTATATGAGTTGGAATATGTCATCTTTTGAATCAGCTGTGAAGAAGTATGAGGAGGTGCTGCTGAGTTAGGGTAAGCACTGAAAACATCGTTCATTTGGAGTCTTGCTGGGTAGGGAGGGGTGCCCTTGAGATTATTCATGGCATACCACTTCAAAGACTGTTACAGGGTAGTGGCTTTTCTGCAAGAAAGCAGACTGTTGCTGAGCAGCATGTACAACTGTGCATATCCAATAAAATAGGGGAAAGCCCGACGTGGTATCAGCAAATGCACTAGGAGGTGCTACAAGGGAGGACAACCAACCCAGTACATGGGAATTCAAAGTATAAGGCAAATGTCATGGTTTAGCTGCAGCAAGCTGAGCCTGGGTGAGGTAATCTTCCTCTCATGTGACCATCAAAGGCCATAGATGAGTAGTACAACCTAGAAGACCACACTCGAAGCAGTTGGTTTTAATTTTGCAGGGAGGTGGTTTTGGAGTTGTGAGAAACAGGTGGAGAAGGAAAGGTGGTTGAAATTTATGAAAGCAAATCTGGGAAAACAAAATATAACAGAGGACACAGGGTGAAAGTCCAGTGGCCTTTTGGAGGTGTGGCAAGAGAGAGACTGGGAGAACGTTCCTGGTAGTAGAACAGGACAGGACTGCTGAGACACTGATGGTAGGATTCTTCCAGGGACCACAGTAGTGATTGCTGGGTCAAGTACAGGGCCCCAGAGGATACAGCCATGACAATAAGTCATTCCATATTATTCATGAATCCAGAAACAGGAGCTGACACAAACACTACTGAATCCAGGTGGCATGTAAAAGCCACCCTTAATCCTTACAATAGAAAGTGTGGCCATATGCAGCACTTGGCAGAGTACATGTTTGGAAGGAAATGTAAGGATGAAGGAGTGGACGCATTCTGTAAATGTATGCTACTGATCAGCATAGATTCAGTTAGTTCCCAGGGTGTGGAGGAAGAAGTAGAGTGAAGTTACATAAACTGACCTAACCTGACATACCCCAACCTGCACCATACTTAAAACTTGCCTAATATAACATAAATTGTCTGTAGGGAACTTTATATATATATATAAAAACAAAGGCCTCGCCATTTTTTTAATTATCATATGAGGTCAAAGTAAATAATTACGTGTTTTCAAAGTGAGTCTGCACACACACGTGCATACGTGTCATTCATTCAGAAGCAACATAACAGTTCTACTTTATATCTTTGTCACAAACCTTTGGTGTTATATGAGTGTTCCATGAATGTGTGAGTGATCTGTGTACGAGGTCAGTTCTGTTATGCATGTTTATGCAGGTGGCAGTTTGAGTTTCCTTGTCCTAATTTTTATTGTAAGATGACAGTTACTAAACATATTGCACACTCAGGGGCTGGAGTTCAAGGTGATACTGTATGCTCATTGGAACCCATTTTATCTTACTCTGTACTGACCAAGTTGCTCAGAGATCCACTTTTAATGTGGCTCAATGGCATTTCCTTTTCTCATGTCCGCTTGTTGATGTCCAGCATATCAGTTCCCCCATTTTAGCACACAACCCTCCCCCCCCCCCCCCCCCCCCCCCCCCCCCTCCCCCGCTTAATAAAAAAAAAAACAAAAAAAAAAATTAAATACTAATAAACAAAAAACAACACAAAA
>Ga0131853_10004930_pt1 | contig 24008 bp, 20 predicted proteins | sample TergutLab28metaG_FD_92764 | JGI IMG/M metagenome (GOLD analysis project Ga0131853, IMG submission 92764) | Labiotermes labralis P1 segment gut microbial communities from Petit-Saut dam, French Guiana - Lab288 P1 (version 2) (version 2) | ecosystem: Host-associated > Arthropoda: Insects >...
AAATGCCGTTTAATCCATTATTAAATCTTTTTTGGTTCCTGAAATAATAAAGTTTTTTGTAAACCATGTACAAAAATTTAAATGCCAAGCGAAAATAATGTCGTACGCGAAGGTTGACTGTAGTCAATTTAAATCCCGTTGCGTAAAGGTTAAACCTATTCACAAGCACTTGAAAGTCTGGGTCTACAGCAGCTGTTCAGATATAAATGTATAATGATATGGTTTCTGTTTGAAGGTGGCATACTATAAATATACTGCATTTATAATTTTTCAGTTTTATCACTTTGAAATGGGGACTGTCTTTCTGACTCTACTTATATAAGTTTCCAAATTTAAAACATCACAATGATAATTTGCTTGGCACTCTGAACATTAAATTTCATCCTTGTCTGGTAGATCATTTTAACAAATGATCAGCTTCTTTAAACATAGCAAGTGTAGTTAAAACATTTTACATTCATTGTTCCGTGCACGAGTAGTTAAAACAGTTGACAAAATGTCAGCTTCTAATGGAAACACTTCAAGTTTTTGTAACCCTAAAAATGGTGAGAGCATTCAACATACAACCTTACACTCTTTTCAAGAAATGGTTGACTCTGTGTTGGTATGACTGTACTACAGCCAGGGAAAGAATCAGTAACTGAGTAGCATCTGTCAAGGTAGTAAGGTAAAGTTTACACCAGAACAGGCCATGAAGGTCCAGAGAGGGTAGTAGAGGTATAGCTGTATTCTTACTTTAACCTAGGTGCTAGATGGGGTGGATGGTCAGTGCCACACCCCGATCGCTTTGTCAGTGGGAAAGAGACCTGGTACCCATTGTACAGGAGTCTGGGCGGGGCCCAGGGCTGTTCTGATTGGGTGCAGTAAATCTCGCCCCCACCAGGATTCGATCCATAGACTGACCAGCTTCTAGCGAGTCACTATACTAACTACGCAATACTGGCTGATATTTGTCACACCTTGACACAAATGATTTTTTTGGAGTCCTGGTTAGATTTGAGTTTGTAAACATTACCTCAGAGCCCATACATTTGAATGATCTGTGACACCATGTGTTCTGTAACCCTATCATCTCTTTCAGGCTACTCAGCAAATGGAGGAACGGTTACAGAGTTTTATAAATGACAACAGATCCATTGATGCAAGAGAGAGCTATGAAAATATGCCTAAAGATTCCATACCAATAGTAAGATTTGTTCACCATCAGGTCATTGAAATGGCTAGAGACTGTCTACAGAAGTCACAGGAGAAACTTGTTACTAGTAGATATTTCTATGAAATGTCTGAAAATTTGGAAAGGTTACTGTCAGAGGTACTGTATGTTTCTATTATTCTTTAATATACTGAGAATTTACATCATCTGTGTTTAGTTTTGATAATAATTTAAATGCCTCATATTGTTACTTCTAACAGACAAAAGAAAAGTCACCTGAAGCAGCAGCAAGGCTAACAGGTGCTATAAAGAAGTTACTTTTGATTATATCAAGACCAGCTCGACTGCTTGAATGCTTGGAGTTCGATCCAGAAGAGTTTTACCACTTACTTGAACAAGCAGAAGGACAGGCTAAAACATCACAAGGGATTAAAGCTGACATTCCACAGTACATCATAACCAAACTAGGTTTAAACAGGGATCCTATTGCTGGTAAGTTTTGTTACAGTTTGTGTACAGTTGCTCCAGCTGTTAATGTAACACATTTTCTTTCATTTCTGTGATAAGCAATAAGGGGGTTAATTTCACACATAAACATAGTCATACTTAGGATTTCTGACTTTCCTGTGTGCAAACCAGTATGAAATTCTCCTCATATTTTTTGTATTTTTAGAACTACAAGAAGATTTGAGTCAGTTGGAAACTACAAGTTCCTCACCAGAAAAATTTCGTTTGTGTATACCTCAGTCAACGTCAAAGGAAGAGAAAGAAACAAAGGTACTCTATAACTTCAGATCTGTATTGGATTGTTACTTGTTTATTGCTAGTCTTTGTCATATATCTTACAAATTCATCTTCTGGCAGCATTAAGTGAATATGTGTAAGAAACTATTTGTGGTTGTTATGAATTCTGATGTAACAGATCCACTGCAGAATGAAATAATCAGCATTAGGCAAATATTAGAACAGGGACATAGTGCCACCTTACCTGCCATGTGCCCTGACAGCAAAACATACAGTAGTTTTGTAGGTCTTGAGGTTTTCGTGGTTGTGTGGTTGATGGAGCACTCCGTTCTTCTGGATATGACACCTCGTCATTGGGTATTTGGTTTCTAAAATTTTGAAGGAACATACTCCCTGTATCTTCAGCAGCTTAGAAGTGTGAGGAAGAGGAGGAGGAGAAGAAGAATAAGGAGGAGGAGGAGGAGAATGATGATGATGATGATGATGTGGTTCTTCTTAGTCCTCTAGACAATTGAAGATAAAACACTGTGCTTCTTTGAAATGTTGGAAGTCAACTACCCAGTGGAGCAGCGTCAAAACCCAGAAGAATGCAGTCTGCAGTAGTTCTGTTAGATATATTTTCCAGAGATAGGGGATAGAGTTCTTCTGTGGTGGGCTTTTGTATGACTCCAAGCGCCAATTTCATAGCAAATTTATCTACATTCAAAAAACCAGATTCTATCCTCAGGACAGTTCCATTTGTATATTCATGTAGGTTTGCTTTCTCACCATGTTTATGGAATCACAGTTAGTGTTTATTTTTTATTGGTGACTGATGGCAGTGAGTTCTATTGACAGTTGTAAAAATGGAAGTAATACTAGAAGAAGATGAAAGGAAAAGTTCTCACTTATGTTGAATGGCTTGTTATTACAATAATTCTGTTTCAGGTACCTTCTGAAGGTGACTTTGAAATTGTAAAGTTAATTTCTAAAGGAGCATATGGTGTTGTGTATCTGGTACGTTTGAAAGAAAACCGTCAGAGATTTGCCATGAAGAAAATTGGCAAGAATAATTTGATGCTGCGAAATCAAGTTGATCAAGTGTTTGCTGAGAGGGATATCATGAGTTTTACAGATAATCCTTTTGTTGTTAGTATGTATTGCAGTTTTGAAACAAAGGTAATCAGTTGTTTTTTACATTGGTAATTTTTATGATTTGAAGTGGGTATGTGAAGTGACCTGCTAAATTACTCAGCAGTTCATTTTGTTATACTCAACCATCATAGGTTAAGTGTTGTAATTAGTGTGCATGCATTATTAACTGTCAAAGGATAAATGTACAATATGGGAAATAGAACTTCTTTCTGGATACCCTGGGCTGTACTTGACAAGTGAATTTTGTTCCATTTGGCATTCACAGGTATTACAGAACATGTTAATAATGCAGCATATATATATTTTAGTTTGTTTAGAGTACTGAAACCTAAGAGGGGGGGTACGCGTTGGCGTAGTTGGTTCAGGCACTGCGCTACAAACCGGAAGTTCACAGATTTGATTCCCGATGGTGTCACTGGAATTTTTCATTGACATAATCCGTCCAGCTGCACTATGCCCCTGGGGTTGACACAGCCTCTAACAGAAATGAGTACCAGGAATATTTCCTGGGAGGTAAAGGCGGCCGGTGCGTAGGGCTGACAACCTTACCACCTTCATGCGCCGATTGTCTTGAAATCTGGGAGCCTCATCCATCTGGAACCCTCAGGGCCTGTCCAGGCCTGTAATGGGATTGCTTTACCTTTAACTGAAACCTAAAATGTGAAGTTTTCACAGTGATGGAAATTTGTCCTGATAAAGGGCATGGGAGAAAGAATGAACATTTCCCTCTTGCAGGAAATAGAAGATTAACAAAGAGCATTTTTCAGGGCAATGGAAGGCAGAGAAGAGTCATTTCCAGGGCTATGGGCAGAGGAAAGCTAAGTGACAGCTAACCCATCAGAAGAGCCTTTTGGCATCCCTTCAGGCTGAGAGGCCTTCATGACCTGGTCAGGAAGTAAAAATCTTCCCTGTGAATGATGTTGGGATGGTGCTCAAACTGTATCATTTCCTTGATGACTCATTCTCTTTTCTGTTCTAGAACATAGGCTGTAATAACCTTGTTTATGGTGTATTCTACTATGGCTGACTACTTCGAATGTTATAAGGAGATACGCCAATTGTTCTGTTTGACCCTAGTCCCTACAGTGCAATTGTGAGTCTGTCCACTCTGAAATGTTCATTGCTAACTGGATACAGCATGTGCCAGTCTTTAGGGCCATATCCTCTTTCATACACCAAAGGAATATATTTGCTTTTTCCAGGCTCACATTCCTAATGGCAGGCTTTGATACAACTTTTGTTATTATGGTTGAAGATATTGCTTACAAAATGGTGAAAGAACAACTGCACCTTGTGTATGGTGTGTGACACTGTCAGGTATATTGATATTTTGAAGAAAGCATCTGTTGCTATTTCCATTCTGCGTGAAGATTTTGTGGAGGAATTCCTGTGCAGGTTGGAGCTTATCAAGGTCTTAGTTACCTTTGGCTCTGTGTCCTAAGGTGGAAAACACAGCTAGCATGTCCACCAAGTGGTGCACTGACCTGGCATGGAAATATAGGGTGGTGTGGATGGGCTTGCTCTACTGTTTTGGCCCAAGATGCCATTAGACCTTCTGTATACCGGTTTATCAGTACCCAGGAAGGGGCAGTACCTGTCTCCATCCACATGGTGAACTTGATATTTTTTTGTATGCTGTTTAGGTGATGCAGGGAGTCGTTCAATTTTTCTGGTCCAAGAAGGTGTTGGCAGCATAACAGAACCAATTTATGGTTTGCACTTTAGAATTTCTCTTCATATGAATTATCAGTGAAATATTTGGCATTTACATGGCTACTGTGTCCCTTTTGTTCCTGGAATTAGCTGATGAATCAGCAGCACCTGCAAAAGAAAGAAAGAGAAGTAAATACATCCATGTTGGGTGTTGATTTTGTCATATATTTTTTGGAGCTTATGTAGTCTAAGCATCCTCAAACCATGTGGATGCAACAGTTGTTTAATGACATAATGTGAAAGTGAAATCTTTTTGAGGAGTTTTGTAATTTTTTGCTAAATAGACTGTGTTGGGTTCTTACCCGCTTTTCTTTATGACAGACATTTTACCACCCATGGCCTTATTAAGGGTCCTCTGTATCTGTTCCTTTTGTGCCCTGTAAAAAGAATGTTGTCATTCTGTGCCCTGGGATGCGGCTTCTGTTGCTCTTTTTGTTACTGTATCTCTGCCCCCCTGCGGAAGTTCTGTTTGTTAATCTTCCTTTTCACTGTTTTGGAATAGCTGCCCTTTTTGGGGGCTAAGTTTCCCACTGGATTGTCTGGACCCTGTTTTTCCCTGTAGTATTGATTGGTCTTGCCTGTCCTTTGTAACTCATTACTTTTTCCATACTTTGATTTAACCAGCCAGTTTCCCAATATAGCTCACTTCTTTCTTAAAGGTGGAGGCAATATATTCTTTCAAAATGTTACCAGACTATATGAGATCATAATCCAGAAGGTTACAAAATGGCTGTATGATTTTCATCACACGTTATTGATATATGAGAGTTACCATTGGGATGTATTTACATTGTTCTTGTGATTGTGTTTGCTCTACAAGCAACACGGTTGATATGGTCGATATTTTTGGTATGTACCATGCAGGCAGTGTTTTATGAAGATATTAATGTTTGTTAACTGGTAACATTGTTTTATTTTGTTGTCCACTTAATAGTGAACTCAGGTGTCTGCCATTTTAATTCATATTTAGCTTATTGCAAAGCTTATATACAGTTCCCATGTAATGGTATGTGGCCTGCAGTGCTTATGTGTTGTGTCAGCAGTGTAAATGTTGGGCCCAGTTAATTATGTGCAGCATAATGCAGTGCTTGTATGATGGGCCCAGTTAATGATGTGCAGCCTATTGCAGCAGTTGTATGTTGTGTCAACAGTGCATACATTGGGCCTAGGTAAAGATATGGCCCCAGTAAAGTATCACCCATATTTGAATAGGAAATGGAAGGTTTTCTGTTCTTGCTTTGATATATACAAAGAACTGTGAAAGATTAACATTCAAGTCCTTATGTACTTATTATTTCTGTTATCTTCAGATTTAATTTGGTGCTATGAATCCAGTGTAGTTGAAATTGAACATCATGAAATGCTGACAATCAATCTATCTTCTGATCTCTTGTTAACATAGTTCAACAAGGTTATGGTGACTTTCATTTTATTGCCATGCAATACAATATCAATTCTTTCTTAAAACCAACAATTTGCACAATGCACTTGAAACATTAAAATCACCTGCCTTAGTAGTGTCCTTGGTCGCCAGTGTGGTTATAACCACACTGGCGACCAAGGACACTACTAAGGCAGCCATACTGGGTGATAAGCATAAGCCAGACTCCATAGGCATTACCTGAATACGCATGCTACCAGATAACCTATACAAAAAACTTGTTTTAATAACTTCACTCACGATATAGTGCATACTCCCTGAGGATGATCCCGTATGGGGATTGAAACATGTAGGAGGAATATAAATCTATTTAAATGTGAAACTAAAAAGGTGATTTTAATGTTTCAAGTGCATTGTGCAAATTGTTGGTTTTAAGAAAGAAAAGGTTATGGTGATCGAAATATGAACAAACTTTTTAAATTAATTCTGATGTGTTGATTCCAAACCTGGATATAACAATTTTGTATTGTTTCACATTTTTGTTTTATGTGTAATGTGTATTGAATTTTGAACCCAAGCAGAATGTTTCTAGTTTTTGTATTTTTTGCTTCTTATTTTGTGTAATTTTCTATATTTTGAGAATATGTTTTGTTAGTGAATGGAAGTTCAGATTTAATCATACTAGAGTACTATTCGATACTGTGTGTTTCAATTTTGTGGCTTATTTTTATGACTGATGCACTTAGTGAAAACCACCTACCAAGGAAGGGTGAAAATATGTTACACTTTGTAATCTCTAAAACAAGGTGGCAACAATATTTGTTGCTCATGGGGATTTGGGAAAAAATCTGCTACACTTATTAATTATTTTCTAATTTCATTTCTGCAGAAACACCTATGCCTTGTTATGGAATATGTGGAAGGAGGAGACTGTGCAACACTTGTGAAAAACATTGGTCCTCTGCCTCCTGACATGGCCAAGTTTTACTTTGCTGAAACTGTTTTAGCTGTGGAGTATTTACACAGCTATGGTATCGTTCATAGGGACTTGAAGCCAGATAAGTGAGTATTACATTCAGGCCTTTACTGAAATTACTGGATCAAACCCATGATAAAAATAACTTGTACCACCGAACCTCCTAGGTGGGTCCAAAACTATCATTGCTCCTACCCTGCATTGTACCTGGGTGCCTGATATCAAACTTCTTGCTCTCTTTACTCTTCCACTAGCACTGAATGTAATCAACTGTGATCCTCATGGTGTTGACTTGGCCATTGTACCTAGAGCCAATAAAAACCTGTATACTTGTTGGGTGCTTGTTGCATCAGTTCAGTTACCATTACTGATTTTGAGCTAACACAGCCACTGCATTAGATGCTGCAGAGATTCAGTGACATGATAGATTTGTCAGGAGTGAATTTGGCAGTACTTTCTATACCTGTGACTGAAATATGAATTCTGAAGTGTCCAGCACAAGAGTTTATTGCCAAGTTATGCTAGTGCCTCTGGTCTCGGAAATAGTGTTTTTACCCTTACTAAGTTGCTTGTGAATCTTTAGCCCAGAAACCTACAGTTATCTCTGTTATAAATGTATCAGTGACCTGAATATCTAGTGTACTCTGAAACCTATGATGAACATTCATACCATGTAGAATATATCCTGCAAAAACAAAGGGGTTGGCAGGGACTTCACTATAAATATTTACAAATGTTTCCATTATTAGCTGTCCTTCCTCCTGTGTTGCTTGTTTTCCTCATACCTCCAGCTGCTTCATTTTGCTTACCTTGTCACTGGTGGGCTGACTGCTCACCCCACAACATAACCCCTCTTATTGGCTTGTATGAGTCACCTAATCTTCTGTTTCTCTGTATAGTACAACCAGCTGCCCCAGCAACATATTCGTCTTTTGACTACACTGTTAACAAATTTTGTTCAATATGTTGTCATATCCCAGAAGACTGTAACCTTCATTGGTTTATGTCAGTGGTGAATGAACCATGATATGACTGGGGAGGCTCAATTCATTCCTTCATAACACAATAGTGTGTCTCACTTTTCAAGCACATCATTGGACTTGTTGAGAAGGACAGGTAAAATTCTACCACTGCAGATAGATAGTACGGTGGTAAGAGTCCACAGTAATGGTGTGACTAGAAATTTCAGATAGATAGGCAAGTTGGATAGTGCTGAGGGACTGGGTTGAGGATCTTGTCCAGTGCATGGGACATTGAGGCTGTTGCCACCTTTGCTGGTTGGAAACATAGTTATTTTAAGACATGAAGAATCTGTTCACAGAGCACAGCTTGCTGCATTGAAGGATCTGCTTACCGATTAACCAGGAGCAGATCCAGGTTTTGTGGGGCCTGAAGCTTGTATAATATTTGGAGCCCCCTTTATGAAATAGAATACAAAATTACACATATCAAATGAGGTACAAAACTGAATATATATTTAGAATAAAAAAAGAAAGCACAACAGAATGAACCTCATCCAGAATATATGGAGTTAGGTCAGAAAAAACAATACAGAAAACCTGCCCTGACCTCTTGAGAAATACACATACCCTCTGATCTATGCATCAGACAGTTGGGATGAAGTTGCTTCATCAGAACAATGCATTTAATCAGTGAATGAGTTGATGTGGTTATGAATGTGAACTGTGATTGATTCTTATACAGGAACAAGGTGACAACCCTCATTACTTAAGTTTCCACCTGAGCCAAATTCAGTCACACTGCAGATGGAGGCAGCAAGTTTCTTAAAATGTCAGTATCAATTTATGATCCTACATATTGTCAGATTGAAGAAAACTATTATTTCAACAACACCTACTGTGAAAGCCATGAAAACCTCTAAGCTAATTGTCACACAGCTCTGCCAGTAGTTCCATATGTTTCGTAGAACCCACACACTGTTACTTTATTTAAGGACCTTACAACTGATTACTGACCTTAGCCAAATGAAGTCTGTCCACACTCTGCCACCCTACTTCTTTAATATCTTACCATATTTTTCTTTTGCATAGATGTTCAAAGGTATCTCCTTCCTTCAGGTTTTCGAAGGAAAACTCTGCATTTCTCATCTCTATTGTGCATGGTTCATGTCCTTCGAACTCATCTGTCTTGATTTGAGCATACTATTAAAAGGATGGATGGAACAGGGAATATGTGAAGATAATAGAGTGCAGATTATATAAAAGAGATGTATGGGATAATCCAGAACAGGGTGGTTCAGCCAGATACTGGAAGATGTCAGGAGGAAGGTGTTTGTAAGACATCAGTGGGGAAGTTTGTGAGGAGACAGAAGCTATTGCAGACTTTCCATACATGTGCCTGTGTAAAATGGAAATGTGCTAGAACACATGGGGGATGATAAAGAATAAGCAGCAGAAGACATGTTTCTAGGAACCTTGTGTCACAGTTTACAACTGCCAGCAGGTTTAACACATCTGTAACACGCCTGATTTGTGTTTGACAGGTCCTAGGATTAAACAATAATGGGTAAAATGTTTATGCTGACAGTTTTAGTAACTTTAGGCAGTTAAAGAATACTGGATTAGTACCACCAGGTGGGCTAAGACTGTTTTTGGCCTTCTGTTACTGACTCAACTGCATGTTAACACACCTAATTAACCTTTGTAGAACAGACCAGTCACATGTGGCATCACAACTAGGCACTTACTCCACTTGGTGACAGTGTTTCTTGCTCTCCTGTTCTTGGTTTGAGTATATTATACCATACGTGTTTGAGGGGTTAAATAATGTAATAACATATTGACAGGCTAAAACTTCCATTATTTTCATGTTGCAGCTTGCTTATCACTGCCTTGGGCCACATCAAACTTACTGATTTTGGATTAAGCAAAATGGGCCTTATGTCATGTAAGTAGTTTTGTTACTTGTAAAGTAGAGATTAAAGAGATCCTTTTCATTAATATCTTATATGTGATGTTTTATATGAATGAATATTGTAATGTCTTGTCCTTTGTGGGTTATGAGGACTATCCATTGTGCTTTCTCAGAATTTTATTTCATATTGTGTAGAGCAGAGTTACAATGACTAAAATATGGGAAAAGCTATCACATAAAACCAAAAATCCTCCAAGGGAATGGGTAGGTAGGTAGGTATGTATGCATGTATGTATGTGTGTGTGTATGTATGTATGTATATATATACGTGTATGTATGTATAATATATATATATATATATATATGTATGTATGGACATGAGTGTAGATGGTAGATGTATATTATTGCGTCATGTGCAGGAAGTATCTGAAATTGAGTTCTGTGGCAGAAAGTGTGTGTATATGCATGCACATATGTGTAAGAAACTTGTGCAGGTTGAAGTCTGTCATTAATACATCTTAACATTACTAAAAGTTTGATCTTTTTGTGCATTTGTAAAAATCCCTTCTTTTCCCAAGTAGTGTGTAGGAACTGTGGATGACCACTGTATGAGAACTAAGAAGTGGAGACTTTTTTCTGTGTGTGTTTATGCCCTCATGCTATCTGATGTAAATTCCCTTCATACATTAGCAGGAGGTATTCTGTGGTAATACATTCTACTGCAGTGGATGTAACAGAAGGTTGATGGACCACTTTGTACATTTGAATATCCTTTTATTCTGCTGTCAGGGTGTTAGGGGTACAAAAAGAGAAGCAGTGGTATATAACCAGCTGTGTTCTTGAGGGAAGCAATGGCTGTAGCCCAGACTAGATTATGGGACATAACTGCAAGTTACTAAGTGTGAAATTGAAACATTCATATTTTTGGGTTCAAAAGTTTTAGTGCTTGCGTGATTGTTGAGGGAAGGATGATTCAGTTTATTTATTAATTAATTAATTTTATTTATTTATTCACTCAATTATGGTATGCTTTCAGGAGCTTAGACTATAGCATTGAATGATATGATGGTTAGCAAATAAAGAATTGGAAAAATATGTGGGAAGAAAGTGGATTGGCCTAATTTGAAGTACTGGTGTGGTGTTTGTTAGATGGGGTTGAAATATAACCATAATAGTTTGTAGTCATGGCAGCAAATCTCATGGGTGAAGATTAGGGCGTGGCATCTCCTGAATGAGAAGCAGGAGTTCTAACCGCTCAGTCACAATGTTCATTCAAGACTTGATCAAGGATAGCATATTTAGAGGAGAATAGTATGGGGCAAAAGAAATTTGTCATTCCACTAGGGACTCTTGGAGACATGTTAGGGTTTGTGTTGGTTGTGTACCTTCCATTATTGATAAACAATATTGTATTGTACAAGTTTTGTAAGGAGAATGTTTAAATGTATTTTGATGTGGCACATGTCATTGAAACTGGTTACAAAATTTTGAGTGTCATTATAGAAAACATTAAAGTGGGTAGGATCAGTTTTTTATTACCTTGGTAGCCAGACAAATGTTTTGTTCCCAGAGAAAGGTGTATCATTATCTTTAGAATCTTTATTGTGCCTTTGGACTCTGATAGCATGGAAGACTCATTTGTTCTTGGTGTGTTGTTTATACTGAACACCTACAAGCCATCCAGAAGATAATGTCAAGGAACAAAATTTGAAAACAGTTTACTGGTATAATTTACTGATTATGTTGCCATTAATGTGTGATGTGATTTGGTTTTTCCTTTTTCAAAAAGTGACAATTTGAGACTGCCAGAACTATGAAACTGAACGTTTGAATGCTGATTTGGAAATCCGTCATCCATGATAAATAGTTGCTCTTTTTAGCCCCTCACACTGAGTGTTGTATAATCTGTGCAGTATATTTTTGGTTGTGCATATGTTTGGGGAAGATGGATCTTCAGGAAGTGGGATGTGGGGATGTGGACTGGATCGAGCTGGCTTAGGTTAGGGACAGGTGGCGGGTACTTGTGACCACGGTAATGAACCTTCGGGTTCCATACAATGCGGGGACTTTCTTGAATAGCTGAAAACCTGTTAGCTTCTCAAGCATGACTCTGGTCCATGGAGTAAGTAAGTCAGTAAGCAAATAAATAAGTGAGTAAGTAAGTGTATGGTTGTGATCATGAGATAAATGCAGATTGATGTTCTCTGTGGCCATTGTGTATGAGTGATCATGTATTTAATTTTTGTGTCTTAATTTCAGTGGCTACCAACTTGTATGAAGGTTATATAGACAGGGAAACAAGACAGTTTTCTGACAAACAAGTGTTTGGCACACCAGAATATATAGCACCAGAAGTAATATTGAGGTAGGTACCCCTAGTGGACACATATCCCAACATCCCTGATCATCTCCACCTTCCCACTACCCTTTGCTTGACCAGCAACTCCTGGAGCCCTCATTATCTTGCTTTCCTTCTGAGAAAATATCTTTCTTTTGCCCAGTTCTAGTCCAGGTCCTTTCCAAGACCCTTACAGGTCCATCTGTTCCCCAGTGGTAGCTGCTGAAGTACCAAACTGCACATTGAATTATGGCCCTTTTCAGGGCCCACACAATCGTGCCAGGCACTGCCTCTCCGCCGTTGACTTGTTTATCTTTCCTGCCTCAACCAACCGGCTCACTGGTGGACGAACATATTCCCCCCTTTTCTTATATGTCTGGGATACTTTGCAGATATTTTGACCCGTGAAGGTGGGGGCAGTACATTCCTTCACAACATTGGAGTGAATAACACTACTGATCAACATAACAACCAAGAAGACCAGAATCTTTAATTCATTGCTATGGAAACCTCACATATATTGGACAGTAACTGACATCCTGAATCATGTAACCTTCACAACAAAGTCAAACATTGAATGATCGTAAGCTCATACAACCTCATTCATCACATATCAGCATAAAAGAAAATTTTTTACACTGCAGTGATATAGTGTATATTGATTTCTACTAAATCTCAAGATGACAATTGGTGCATTGAAATTTCAGAGCAATATTCACTTTTTTATGTATGTGTATTTGTGTCTTTACAGGCAGGGATATGGTAAACCAGTGGATTGGTGGTCAATGGGTGTAATACTCTATGAATTTTTAATTGGATGTGTGCCATTTTTTGGAGAAACGCCAGAAGAATTATTTGCTCACACTGTCAATGGTATGAAGTGCATACTGCTATGCCTAATAATTTGAGTAAGTCTGTGTTGAAAATTTTTAGGCCTTTCTTTGAACAGCATTCAGTAAGTAACACTTTATTTTATCCCCAGATGATATTGAATGGCCTGATGAAGATGACTGGCCTGTTCAACCTGAGGCAAAGGATATAATTACAGCATTATTACAGCAAAATGCTAGAGATCGCTTGGGAACTGGAGGACCTCAAGAAGTGAAAGAACATCCATATTTCTTTGGAGTAGACTGGAATTCACTTTTAAGACAAAAAGCAGAATTCGTACCTCAGATTGCCCATGAAGAGGACACAAGTTATTTTGACAGTTAGTAGTAGTATTTTTTTTATTTTTATTTATTTATTTATTTATTTATTTATTTGCACAGTATGTGTTAAAGTGTACAAATGTACTGGGGTGGAGTACACCTTGCCATTAATAGGGACATTTCTTATTGCTTTACTCCACAGATATTCTGCTTCAAAATCACGTGATTATCTCATATATTTTTTCATGTCTTCCTTTTAAATAAAATATTTTCCCAAATTTCCATGTAATATCATGATAAATGTGTACCACTACTACTGTACTACACTTTTTTCCAGCTCGAATGGACAGGTACAGTCATGACATTGGAGAAGATACAGATGATACAGATGAATCTCCATTGTTTGGCTCCTTCTCATCATGCTCACCACAGTATCGTAAAGTACAGACACGACTTGGAATATATGAAGAATTAGAGGATAGCACAGCAAGGAAGTCATTTTCACGTGGCGACTCTGGCCAGTCTGATCATTCTGAATCTTCCCCATCAAATTTGGGTAGCACTGTTGATACACCTGAAACAGACAGTGTGCGGGAATTGGTCGATTTTACAGACCACGCACATCAGAAGAAAATAGCAAATCCAACTACACCAGAATCTTCACAGACAGAAAGTGATGATGTTTCGCCTCAAATTCAGAGGAAGCGGCGCCTTCACAGCAAAGATTCTCTACCACGGTTTTCGATTTCCATCGAGGATAATCGTTCCAGGTGTGTTAATTTTCAAATGTCATGTTGCTTTCCTTACATGGCCTAATTTTAAACCATGTTTCAGCATTCGTGTGCTTATTAATTGTCTTTGAGCTCTACAGTAGTAGAGATTGTTGCAGAACTGTAATCCGTTACTGCAGGCCAGTGTCTTCAGTTGTGCTGACAGAAAATGCATATAACATGCAAGTCTGGAACACTGGCAGATGTTTGGCAGTATACTTGTCCATTCATACTGAATCTTGCTTCTTTGAGGAAAGTGAAATATAGCTTATGTATTGAAACTGTATAAATCAGATTCTGACAGAAATGATTTAAGGAGGGAAAAAAAGTGACATTTTCAAATCCACAGTCAAACACAGTTAGGCCTCTCAAAAGCAACAGAAGAAATTTTACTGTCATAGGTGTATATAATAAGGAGGTGGAACAAGGGGTTGTAATTTTACCATATGCGAAACTTACTGAACGCTTACAATATTGTGTGTTGATGAAATTATTGAAGCTGATCAATTTACATTCTTGTCAGCATATCAGCATATTCTTTATGTTTAGCAGATATTAAAAACGATGACAGAATGTACATAAACTTTTACATGGGAATATTTCACTTGGAAAGTCTATGTATAAATGGGGAGGATAATATAAAAATTGTAGGAAAATGAGTCATAAGTTAGATACCAGTCAGATCTGACAGAAGATAGGGGCCAGTGGCAGGCTTTTGTGATTTTGATGCTTGTAATTGTACATTATTTATGTATTACATTTTCAAAGGAGTGAATATGGTCTTTTTGTCACCACCAATGGTTTGGGTGTGTACTGAAAAGCAGTCTTCTATAAACTTTCCAAAATATAGTGATATGTTTTAGACATTACCAATGTGTTTCAATTTCTTGATTGAAGCACATTAGTCTGGGTTTATAAACTAGTGAATTAAATTTTGTGATTCTGTTTGGTAAGGAAACACGCAAACAAGCATGCAGAATTTTTTAAACATTCCAGTTTATTTTATTCATCAGTATGTTAAAGTTTCATTGCAAACACCCTTTGATTATTTTCAGTTTACAATTTATATTAAATTTGCACACAGTTATACCAGCAAAGTGGATATTGTGGTTGTAATTAAATCACGAGTAATGTAAAGTGGGAACTATATAATTCTCCACATTTTGCATGTGTGACACTGTAGTTGGGTGTCATTGGCAGATCGTATCAGTGATAGCTGTACCTTCAGGAAAGAAATTATAGCAAAATGTGCTAATTTTATGGATAACTGTCGTGTTTGAATTTGAGTGTTTTATGTGTGTATAGCATGGATTTGGAGCACCTTCAGGAACTTGTCTCAGTAGAAGAAAGAAATCGTGGTGCAGAGGCTTCAAGTACACAGAGGATGTCTTTGCCATGCAAGCATCGGTCTAGAGCTGTCATCAAAAGTGCATCTGCATCAGGTCTCTCCCTGATGATTCCTTCAGGTGTGATATCTTTAAAATTGTACCAGCAATAACTTTTACGTACTGACAAGCACGTTTTAATGGGGACTGCTCTGGAAGTAGTGTGTTAACTAATATACAAGAGAAATTCTACTCTGATGTTAATTGTGCATGAAATTTTGACTTTTTTCTAGTATTAACTATTCAATTTTAATGCTTTTCGGTATATTGGTCGAGAAACTGTGGAAAACTCTTGTTAGCTTCACCATTGCCCTCTGTCTACATGGAACAGTTTGAATGTGCCAGCCACATATGCATGGAAATTAGTATTAGACATCTTTAACAACCTTTTTGGTTGAAATCACACAAAAATAATGGACACAATGTCAAGAAGTGCATACATTTATACAAAGTGACTGTTAGCTTTGTCATGTCTGTCTGTCTGTCTGTCTGTCTGCCTGCCTGCATGGAATAACTCAGCTCCCACTGGATGGATTTTCATGAAATTGATATTTGAGAATTTTTTGAAAGTCTGTTGAGAAAATTCAAGTTTCTTTAAAATTGGACAATAATAAAGAGTACATTATGTGAAGACCGATGTACATTTTTTATCATATCTTGCCCAGTTTTTCTTAGAATGAGAAACATTGCAGACAAAACTTGTAGAAAAAATGAAAATACACGTAAGTTCAATAACAAACCCCCCCCCCCCAAAATTCATGATGTTTATAATGCAATGTGGAAACATATTGTAGAACTTGACAAGCCACAGATGAAAATATGGTGCATGTGCTTTTCATGCTGGATACTTAAGGCTACGAATACACACTCATAATATGTAATACTTATTGATTTTCCACTGCAACAATGGTTGTACGAATGTGCCTCAATGTTGTTATGTTATATTATGCGTCCATTACCTGTCATGTTTCTTAAAGTGGAATAAGGTAAGTGGGTGAGAAAAAATGAACAGAAATAATAAACGGATAAAAGTAATGTTGAAGTGGTGGGTATTTACTGTGCAGTATGCACCAGGTCCTTGGTCCTTATATAAAACAGATACTTCTGCCTTTAAAGGGTTAAAATAAAGCAGAATATAATAAAATACTACAGAAAGGAACTGCAAGGCAAGGCTGTGGGGATAAGGAGAAAGTAGTCGTGAATTACTGCAGCCTTCAAAGAACTGTCAGGTTCAAAACCATTGAGGAGTTGTTGGGTGAAATAGTGGGGGAATGACAGGTGAGAAAACCACTCCAGAGGAAGGTGCTGTAACAAAGAATGCACTGGTAATGGGGACTGTGTGCAGAAGAAGTGGACTGTTTGCAGAAGAAGTGGACTGAGTGAAGAAGCATTGGATTATGAAAGGGTTAAGATAAAAATGTATTAGGGCTATTTACAAGAACTGAAAAATTAAGAAAAGAAATTAAACCATATAATACAGGAGGGGTTGGAGAGTGGAACAAACTAAGAAAATTGTACTCTTGCAAAGTGCAATTGAACAGGTTTTTTTTAAAAAAAAAAAAAAAAGTGGAAAGAAAGGGGGAAAGAATAGTGGGGAAAATGTAATTATGCAGATGGAGATAGAGAACATGTATTTTTGCATGCATGCACATGTTTGTGCACTTGTGTGTGAAGGGGTTGGGGGGTGGATGTGGAGGCCTGAATAAGGTGTGGCTGCCTCTGAAAAGAACAGTTTTCCTCCCTGTTCATGTTGGGATGGATCAGTAACCATTCAGCCTTCCAGAAGGTGTCCAAGTACCTGCATCCGGTAGAGTGGATAGTGGTGAGTTCCCAGGTTAATGCTGTGCTTTGCCGTGGGTGATTTAATACTGGTGATGGAGATGGATATGCCAGTACTGCTTCTTGACTGTGGTCTCACTTGAATGACCAGTTCACACTTGCCAGGGGTACTGCACATTTCTGGTGTTTGGGATCCTATTTCATCGTTCTGTGAATGAAAAAGATGAAATTTTTTGATGGGGGTTCATGTGACTTGAACTGCATAGACAGCCGACTGGTGACACAGTTACAGGCCACACTGACAGGTTAGAAAAGTGACCAGAGACAGATTTTCACAGGGTAGAATGACCATCCAAGGAAGACAGGCCTGGTGAATCTGCCAGTTATTGTTGATCCTCTGTCTGAATGGAACATTGAGAAATTCTTACTCTTCATAGAGATTATCCCGGTCACAGTGAACCCTTCCTGATAGTGCATAAATGTGGCTTCTTTCTTGGATGGATGGCAGTGGTAGAGGATGGTGTAATTTGGTTTTCAGTATATAAAGTGTATCATGACCCAGTCAGCAAGCAGGTCTCCTGTAAATTATTGGTTCTATTTCTTTTTATCTTAATGGTGAACTGGATTGTCTGATGGACACTACCAACTGGTGAATTTTTGGCATACAATAAAATAAAAAACCGTGGTTAACCCTTATCCTGCTAATGTGGAGAATATGGTGAGCTCGTAATAATGCCAGCAAAGGGCAGATGGTATTTCATTTGGCATTTAAAGGGTTAATGGAATTTGATGTATTAAGGTTTTCCTTCATTTTACTTGTGTTGGTTATTGCCTTGCATTAGATATGCAAGATACCATCTTCTGTGTATTCTGTCCTTTATTACATGTTTATTATTCTGTGTTACATGATGTTTCTCTGTATGTGTTTTAGTAACAGACAGTGTTCTGTTTTGTTTTGAGAATTGGATCTTCTACATCTGAAGCATGAGTTATGACACTTAATGAACCTGGAACTTAACTAAATATGCCTAAGTCATATATGCTGCTCATGCATCAGTCATCATGACATTCTGACTAATTTTATTGCAGTGGAAGGCACACAAACATAAACTCTATGAACATATGCACAGTGTGTGAATTCTAGTGATGTACAAATGTAGGATTGTAACATTATAAAGGTACTGAATTTTAAACTTCAATAATCAGGCTTATGAATACTGGGCTGTAATTTCAGATGACTCTCCTCCCCAGCCAGTACAGTCGCCTGGAGGATCAAGTACTGCAAGCTCTCGGGATACTTCACCCTGTCGGGAGTTGTCTCCTCTTGTCTCAAGCCTTAAGCCTCCTATTATCATTCGACGAGGACCACGTGGATTTGGCTTTACCGTTCACACTATTCGAGTTTATTATGGTGATACTGACTTCTATACTATGCACCATCTGGTTATGGTGGGTACTGTCATGTTGTGTGGTAACTGATAGATACTGTTACCGCTAGTAGTGATTAGGTTTACTCTGAGGCATGTGTATTAGAAACACAAAATTTTCAACAGCAGTGATTGAGCAAAGAAAGGAAGTTACTAATACAAGCATGTGTAGGACCATGAACTTTACACAAGTGTAATTTGTCTTTATAATAATTATTTAATTAATTGATAGGAATTAGCATGGCTCACACAGTTAAATGTGGATGAGTGAAATTCAATAAATTCTGATCTTTATTCTTTCTTGTATCCTTTCTTCTTTGATTGTTGTGTGATAACTGGAAGTGGTTGTGTAAACTGTTAGGTCTGTAGTTTGTTAATTTATGGTGAAATATATTTCTTAGGTTTCCTGAGTTATGTCAGTTGTGGCATAAGAATATGTCATTTTTCCAGGTCCTTAACAGGTTGTAAATATGCAAAAACCTTCTAGTAATATTTTAGGTTTACTTCTATATTGCAGGCGGTGGATGATGGAAGTCCGGCATTTGAGTCTGGTGTGCGACCAGGGGATCTCATCACACATATCAATGGTGAAGCTGTACAAGGCCTGTACCACACTCAAGTTCTGCAGCTGTTATTATCCGGAGGAGATCATGTAACTCTTCGTTCCACTGCACTTGAAAACACTTCCATCAGGACAGGTGGCCGTAAGCGGGAGCTGTGGCAGAGCAAACTAGCAAAAAGGAGCATGCATAAGCGACGACAGAAACGAGAACATAATGACAAGAGACGAAAATCTTCACTGTTTCGTCGGATTAGCAATAAGCGAGCCAGTGTGGAGATGCAACAAGTAAGTACATCATTCCCAGAAATATGATAATGTGCAATATTGTTGTGGCCATCATCTGGCGTCTAGGCTATGAGATCATGACTGTATTGTACTATAAGTTTATTCTTTATCGGTCACACACTCCTGGATAGTGTATTGAAATGAATTCTTGCAAAGAATATGTTTATTAATTACAACACATGTGACATATTTAGACCAATTAAGTAGTCATTGTCAGGCCCAATTCTGTCTTCTGTACAAATTATTAAAACAGTAAACACTTCTGACTTGCAAGAGGTTGATCACTGATTATGTAGTATGTTCTAAAAAGTATCTTACATGGTCTTTGGTAGAGTATTTTACCATGAACTCAAAACTGAACCAGACATTTATGATTCTGTTATTTCACACATTCATATGCCCCCAAAATGTATATCAATTAAAAGGTAAAAATATATTTCAGAGTACAGCTGTTACAATGTCAAAATTAACATGATTGTTTGAGAGAGAAGCAAATAAATGGCCACAAATTTGGCAAAATAACAACATAGAGGTAGAATTAAAAAAAAAGAGAGAAAGAGAGAAGATACTTGAACAAACAGTAACACAAAGTTTAGGGATGAAAAAGGAAGTAGTATCATAAAGAATTACTAAGAAAATTGGAAGATAGTTATTGATCTATTAACTTCCTAGAAAGCTGAAAGTGATGCTGTTGCTGGTATTGTTGAAGAAACCCTATTATACCACCACTGTAACATCATGAGGTCACCACTTGGAATTCAGAACCTTGCATGGTGGATACCAACACACCAATCAGACAACCAAAAACTAGGGCTTGAAATTACAGAACATAATGTGCATACCATATTTACCAAAATATATGATGATCCTGCATATACTAGTTTTTAGGAAAATACCTATACAGAACTTGTAGAATGTTGTGCTTGTTTATGAGATAACCTCCCATTTTTCAGGTGATAAATTGGGAAGAAATTGTAGCTGTACATTTGGGTATATATGGTATTTTGTGGAACACAAGCATATAACATATTGTGATCATTTTTAAAATTTTCTAGGAGACTTGGTAATAAAGTTACACTGTTTTCACACACACACACACACACACACACACACATGTGTGTGTGTATATATATATATATATGAATTTAAACTTCTTTGCAACCCGGAATATAATTTGACAGGTGAAATGTTATGAAATCGTCACAGATTTTGAACATACATATTTGGATTGGCTATGCTTAAGTACATACTGTATGTACAAGGCTTATTCGGAAAGTAAGTACCGTTTCGCTGTAAAAAAATAGAGTAAGGTTTCATATAACATTTTATTGTTATCGGATTCTACATTCTGCAAACTATTTTTCCACATATTCGCCACCATTATTGAGGCACCTATCATAGTGGGGCACAAGTTTTTGTATACCTTCCTTACAGAATGTGGCCACCGATAACCCAAATGACTACTGACAATGTCATAGATAGAGTCCTTGAAATCTGAGGGAAGTGCAGGGACAGATCAGAAGTTGTGAAAAGTCTGTCGTCATGCACTCTTTTGTTGACCTTATGCACCAAATCATCATTCACCAAAGATGGACACCCACTTTGCGCCTCATCGTACACATTCTCTCATCCTTCATTGAACATCTGAACCCATTTCCTAACCATGCCATCACTCCTCACATTGTCACCATACACTTGACAGATCTGGTGATGAATCTCACTTGGTAGCACATTCCCAGCATTCAAAAAACGAATTACAGACCGTATTTCACAGTCGGCGGTCCCTTCAATTGTCTTAAACATGTTTAACGCACAGGAACAAACATAAACATAACACGAATTTCACTAAATGGCGTCTGTGGCTTCTCAATTGATAGGGGAAGTCACTGCACATGCGCAAATTGACAGTCTCGAGGATGCGTCAGATATAGGCGCAGATGGTACTTTCCGAATAACCTACGCAGTTCAGTAACAACTGTGGAGAGTGTAAAATGAAAAGTAGTAAACCTTAGAAACAAATTTTCTTGCCAGAAGTCCTCTGTAATCCAGATTGCTCGAGCAGAGGCCTTGTGAACAAGCATTATGTCGTATGTCATTGAACCAAAGAGAAAATTAAAAGTTACAATTTCTATGGGAGGTCATGTGTTTCTAAGAATGTCCATATTCTTTGGATATGACCAATAAAGCCTTGAGACCTAGGTGTTACTAGTGAAAAAGAATAAATTCACACACCAGGTTATCACTTACTGCTTTACAGTTACTTGTAAGTTTTGTTTTGCAGTTTCTCATGCTTCTCTTTAAGTGGTCTGATTATATGTTTATTTTCATGTTTTTTTTTTTTTCATTGCAGCCTCTGAAAATTACATGCCCACTTTCAGCTCCTGTTGTTCCAGCTGATTTAGTGCCCCAGTTCATGGTATGCATGCAGTGTCATATTTTTTTCTATTTATTATTTATATATTTTTTAATGCTTACTGGTTTTCTTCCATACATCTTGAATGGTAATGCATCAAATTATTCTGTGTATTAGGTTTTACAGAGCTCCTACTTTTTAGGAACATCATCCATATCCCTTCTGTAACTACACTTGCACATCTTCTTGATATTTAATCAGTATTTATTGTGATATCTGAGTTCTGCTCTGCAGATATTGTCAAGCCACAGCTTTTCTCTTGGTAATGATTTATTACAAAGAAAAGTGAATCTAAATGAAAGAATTGAGGCATTTTGTTTTTATTTTTTCATATACTGGCAATAGGGAACGCAGTATCACAGTGGTTAAGGTGCTGTGCTACAAATCGGAAGGCCGCTGGTTTGATTCCAGATGGTGTCATTGGAATTTTTCATTGATATAATCCTTCTGATTGCACTATGGCCCTGGGGTCGACTCAGCCTCTAACAGAAATGAGTACCAGGATTATTTCCTGGGGGTAAAAGCAGTCAGTGCATAAGGCTGACAACCTTACCACCATCCTGGGCCATTGTCACATAATCTGGGAACCTTAACTTCCTGGAACCCTCTGGGCACCTTGGGCCTTTAATGGGACTGATTTTATATACTGGCATTAAGTTTTTCATTGGTGGTTGATAATGTTAATCATTACGTTGTCTAGTGATTAATTTATATATCTCTGTGTAACCTTCTAAAGTGTGTGTTAAACTTTGTCAAGCTGATTGAATGACAACTACAACACAGTATTTATGCCTGTCACTTGATAACTGTTTTATTCTCATTCATCAAGTATTGGCAGCTGACAGACTGTTTTCTCTGGTCTGATTTATTTTTAGTTTTTTTTTTTTGGTCCCTGTTAGAAAATATTTTTTTGAGTTTTCATATAATATGTTTTATTACATTCCTGGATTCTGTTTAGAAATAACGGTATTATCTTCAAGTGACAAATATTTAAAAACATAAGAAAGTAAATATTTTGTGTCCATAACTAATGTAGTGCATTCTGTGGAGGAAAATTAATTTTGTTTTATGGATCTTATACCTGTCTTGACTCACTGGGTCACTCATACCTGGCATAAGAGAGTGACATATTTTTACCTAACCAAGACTCTGTTTCTTAGTAATGACAGTTAATAATGCATGACACAGTTGCTGTACGTACATGAATATAAGATGAAGATTGTACTAATTTGTCATCTAAAAAATGTGGACTCGCCTTATGATTGTGTACAAAGTTAAACATGTTTATGAATGGAGTGAATATTATGTATCTACTGTGGCCAAGTAAGCAAAGAAATTTTATGACTGCTGCAATAATTATGCACATTATTTTATACTTCTTATTTTGTTATTGATATGCCAACTGCTTATTTCAAGGCATATTACTGAAGTTAGAGGTTGTTCAAGTATTCTATAAAAATCTTTGGTGAAAGTGTTGAAGAACAGGTACAACAGTGTGTAAAGTATAGAATCAGTACACTACATTTACAGGGCTACTTTTAAATTAATGGCAATAAACATGCAGAAGATATCAACAACTGTGCTGCAGCACAGAAATCTCGTATTGTGGAACGAAAATGTGCAACACTGGAAAAGATAACAAGAAATATTAATAAAGGGGAAATAGTCAACCTGAAGAGCATTTTGTGGGCACAGTGTAGCAGAATTTCAATGCCATTAACAAAAAAGGACTGGAGGGCTTGCTGGAAGAATGTAAAAATGGTCATCAGTTACCAGAGAGATAAAACAAAAGAAGGCACTGGAAGTCATTGCATCCCTGAAGAAAACATAGCAAGATTTCACAGCCATAAATGATTGGGCAGTAATGTCAGATATGATTGAGATGGTGGTGGTGGTCATGATGATGATGATGATGATGATGAT
>Ga0131853_10004933_pt1 | contig 24003 bp, 17 predicted proteins | sample TergutLab28metaG_FD_92764 | JGI IMG/M metagenome (GOLD analysis project Ga0131853, IMG submission 92764) | Labiotermes labralis P1 segment gut microbial communities from Petit-Saut dam, French Guiana - Lab288 P1 (version 2) (version 2) | ecosystem: Host-associated > Arthropoda: Insects >...
AGGAAATCACAATCCGTATAATGTTCGCATACGACATCCAAATCGTCGTCGATTGTTAAATCACGGCAAACTATTTCAATTTTGCAATTATAATCTCTGAGAATATCGTCTTTTAGTGCTTTCAAACCCGGCATATCGTTGGATATTGCGGTTATTTGGTTAGATTTATTGGCCAACAACTTTGTAAATTCACGGCCAAACCCCGACGATGCCCCCAATATTGTTATTTTCATTTTTAATTTCATTCCTTTACTCCCTGGAAATCAATTTTTTCTTTCCGGCAAATAAGCTGTGCCACTTGCCTTGCGGTAACGCCTGCTGTCATTATGCTTCCATTTATATTTGTCCAATGTCCTGCCATGTAAAAGTGATTAAGCCCTTTTAGGGTATATGGGAAAGAGATTGTGAGGGTTTTACAATTCACATCCCAACCCTCGGCACTTCCGTTGCGGTTGCCCGAAAAGCGTTCAAAAGTCTTTGGCGTTGCGACATCGGTCATTTCTATTTGTTCCGCAATTCCTTCAAAACGACGATTCAATATCGCCAACACTTCATTTTTCACGCGCTCTTTTTCCGCATTATACTTATCCCTGGCTGTATCGTAAAGTCCATTCCAATAGCCGTAATCGCTGTCAAATGTAACCACAAGAGAGGACTTTCCTTTTGGCGCAAAATTTTCATTGAAACAATAATGCCGTATTCTAAGTACATCAATGCTGCTATCGCCAAGTTTAATCGGTTTGTTGATTTTATACACGATAAACTGATGCACTTTTGACATGTCCCTGTTAACACCAAACGAGATTTGCATATAGCTATGGAAAATAGGCAGTTCGTTGTATTGGGATTTCATTTTTTTCGAGCCATATTTGCCATCTAGCATATTGAAAATCGTGTTGTATCCATCGCTGCACGAAATAACATAATCAGCATAATGTTTCTCGCCATTTTCGAGAATGACCCCAGCAGCCTTATCATTTTTAGTAATTATCTTACCAACCGGCGAATTGTAGGCAATAGGGCTTTGGGATGCAATTTCATTCAACCAGCTTTCAATCGCTTTTGCCAAGAATAACGAGCCGCCTTTAGGATAATTTGCATTTCCGGCATCCATGTTTGCAAAAATGAGCATAACCATAATCATGGGATAGTTTGGGAAGAAACTCAGCAAATCCATGAAAACGCCTTGAAGCTTTTTGCTTTCCAGTTTGTTTACAAAATCAATGTAGCTCATGTTCTTGTATTTTAAAATCAAAGGCAGTAGAGGGGCAACTTTCTTCACAAAAAGGATATAGTCTTTCAAACCCCATAAACTGCGCGGTTTTTCATAGGGCAAGCTGAAATTAGCTGTTTTCCTAACATCAGCAAGAAGTTCATCCAATTTATCGCTATCTTCGGCAGAAACGGCTTTTAGCTCTGCACATAAGCGGTCCAAGTTTGAAAATACAGTCAGCGAATCGCCTTTTTCATACTCCAAACGCATATACTCGTCAAACTGGATAAAATCACAACCGGATGCAACGCCCAATTCTTCCCACATTTTGTAGAGGGAATTGTTTTTGTTGCTCCCGAACACCCAATACAGACAGCTTTCAAAGGCGTAACCATCGCGATACGTTGTTGTACAAAGACCGCCGCATTTATCATTCTTTTCAAATATTTGAACATCGAAACCGGACTTAGCAAGATAAACTCCGCTTGCAAGCCCTGCCACCCCTGCGCCTATGATGATCGCTTTCTTTTTCATAATTGATTCCTTTCGGTCTCCATCGCCTTCGCTAAGCTAACAAGCATTTTTATACGATTTATTTGGTTTGCTTCACTTATGGAACCATCATAGTCGAGCGGCATGATATTTGCCTTTGGGTACAACTCTTTTATCCGCTTCATTGTACCGCGCCCCAAAACATGATTTGAAAGACAGCCAAACGGCTGAACGCAAATAACGTTATTCACATCATGTTCCAGCAAGTCCATAATCTTCGAAGGAAGATACCAACCTTCGCCATTTTGATTCGCGTGAGAAACGACTTTTTCTATTTGATTTATTAAGACATCAAAGTGCGTAGACTGCATGAACTGTGGATATTTGGACAGTTCCGTTTGTAAAACCTTGTGGAATAATAGCATGACTTTTAAAGCAACCGCACGTAGCCTAGCGTTTACAGGGTCATTGCCCAAAAAGCGGTGGCTTGATATTTCCCTCGATGTTACAAATTCAATAAAGCTCATAATACTTGGAAACACAACCTCGCAACCTTCATTTTCCAGTATAGAGATGAGGTCTTTATTGCTGTTGGTGTTGTATTTCAGGTATGTTTCACCGGCAATCGCGATTTTAGGCTTTTGGATATTGTGCGTTTCTATTTCTGAAAATTCTCGCAGTATACTTTGAAGGTTTTGCCTAAATTTTTTCCAACGCGGTTTAAGAATGGCCTGATTACAAACATCAACCCATTTTTCGTAGACTTGATTGGTTAAGCCTTTTTCGGCTTCGTAAGGGCGAACAGCTAGTAAAAGCTGGGTCAGTAAATCACTGTAAATCGTCCCCATAAGCAGTTGATAATTCATTTTCATTGTGAACTTAAAGCCGGAGACTTTCTCTAGTCCCACATAGTTGAAGGATAAAACGGGAATATGCCCCAGCCCTATCTCGCCAAGCGCCTTGCGAAGCATGGGGATATAGTTACTGTCGCGGCAGCCACACCCGCTTTGGGATATTACCAATGTGATGTTATGGGTGTCATACTTACCCGACAACGCCGCTTCTAACAACTGTCCTATGACGATAGTGGCAGGATAGCAAATATCATTGTTTACATACTTCAGGCCCAACTCGATTGCATGTTGCGTGATAACGTCCAAAATTTCGATATTGTATCCGGCATCGTTTATAGCTGTTTGTATATATTTGGAGTGCAAAGGGTGTAGTTGCGGGGCGATAATGGTGTGTTTTTTAGACATCGATTTTGTAAAATCAACTTTTCTGTACGTGTATTTTTTATAATTTGCCTTTTTGCTTTCGGCCGCGTATTTTGACGAGCGCAGACGAATTTTAACGCTATTCAGATTTGCGCTCTCGTCAAGTTTAATGAGTGTGTATATTTTTCCACTATGCTCTAAAATTTCTTCCGCTTGCTCAGAAACAATGGCATCAATCCCGCAACCAAAAGCAGTTAGCTGCACTAACTCTAAATTGGGCTCTTTACAAACAACATCACAAGCGTTGAAAATGCGTGTTGTATAAGTCCATTGGTCAACAATCCGCAGTGGATGAGCAAGGCTGGATAAGTGGCAAATTGTGTCCTCTGTCAAAACCGCCATATCCATATCGGTGATGACTTTATCTATGCCATGCGATATTTCATTTGCAATAAAATATGGGCGGCTTGCCAGGACAATCGCTCTAATATTATTAGCTTTAATATATTTCAACGATTTTTCGCCATAGTTATATAGTTTCTGCTTATACTCCGCTTGTGCTTGCTTTGCTAATTTCAAAGCACTATTAATTTCAGCTCGCGAAAAGTTAAATTTACTAAACTGCGATATTTCAAGGATTCTGTTAACGAAATTGCCAACCCCCAACGGCAAAAATTCGCCAACAAAATCAACACCTTCGGGCAGTTCTATGTTATTTTTTATCACTTCAGGATAGGTTGCAACAATAGGGCAATTAAAGTTTTTGTCGGCACCCTTGCACTCGTTCTTCTCTAAAGGTATGCAGGGGTAGAAAATCAGCTTGATGTTTTTCTCTATTAAATTTTCTATATGCCCATGAACTGATTTTGCGGAAAAACAAACTGTTTCGGACGGCACAGAGGTCAAGCCTTTATTGTGTGTTTCGCGTGTCCATTCGTTAGAAAGTTCGACTCTAAAACCCAATTTTGTGAAAAACGAGAACCAAAATGGATAGTTTTCATACATATTCAAAACGCGCGGCAAGCCAATGATGCCTCTAGGCGCATCGCTCAAAAGTAGTGGAGTATAGTTGAAAATGTTTTCCCGCTTGAATTGATACGCATTGGGGATTAATAATTCGGTTTCAATATGTGATTTTGTTTTTTCTTGCACTTGTTCTTTTGCGATTAGAGCCATACCGAACGCGCCCATAAGTTCAGGATTACTGCCTCTATAGGGAATAATCCCTGTAAGATTTTCAAATGCGCGAAGAACGGCATCATTTTTAAATGTACCGCCTTGAACAACGACATTTTTGCCCAAATCGTCATTATTTCTAATTTTTATAACCTTATTGAGCGTGTTTTTAACAGCCGAATACGCAAGCCCCGCCAATATATCGCTAATTTCTGCACCCTCTTTTTGGGCTTGCCTAACTTTAGAATTCATAAATACTGTGCAGCGCGTTCCCAAATCATAAGGTGTTTTGCTTGAAAAAGCCAATTTAGCAAAATTTTTTATGTCAATGTTGAGTGAGTTTGAAAAATTCTGCAAAAACACGCCCGCGCCCGATGAGCACGCTTCATTTATGAGCAATTTATCTATGTTCCCGTTTTTTAACCTTATAAATTTAACATCTTGGCCGCCAATATCGATAATGCTGTCTACATTCTCATAATTATGCGCCGCCGCTTTTAGATGAGCAATCGTTTCAACTTCACTAACATCAATTTCAAGGCTGTTTTTCAAATAAACTTCGCCGTAGCCCGTTATCCCTGAAAACGCAATTTTTTCTTTAGGAATTTTGTCATACATCTCTTCAAGCATACTTTCGAGTGTTTTTAAATTTTCGCCATTGTTAACCTTATAGTCCGAATATACAATTCTATTTTGGCAATCAATAACAGCCAATTTTGTAGTAGTCGAGCCGGCGTCAACGCCCAAAAAATATTCATTATCCTTGAAAGTATCAAGCATGGTTGGTTGTAATTCCGGGTGATGCTGGTAAAAATCTTCTCTTTCTGCGTTTGTTTTAAATAGAGCAGGTAAAAAGGGGGCTTCATGGTCTGCATTAGTTAAATTCTCTAATTGGCCGATAAGTTTTTGACAACTGATTATTTCTACATCTTGCGCTAATAAAGCGGCCCCAAAAGCAACAAACAGCTGGCTATCTTTGATATCAATGACATTTATTTTGAGCCTGCGCTTGAAAGCGTTTTTCAGTTCGGGTAAATACTTAAAAACACCACCAGCAAAACCTACATTTCCGGTTATCTTTCTACCGCAGGCCAGGACGGTTATAACTTGGTTAACGATACAATTTAACAAACTGCCTGCAATATCATTTTTACTTACGCCTTGGCTTAATAAGTTTTGAATATCGGTTTTAGTGAAAACGCTACATCGGGAAGCCAATGCGTAACTTCGCTGTGATTCTTTTGCCATGTCGTTTAATTCAGTCATGGATATGTTTAGCAAATCCGTCATTTGCTCCAAAAACGCGCCGGTTCCTGCGGCACAGGAATTGTTCATGCGATATTCGATATCATCACCCAAAAAGATGATTTTCGCATCCTCGCCGCCTATATCAATAATAATGTTGGGTTGATTTTTTAACGTATCAGATGCTTTTTTGCAAGCGATGACCTCTTGCTGAAAATCTATTTGCAAAGAAGCTGCGACATCGATACTACTTGACCCGCTAAACGATAGCCTGATAGCGTCTTTGGGAAATTTATGGCTTAGATTGCTTAATATATTTGCAATGTATTTTCGCGGCTGTGAGAAATGCTTCTCATAAGACGAAAAGACAATTTCTTTATTCTCATTTAGCGCAACAGACTTTATGGTTACTGCGCCTATGTCAATGCCAACATAGATTTCAGCCATTTTATACCTCCACGTTATAAGACCTGTCCTTGAACCATAGTTGAACCAATTTTTTCGAGTGTAATTTGTGAAACAAATTTTGCGTGGCAGGCGTTTTCACGCGGTTTTTGTGAAAATGTCCGAGAGCGCAAAACGACAAAAAAATTGTGTGAAACGGTTATAGGACAAGTCTATTTATAACCGCTCTACCTACAGATTCATAAATAACCCTATAACGCCTCATCTCTTCCAGATCAAAACAATTCCTGCCATCAAGTATTATTGGCGTTTTCATAACATCTTGGAACAAACTCAAATCCATGTTTTTTACAAAATCCCATTCTGTAAAGATAAAGCAAATATCCGCATTTTCAAGCGTTTGAGTAATGCTTTCACAATATTTAAGTTCGCTCAGATACCGTTTTTCGACATTCTTTTGCGCAATGGGGTCAAACACCTTGATTTTTGCGCCCTCGTTTAGCATAACAGGAATATTGCTGAGTGAAGGGGCTTCGCGAATGTCGTCTGTATTCGGTTTGAATGAAAGCCCCAATATTGCTATTGTTAACCCTTCAAAACTGGCATAGTATTTTTTCGCCTTTTTCAATAGTGCTTGTTTTTGATTCGTATTCACATCTATGGCAGCTTTGATTGTTTTCAATTCGTAGCCATTTGTAGTTGCAAGAAAATGTAGAGCTTCGGTATCTTTAGGAAGGCAAGATCCGCCATATCCAATACCTGCGTCCGTAAATTGATTACCAATTCTTGAGTCGGCACCAATTCCTTTTACAACATCGTCTATATTCGCACCCATAATTTCACATAAATTCGCCATTTCGTTTATGTATGACAGTTTTAATGCGAGGAAATTGTTAGAAGCATATTTTATCAATTCGGCGCTTGCCCTGTTGGTTATTATGTAAGGAATACCCAACGTGTCGTATATTTCTTTCATCTTCTGCTCTGCGCTCTTTGAATGAACGCCCAGCACTATTCTTTCTGCTTGCAAAAAACTTCTGATAGCAGTACCTTGTGATAGAAATTCGGGATTTGAAACAAATTCTATTTTTTTGCCAACCCTATCTCTTAATTCCTTTTCCAGTTTATCGCAAGCTCCAACAGGCACAGTAGACTTCATCACAATAACGCAGTCGTTTTCAATATTTTTGGATATATCGTCCAAAACAATATTTATGTTCGTTAAATCAACGCCACCGTCACTATTTTTGGGCGTATCTACACAAACGATTATTACGTCTGCGTTCTTGTAGGCATTTTTGTTATCGCAAGTATAGGTTATAAACAATTTGGTTTTTTCCAACAAATCTTCCAATCCTGCTTCATGTATAGGGGCTATCCCGTTTTGCAACATATTTATTCTTTGTTCATCTATATCAACACAAGTAATATGGCGGTTGCTATTCGCCAAACATACCGCCGTAATCAGCCCTACATACCCTGCACCTACAATGACTATGTTCACTTTATATATCCTCCAAATACGTTTCCATTCTTTTAATCGCATCTGCCAATGGCGCGCCATTTCTCATTTCGTCTGACCTTTTTGCGATATCTAATTTGGCATTGCCATTTAAAATCATATCAACCATTTTTTCCAATTTTCTTTCGTCCAGTTTTTTCACATACATGCCGCACTTGATTTTTTGCACAGTCCGTGCGTTGGATTCTTGCTCTGTTTGATTAGGAATACATATCTGCGGAACATTGTACCATATAGATTCATAAACGCTGTGCATCCCTCCGTGGTTGATAAATAAAAACGCGCTTTTTAGTACATTTTCTTGATTAACGAAGTCTTTGATTATCAATTTTTCATTTTGAGTAATATCAATGCCTGCTCCCCTACCGGTAGAAAGTAGTATGTTAACATCCTTTTTAAGCAAAATGTTTATAATTGCCTCGGTTTCTTTTTTACAATCTCCGCTCATGGTGCCTAAACATACATATACCAATGGCCTGTCATTGGCAAATTCAATGCCTGTGTCTACAAAAGTGTTTTCCTCGATGATTGGTTTGGTAAAAAAATATTTCTCTCCCAATAGATTTCTTTGCGGCTGAAAAAATTCCGGCAAAAAAATGAGATTCAGGTCTTGTTCACTAACAAATGGATCCGTCAGAGGGTTTTGTTTCAGCCCGTATCTCTTTTTGTATCTTCTGCTCTCTTTTAGAACCTTTAGAGATTCAAGCGGGCTTTTGAAAAAAGAATGCATGGTGTTTCTAATAAGTGCGCGGTTAGTCAAAAATGAAACCAACCCGGGTATCATCGTATAGGATGTGCTTATAGCTTTTATATTCTTGCGTGATGCCGCGTGCTTGCCAAAGGCCGCCATGCCATCATGCATGATAAAACAGGGGGCAATTTTCTCAATAACTGCCATTGCTTCATCGTACATCATATCGTCTATTTTCAATTTTGTTTTTAGGACATTATTCAGCCCGCCATCTGCAATTTCTTGTTTCAAATAAGGCTTTAGGTCCGTTTTGTAAGGGATAAAATTTGCTCCGCTTTCCTCTACAATATTTTTAAATTTTTCATCGGCACAATAATAGACTTCGTATCCATTATCCACCATTGCCTTAACCAACGCAAGGTTTGTTTTCATACGCGAATATACTGGAATGCTAAAGTATATGCACTTCATTATAGCGTAACCAAAGGTGTCTTAACTTCCTTACCTAACACGATGTCTTTGACAGCACCGGTTACCAATGCCCCCATTAGCATAGCTTGTTCGGGTGCTATGCGCATTTTATCAAATTTGCCGGGATATTTATCAATAACACTTTTTATATGCTCGATACCTTTGCCGCCCGTAAAGTTGACTATTGCATCAATGTCTTGCTCATCTACAAATTTTTGAAGCGTCTTTCTTCTAAAGGCCGCATTTTCAAGTTGCATTTGTTTTTCAAGTTCAAGGTTATCCGTTTCTGTTTCTATGCAGATGAAGAATTCTTGTAACAACTTTTCAGAAATCCCGTATCGGCTTGAAATTCCCTCGCAATCATACTCAAAAGTATTTGCAGAATCACGATAATCTTCAAAAGCGACTGTAAGCGAACGGCTTTGGAGCCAATGTTTGCGTGAGCCATGCAAGTAGGGTAAACGCAATTGTGATGCCCAATATTTTAGCACAAGCAATGCAGATATAGAGTCTGTTTCTTGAAGAATGACATCGGCACCCCCGCAAAATTGGCGCGCATTGCTTGGCCTTATTCCTTCGGGGAATTTTGCTATAGAGCAACAAGGATTAATCGATTGTATGCGGCTTATTGCCGCTTCAACTTTTGAAACACCAATTGTATTTAAGGTCATATACAATTGCCTGTAATTGCTAAATTCATAAGCATCACAGTCAGACATTCGAAAATTGCTAAAGCCATTTCTAATTAGCGATTCCAGGACATAACCACCAATACCGCCCACCCCTGCAAGGGCAATGTGGCTGTCTGTTATCTTCTTCTGTTCGCTATCATTCAAATATTGTTGCTGCATTAAAAAAATGTTGCTGTAAATATCCTGTGTATTCACTTTCGAAACCTCCTATAAATCAGCTATTTCAAGTTCCAGCTTAACATCTGCGGCATTTTTTATTGTTTTTCCCCAATCAACGATATAGACGATGCTCTTATACTCAAAACTTTTTACAGGGCAACGCGCCTCTATACCCCCGTAGAGAAAGAAGTTACCTTGTAAGTCTATATTTGAAATGTGCCGCAGCAAACTCTCAAGGGCAACATCGTTATCAACTTTAACTTCCGCTAATGTAAAGAATTTTAAGACTTCATTTTCGTTGGGTATCCATTTTAGAAATTTCTTGGCCAGCCGCATTTTCCAACCATAGTGTTTGACGATATACTGTTTATAATCCCATTGTTCAACGGCCTTGCATCTTGCAATCTCTTCTTCTCGCGGGTTTTTCAAAATATAATAATCGCCGTTTTTTGTTAACACATTTCTGTCCTTAATCTTTAGCTTTTTTCTGATAATATGCACGATGCACTCCGAATGCCGCAGATAATGGGGCATTAACGGCCTTTGCTTTTCCAACATTTTTTGAACGCCTACATTATCACCCAAAATAGTGGTGTAAGTGAGCTTGACTTTATTCGCTTCGCAAAACTCACGCAAAATAGTATAGCTTTTGGGAATATTAACGCGCTTTTTAGAACGAAGCCCTGTAAGATACGCGATATTATTTTTTATAACGCAAGCACCAACGCCCACTATTTTACCAGCCTTTTCATCACGCGCGATAACAAACGCCGAAACATCCCCATCTTTAGCAAGTGACTCGACAGCGTTTGGGCGGCGTGCGTATGCAAGAGAAATTTCGCCCTCAAAGTCTACATCTTCAATGAGTGCAGATATTTCTTCGCCGTCTTCGACCGTTGCAAGTTCATATTTATACGGCATTATTTGACACCGCCTTCGTCCAGCCCGGCCCCAACAGGAAGGTTTAACTTTCTATCAACTTCTTTGCCCAACGCTTTATTCTGCGAAAAGAAAAGTACTGTGACAAACAAATTGGGGTTGCGCCATATGGAAGCCAACCCGCGCTTGAAGATATTATACGGGCTAAAAAATTTGCGGCGAATGCTTGCACAATACTCCTTTAATTCTTCATGCCCAATCGTTTTGGGCGAATATGGAATATCCCCATACTTGTAATCATTTTTCAACCACCATTTGTGATACAAAAGCCTGTTTTCATTTTCCAGCCTTTCGTAAAGCGGGGTTCCCGGAAATGGTAATAAGTGATTAAACGCCGCAAAGTAAAACTTATGCTTCATAGCAAATGTAACTGTTTCGTCAAAACTTTCAACACCGTCAAAATCAAACCCAAACACAAATGTGGCGTAAATGCCTATGCCCTTTTTGTGGATTTTACGTACCATTTCGTCTCGTTCGCCCAATTTGTATGCCCAGCTCTTGTTCATTTGGTCGAGGTTATCTTTATCAAGGCTCTCGAAGCCGATGAGCAGCACTTGGCAGCCGCTTTTCTTCATCGCTTCCAATAACTCATCATCATTGGCAACAGCCAATGAAACTTGGCTTGTCCATTTGATTTTTAGCGGAGTAATTGCTTTACATATTTCCATTAAGTGGTCACGCTGCGCGGTTATGTTGTCGTCAACAAAGAAAATAACCTTGTTGTTTTGTTGTTTAATTTCTTCGACAATATCCTGTACGGGGCGCGGCGTATACTTGCCGCAATAATACGATGTTATTGCACAAAATTCGCACTCGTGAGGGCAGCCGCGCCCTGTTTCCATAAGTGTTAACGGAAGATATTTCTTGTCGCCATAAATACTTCTGTCAGGCATCGGAGGTATGCCGCCGCGTATGCCATCATATCGTTGTTGCAGCTTTGCACTTTGAAAGTCGGAAAGCATTTGCCCCCAAATATTCTCGGCGTTGCCAACGATTATACTATCACAATAGTCGCTTGCTTCGTCAGGTATGGCTGTTGCGTGATACCCGCCCATTACAACGGTTACGCCTTTTTCTCTAAACTTCTGGGCAATTTTGTATCCGCGGCTTGCGGTATATGTTTCAATTGAAATGCACGCCAAATCAACATCAGCATTATAGTCAATGTCCTCGATACGGTCGTCGAAAAATAGCGTTTCTATATCCGGTGGCGTTAGTGCCTTTAATGTCGCGATAGTCAACGGCTCCATTTTCCATGTTCCAATATATTCTTCGCCATCTTTACGCCCTATGGCCGGCGTGATGAATAATAACTTCATAATTCCATTCCTTTCAGTCGGGCAAAGCCCTCCTTGCGGAAGGCACAAATATTCTGATGAAAGAAGCTGAAGTTCGCTTCTTTCACACTTCCGCCTCCACATCTGGTATATCGCTATTATCGCACATAACTTCTTTTGTAAATTTAATGAACTTGTTCGCGTACCCTTGATACGCAAAGTTTGTTACATAACTTAGCCAGTCCAATTTGTTAATGCGCTTCATAATATTTTTTGTGCTGTATGTTTCGCGCCACGCCCATTCTGTGCCTTCATAGAGCTCCTCGGCAGTCATGTTTTTGGGGTGGAATACAACATGTTCTACGTCATACATGCCCAAATCATGCTCGAAAATACGCCCTTGTGCATCCAAATCACGATACAATTGTGTCCCGGGAAATGGTGTTAGAATGGCATACCGCGGCAAATCAATTTTAAGTTTTATCACTTGCTCGACCGTGCGCTCAAAGACATCTTTATCTTCGTCATCGCCGCCAAACGCAAAACAGCCATTAATTCGTATGCCAATATCATGCAGCCGCTTAATTAAATCCTCGTATTCGCTCGTTTTATTTACGCCTTTATTGATATACCCCTGTGATTTTTGGTTGAAACTCTCGAAACCAACAAGCAACCCTGCACATCCGCTTTTTTCTAAAATTTTGAAAAACTCATCATCATACCCAACATGAGAGGTTACAAGCCCAAACCACTTCTTTTTAAGCGGAATCATAGCCGTAAACAACTTTTTTGCATAGTCCATATCCGCAATTAAATTTACGTCGGGAAATAGTACCTTGTTGCCCTTTAATTGCTCTATTTCAGCCACAACATCGTTGACCGGACGGGTAATAACACGGCTGCCAAACGCCGCAGGGTACGCACAAAATGTGCATGGCAGGGAACAGCCACGGACAGCTTCAACCACGTTTGTTGTAATGTATGCCCTTTTTTTAAGTAAATCGCGGCGCGGAATAGGGCGGCCTGATATATCCCCGCATTCCTGGAGATATACTGATTTTAACTCCCCATTCTTATAGTCTTTTAGTGCCTGTGGGAATGTATGGTCGGCAATTCCCGTAAATAGCGCATCACAATGTTTTTGTGCGGTTTTAGGGTCAAGCGTGGGATGTACGCCTCCCAGGAAAACGGTTATTCCCTTAGAGCGGAAGTAATCGCAATATTTGTAGGTACGGTTTGATGTGCCTGTTATAGCGGTTAGAACTGCGATATCCGCTTGCAAATCAAGCGGTATAGCCTCGACTGTTTCGTCATAAATAACAAGCTCTGCTTCCAATTCGGGTGGCACAAATGCGGCAAGCGTTGTCATGGTCAGCGGAGCATAATGTATGCCGCGCCCAAAACTGCCATTATATCTGTGCATCGCACCTGCGGGCGACAAAAATGCTATTTTCATACAAACGTCCACCCTTCTTTGTTAGATAAATATGTCGGTTTTATATCACCCAAACGCATACCAAACCGCAAACAATTATCAATATATTGCTGCTCCCCATTCTGTACTTTCACCAATTCCACTTTTTCTAATTGCCCCAGGTTGCGGCAATAGTCATAGTGGAAGTTTTCCCGTAATTGTTGGTCTATCACACCCACATCAACATCTGTTTCAGAATAAAGCGTGTATCGGTTGCCGTTTGGCACAAGCAGTCTAAATCCTTCATTTTCAATAACCTTGCGAACATGCATTTCATTTAACTTCTCGCCAAAATAATCAGATATATTGCCGCTTTTGCCTACAAAATCAAAACAATAATTCCCGTTATACCGCACAATGTCTTGCATATTGTATCTGTAAAGCCCGCCCGATGTAGTAAGGACAATCTCGTACTCGCCACCTACATCCAGGTCATCTTTCAGGCGTATATCGCCATTTTTATCTATAAATTCAAAAAAATGTACATCGGTCAAACGCCTGCCAACACCTTCGATGGGGATAGTCATAATCCCCTCGGTTGCAAGCAACCCTTTTGGTTGAATATATGCATTGGGAAACGCTTTTTGCAGTTTTTTCGCAAGCGGTGCCGAATTTCCGTCGGCCCAACAACTAATGACTTCTAGAGCGGGAAACAATTCTCGCCCCGTCATATTCGCATTTTCAAGCATTATCAGCAGAAACGTAGGATTCCATATTGAAACCAACCGTAAATGTTTTGCACGTTTTATACAGTCAATGGTATTAGCCCAGAAATCACCCTGCATATCCGGAATACATAGCTTTTTAGCAATAATTTTGCCTAGCAAACCGCCAATATATTCTTCGTCTTTATGAAACCCCACGATTCCATCGGTTGAAGCAGGAGGGGTTATCGAAAAATACATTTTGCCATATTTTAACCGGGGAAAATGCTTGTTCAAATTCCACAACCATTTGCCCACTGCACTCGAAAATTCGCGCTTTAATCCTTTTGTATACGGAATAAGTTTTCGGGCAGAAGTTGACCCGCTTGACGGCTCTAATAGCAATACTTTTTCGGCAGTTAGAACATTTTGTTCGCCACTTTTGATTCGCTCTATGTATGAAGCATAATCTTCATAAGTAGTTAGCGGCACTTTGCTTTGAAAATCAGCGATATTTTTTACATCACAAAAGTCATACTGTTTGCCATAAACAGTATGACAGTTATTGGACATAATTTTCGCCAGTTTACCTTCCAAGCGCCCGCCGCCCCAATCTGTTAAGATTATCTACATTCATTTCAGTAATGCAAACCAACTCGTCGCCATTTTTGTAATTCGGATTTTTCTCTAAGAAGAAAGCCGTATGCTTATTTTTCAGCTTTACATCGCTAATATCGTCAAACTCATCTTTGAGAAAATCTTTTCCGGCAACCAAAATTCCATTTTGGTATTGTGCGCCGTATTGCTCTACCGCGAATTTATCAATAATGGCCTGTATCTCTTGCGGTGTTTCCACATCTACACAAGGATAAAAATCGTTGTAAAATGTGTGCAAAAACTTGTATGTCTTATAACCTTTGGTCAAAAGCAGCCAATATGTTTTGCCATTGAAGTTATCGGCATGTTTGAAAGCATTAGAAGCCCAAACCTGCGACAAATCATTACTTCCCCAATATTCTTTTTTGATAATTGTATCGCCCGAAAATAAAAGCTGCGTATTTTCATCGTGAGGAAATATGGCAAGTGTAGTAAACCCATGTATAACATCGTTTTGGTCGCAAAGAAGAACAACATCACACTTGCGGTTGAGGTCGCTTACAAAGTTTCCCCAAACGATATTCCCATAATATTTTTGCATGATGTCAAACATAGTTTTGATTTGATGTTCTGTCAGTTCCTTAACCGGTAATGTTTTTCCTGCCAGCATATTTTAACTCCTATCCACATTGCTCCCCACATACTTAAACCCTATGTTTGCGCCAAGCGCAATCATTTTATTTTGTATTGGTACATCTTTGACACGCCCCCATATTTTGCGCCATTTATATGAATCTTTCCAAATCTTGATATATATTTCTTCCAATTCTTGCGGCGACATATTTTTAGGCTGAAATACGCACTTGTTTTGTGTATATTTCGTCCAATCACGCGTGAGAATCCGCCCTTCGGTATCTAATTTATTAAATAACACGGAATTTGGCACGGGGGTTAAAATAGCATATCTAACGATATTAACCCCTAAATATTCAACTTGTTCGGGGAATGAGCGCAGACTTTCTTTTGTGTCTGTATCGAATCCCAGCACAAAACAGCCATTAACGCTGATATTGTTCGCTTGCATAATCTCTATTGCTTGTTTATATTGTTTGGGATCGTTAAATTCCTTGCTGGCACCCACAAGCGCATCTTTGTTGATTGATTCAAGCCCAAACAAAGCCCCTGCACATCCGCTTTTTCTTGCCGCTTCAATTAACTCATTATCGAAAGCGACATCAACTGTTGCATTGCTACCCCAGCGGATATTTAGCTTCTCCATTTCCTTCATAAGTTCTAATGCGTAATCTCTATTTTGATAAAAGTTGGGGTCGAAGAATATCAGCCGTTTGGTATTCAGCGACTTTATTTCGTCTATAACATCGGCAATGGGGCGTGAATTGGGCGTATCCATCGCGTTTATTGCACAAAATTCGCATTTGTTTTTGCATCCGCGGCTTGCAATAACGCAAGGTACGTTTAAATAGCCCTTTTTAGGCAACAAGTCACGCCTTGGAACAACGTAGTCGGTAGGCTCTATGCAAGGTATGTTGTATTCTTTTTGTGGGTTGCCCTTCTTGAAGTCTAATAAAAATTGCGGAAACGACTTCTCGGACGGGCCGATAATGATTGTATCAGCGTATTGCGCTGCTTCTTCGGGCATAAATGATGTATGATAACCGCCAAATACAATATGTGAGCCTTTAGCCTTGAATTTCTTCGCAATTTCATACGCACGAGGGGCAGAAGATGTAACAAAACTAATGGCCACAATATCGTAATGTGCGTCAAAGTCAATTTTTTGCACCATTTCATCACAGACTGTAATGCCAGCGTTTAATGTTTCGGGTACCAGTGCCGCAAGCGTTACAAGCGTAATTGGGGCATACGTCAATAATGTCGAAAACTTATCACGATATGCTACATAGTCTTTCTCCCACGGGAGTAACAATAGTATTTTCATGCTTCTTTCACACTCCTACTCAAAGTGCTTCAAACCAAATTGCATATCTTGTTTTTTGTAGACTTCCTTGCGGAATAGCGGGTTATACAGCAAGTATGTGATTAATTTTTTAGGCGTTCTCATGTTTGTTTTAAAATCAAACATTCTGCGCACTATCGATAAAGGGCTGTTAAATTTTTTGCGACAATAGAACGCAACCTCGGTCAATTCGGCCGGCGTCATATGCTTAGGCACAAAAGAGGCATGATTAAAACGGTATTTGTCATGCAGCCACCACTTTTCGTCATACAACAAGCGCCTTTCGGCTTGCAACTGCTCATAAAGCGGAGTATTGGGATAGGGCATAAGGATATTAAACGCCGCAAATGTAAATTTGTTTTGAAGCGCCCAATCAACTGTCTGTTTTATGCTTTCAACTGTATCTGTATCATGCCCGATAGTAAACGCCGCCCATGTTTGCAACCCCCATTTTTTGAGGGTTTTAATTTCCTCTTTGTATATATTCGCCCCGCCTTGTTTGTTCACGCCCTTGTCCATTAAATCGATGCTTGCGGGGTTTATGCTTTCAAACCCAATAACAAAACCCATACCACCGCTTTTTATAATCAGTTCCATAAGTTCGTCGTCATAAACCATATCTATTGTACCTTGGCTTACCCAACTTATTTTAAGCGGTATTAAAGCACGGAACAGAGCCTTTGCCTTTTCTTTATCGGCAATAAGGTTATCATCCACAAAGAAAATAAATTTTCGTTTTTGCGATTTTATTTCTGCAATCACATCTTCAATGGCACGGCAATAATGATTTTGTTTGAAATATGTGCTACATGCACAATAAGTACAAGAGTTAGTGCAACCGCGGCTAAACTGCATAAGTGATATAGGCAGGTAACCCTTACCCTCGAAAATATCACGCCTTGTTTGGCAATTCTTTTGCGGAGGGTCGGCAATGCCGCAAGTATATAGCTTCTGTAGATTATTATTCCTCAAATCGTCCATTACTTGCAGTAAAATATTTTCGGCATCGCCAACAACAGTACAATCGCAATGCTGCATAACCTCGCTGGTCGCAAGTTTGGCATGCATACCACCCATAATAACAGGGACTTTGCGCTCCATATATTCGCTTGCTATTTCGTACGCTCTTTTGGCGGTGTACGTTTCAACCGTTATTAAAACCGCATCCACAGGTGTATCATAAGGGATTTTCTCCATGCGGTCGTCGTACATAACCACGTCAATATCATTGGGGAGTAATGCAGCAAGAACGCCTAATTGCAACGGCTCCATGCGCCCTTCGTCAACATATAGGCTATGGCTCTTTGTCCCGATAGTAGGTTTAATCAAGGCAATTTTCATTATTGATTCCATTTTTACACCTCGCCCCCTAACTTTATTTCCTGCTTACGCTTAACTTCAACAGCCGATACGATGTTAAGCAACAGAAATATGAATAAGCGGCGAAAATTTACAAAACTAAACATCCGCTTTACTATGCTGGGCCAAGAATAGAATTTGTATCGTAATCTTTTGCAGTTTTCAGCCAATTGTGCAGGCGAATAATTTTCGGGATAATGCATGGCATCGCCGTAGCTGTAATTATCCGACAACCACCATTTCTCGGTTATCAGCTTGTTTTCAGACTTAAATTCGTCATATAACTCTGTACCCGGCAGCGCCATAAGCGGGTTGAAATTAGTTATCAAAAATTTGTGTTTCATAGCAAAACGATACACTTCATCAAAGCTATCAAGCGTATCATGCGGGTAACCAAAAATGAAAGTAGCATAAATCATTATTCCGTACGAATATATTTTTTTAATCGTTTTTTCGTAATCGTTGTTTGCTATATTTTGTATCTTTCCAATTTCGTCAAGATTCTTCTTGTTCAAGCTCTCGAAACCGATCAGCATAACAACGCAGCCACTTTTTGCCATAAGCCCTAATATTTCATCATCGGTAGCGACGTTGATACTCACTTGACAAACCCACTTTTTCTTTAACGGGGCGAGTTTAATCAAAAAATCCTTTAGTTTTACCCTATCATGCAACAAATTATCATCGGCTACAAACAGTACCCTTTCCTTCATGCTTCGGATTTCATTTATTACATCATCAACACAACGTTCTAAGATGCCAGACTTGTAAAAAGAACAAACCGCACAAAAATTGCAACTAAAGGCACAACCACGTTTCCATTGTACCACGCCAATCCTTGAATATTTTTTGCCGTCAAAAATAGAGGTGTCCATTTTATCAAACGACAACATATACGAATTGGGCGACGCGTATTGTTTTTTTAGTTCATTGTTTTGCAAATCATTGATAACTTGCTCCCAAACAGGCTCGGCATCGCCAACTATGACACTATCAGCAAATTCGCTTGCTTCTTCGGGGCAAGCACTTGGGTGGAAGCCGCCCATTATAACTTTAATGCTAGGGTTAGCCTTTTTATATTTTTGGGCAAGCAAATATGTACGTTTGGCCGAAAACGTTTCAACACTAAAACAAACCGCATGGCTATCTATAACAGGCGGTAACTTCTCTATGCGTTCATCATAAAGCTCCACATCAATATCTTTTGGTGTCAAACTTTTTAATATCATAAAAGCTAATGGCTTCAAGGCATCTTTCGAAAGAATACCTGCCATACTAGAACGTATAAATGTTATTTTCATCCACTTCACCAAGAATAGCGTATCACATTTTGGCGAAAAATGCAATAAGTACACATTTAAAGGCTACGAAAGCAGCCTTTAAATGCTTCTATTCTATTACAAATGAAAGCTCTGCTGTTGCGGCTATATCCCCATCAACTTTGGCTACCGCTTCGCCTTTCCCAAATACACCTTTTTGTTTTGTTAATGTGCAGGAAAGTTCCAAAACATCCCCCGGCCGCACCCTGCGTTTGAAACGTGCCCTATCTATACCTACAAGGATGATGTTTTTCCCTTTGTTTTCTTCTGCAGTAAGCAAGGCAACTACCCCTACTTGGCACAATGCTTCGATAATCAACACACCCGGCATCACATGATAATCTGGAAAGTGCCCGCTAAAATAATGTTCATTTGCTGTAACGCATTTTATCCCTTGCGCACTTTTGCCGGGAACACAATTTGTTATTTTATCTACAAGCAGAATCGGATATCTTTGCGGAATAATTGCTTGTATTTGGTTTGAATCTAACTGCATAATGATTTCCTCCTGTTAATTTATTTCAAATGTAATCCCTATTAAATCAAAGCCGGAGTGCGCTGCCACAGATGCCTCGGAGCTTGTCGTTGGCAAGATTTCTTTGACTTCAAAGCGCTGTTTAATCATATCTTCAATCATCTCGGCTTCTTTTTGGCGATTACATTGCAACAGCCTTACGCTGCCTAGCTTTTTGGACGGACATTTCTCTTCGATTATGTTCATAAGCGAATCTATCGTCTTTTTCATGCCGCGTTCTTTTCCGATTGGCTCAATCATTCCTTCGTTTACGTGAAGTATCGGGATAACACCCAAAACTCTGCCAATAATCGCCGCCCCTGGTTTAATTCTGCCGCCACGTTTGAGATATTCTAAGTCAGTCATAATAAACATAAGCTGCCGTTTTTTATATGCCGCATCTAAATAATCAACTATTTCTTGGCAAGTATGTCCGTTTTGGGCCATTTCAACTGCATTATACAGCGGATGAAGATATGCAATTGAAAAATTCATGGAATCTACAATGTTAATTGGCAATTCGCGTCTATATTCTTCTTCTAGCTGTTCTTTAGCAAGGCGGGCCACATTGAATGTGCCACTGCCTTTGCTTGACATTGTAACCATAACTACTTCATGGCCATCTTCAATATGCCCTCTCATTTTGTCTGCCATTTCAGTGCTTGAAACTGTAGCGGTTTTTGGGAAACTCTTAGTCTTTTTCAAAAGCTCACGGAAATCTTCGCCGCTAATATCACGATAAGCACGATATTCTACGCCATCCAGCTCAACAATAAGAGGTAGAAGGTCTATATTGTACTTTTTAATATCCGCAACCGGAATGTCCGAATCGCTACAGACAATAAATTTGATCATTTTTTTCATTCCTTTCAAAAGTTTTACTCTCACAAAACCATATGCGCTGTATTACGTTGATGATACTTTGATAGACTGTTTTTAGACTAAACGACTCTACGGTCTCTAAGATGCGGACAGTATTTATAAATTACGTAAACATGGTGATAGTAGCAGCACGCTAAAAATAAAATTAGTAGGAAATATCGTTTGGATTTCTGATAAAGTTACCAATCTGTTCTCCCCCTCTAAACTCCCACGCACCAAGCATCTTAGAATTATACCATGTTACGAGATAGAGCTTAAATCGATGTAATTATAGTTTTTGTCTGATAAAATATCAGCAGTAAAATTTATCCAGCTTATGCATTCGTTTAGTATTATCGCATCGGTAGTAATAACATTTTCTTTTTCTTTGAGAATGGCATCTGCATTTTCCACTAAATTCACTTTGACACTGTAATTGTAGTCTCCAAGTAATTCCAGGATTTTTGATTTCAACCGGCCTGTATTTGAAACGGGGCTATCCAGATAAAAAACAACCCCAGCAATGTCCATCCGGTTTAATGCCTCCCCAATTATGGCAATGGCCTTCTCGGTTTTATCTATTAAGCGGTATGTTCCCCTTATTTCTGCTAAGTCGCGAATTGTACCATCCATACACTTGATTAGAGTAGAACCCGATAGAGCCACCTCAAGCGTTATGATTAAATTAAACCCGTCGATGTGGACAATTTGATTCGCACAAGTGTTTGCTTTCTTTATCTTCCGTGCTTCAATTGATTCCGATGCGGATGTAGCCCGCATAAGTGCTATCCGCTGCCTTGCGGATAGTAAGCAATGATTGCACACAAATTCAACTGCGTTTTTTATTGGATAACCCTTGTCTAGCAGCCAATGAATTTCCGCTTGCGCTTTTTTTAGTAAGGGTAATTTTTCGTAAGAGAATTCAAATACATCCGTATCTACATATCCCCGGCGTGTAATTTTATTGTCCATACAGACCTCTCATTATTTTATGGTTTGCGAACATACATACTATCTTTTCAGTTTCGTATGCCATTCTCATACTCCTTAGAAATTTGAATTAATATCAGCATACACAAAACAGTCACTTTAATCAAGGGAATAAAGTGACTGTTTTGTGTACAAAGTGAATGTTCGGCGGCTGCCCCGGCGGGGGTGGTAGTGGTTGAGGCACAATTTGCTTGTTTGAGCGGTCAAACATCTGCGAATAGAAAGAATTACGCTATAGCAAACATTAATTCAAAACGTGATTTGAGCGTAAAGTGCTTTGTGGTGAACGAACGTAGTGTTTTCGCAGAAAATACAGTTCGTGAACCGTTCGAGTCCACTGAAAAAGTGCCTAAAAAATTTTCAAATTAAACTCAGTTGCGGTTCAAAAGTCGCATTTATAAATTTTTTCCACTGTATAGCAAAAGCTACGAATAAAAACGGATTGTCAGATGATATTATTGCCGCAATCCGTTTCAAGTTCACAGCTATAGCTGCTAATTTTGCTTGAATGGTAACACTTCTAAGCCCAAAACCTTTGGCTCGGGATAGTCCATGGTATATCTTCAGTTGAGCGTTTTTGCTTTCTATACCGGTGCGTTTTTTGTACGCCTCGGCAAACGCCTCTGTTTTAGCCCACTGGCTGTGAACGTAATAATCGCCTGCATTTAATCCGACAAGCAACCTTTTGGCTTTTGTTTTGGCGGTCTTTATGCACTCATCACGTAACGGGCAATTAAGACAATCCGCTTTGTTAAACAGGTATTCGTAATATGACCGCTCTCCTCTATCTTTTCGCGTGGTGCTTTTTGTTTTCTTTGAGACTGAGCGATTCCCCATTTTGCATATCCATTGGCCGCTGTCTTTGTTGTATCGGAATAGTTCTTCATCAACCCGATAGCTACCGGCATGCACCGGAATGTATGCTTTGATGCGGTCTTCCTCTAATATATCCAGAATACTTTTCCTAAAATAGGACTTGTCACCGTATGCGGCCTCGATTTCTAACCCTGCTGCTTTACTGCGGCTGTGAAGAGTTCCGAACTCTGTACCATCTACGTATTCTCCACTATGAACTCCCACTGCCGTAATTAACCTTGAACCGGTAGTTACGATGTATTCCATTTTATAGCCAAAAAAACTGTCGGTCTTTGATTTGTATCCTACGCGCGCGTCGGTATCCGTTAGTGAACGTATGCCTTTTTGTTCTATAAACAGTGGACTGTTTATGATTTCTTTTGCCTTCGCAACTTCTTCTTTCGCCCGCTCATCCGCTTGTTCCATGACATTCTCTAGGTAATCCTTCATCACGCGCTTTGCTTCTTTGTGGTCTTCGATCTGTTTGTAATCGGGAGTTTCGTACTCGGTTTGCTCCATGGCTTTAAATATCTTTTTTGCAAGATGCTTCATGATTCGTTCGGGTACTTTTTTTGTCGTTTTTGCCGAAATGTGCGTTGTGTCGATGCTTTCACCTTCTTTGGGGTCAATTATCTTCTTTTCAACGCATTGTAAAACTATTGCTGTCATTATGTCATCTAAAGTCACATCTTTTAGCCGCATGGTGCGAAACTTAGATAACAAGCTTGGATGCGGCAATGGGTCTCCCGGGTTAATACCGATAAACCACATATAAGCCAGATTAACCTGTGTTTCCTCTATCACTCTTTCGTCAGAAAGCCCGTACATGGCTTGCAGAATCAGCAATTTTGCCATAGTCTCCGGCTCTTTAGCCGGACGGCCAAAATGCTTGCAGTAACTGCTTTCTAGAAGTTCGTTTATGAAGTCGAATGAAACGGCTGATTCTATTTTTTTGAGCATATGTGTGGATGGGATGTTCTCGTATAGACTTGAATACAGATTGTACTGCTTGCCCGTGCATTGACGTAACATGGTGACTCAACTCCCAAATATCTGAACTTTTCTATATTATAGCACATTTGGAAAAGTTAGAGGGAGGCTTGGACTTTTTCAGTGGACTCGAACCGTTCACAAGGCATAGTAAAAATCACGTTTCTGAAAGATGTTCGCTGTATGATAGGACAACTATGTGCCGACAGAACCACTCTCCGCATTAATTCAGCGATTATTCTATCCGAATATTGATAAAATACATCCCTAATTTGACCACAATAATGATAATATTATGATAAAATTTGAATAAGTCAGTGCATATAATTATGATAAAATATCGCACAAATATTGTCACGATTATGATAATGTTATGCCAAGTGTACATTGTTGCCCAGCGTTTCCGCTATGCGGGTGAGAATGGTGACAAAGCATGGCTGGGCAGGTCGGCGGAAGGCTTGGTGGGGCAATCGTGTACCAAGAGAATCGTCCCCTTGGTACTTTTGCTTTGCTCTTATTAGCTTATTACCTCTATAATTTGCGCATCCAAACCGCCGCTGGAATAAAGACTCCAGTCAAATAACGTACCGTGATTGAATAGTGTACGCCATCTGTTGGACGAAAGCCCCCAAAAACTGTTCTCATCAAAAAAATAGTAAAAAAATTCATCATCAGTAAAATCACTGGTCAAATATATTTCGGTTTCAATATTCCCATTACGCATAATTTCTACTTCGTATCTCCAAACGTAAATCGGATAATTCAATTCGCCTTCAGCGCGTACCCCCCACTCTTCGGGTGAAGTAGTTAGCATATTAGTTTTTATAAATTCACCGTCTATATACGAGAACATTGCCCAACTGTGTGATGCTGCCCAATTACGCCATGTGCTAAGAATTTTATTATTTTCATTATCAATCGCA
>Ga0131853_10004935_pt1 | contig 24001 bp, 9 predicted proteins | sample TergutLab28metaG_FD_92764 | JGI IMG/M metagenome (GOLD analysis project Ga0131853, IMG submission 92764) | Labiotermes labralis P1 segment gut microbial communities from Petit-Saut dam, French Guiana - Lab288 P1 (version 2) (version 2) | ecosystem: Host-associated > Arthropoda: Insects >...
AGTTGTTGTGATGGCAATGAAATGAAACAGGAGTTGTTGTGATGGCAATGGAATGAAACAGGAGTTGTTGTGATGGCAATGGAAGGAATCAGTTGTTGTGATGGCAATGAAATGAAACAGGAGTTGTTGTGATGGCAATGGAATGAAACAGGAGTTCTTGTGATGGCAATGGAATGAAACAGGAGTTCTTGTAATGGCAATGGAATGAAACAGGATTTGTTGTGATGGCAATGAAATGAAACTGGAGTTGTTGTGATGGCAATGGAATAAAAAACCGAAAGAAGTTGAGCCACCAATTTGGAGATTTAGCGCAGAAAATAGGGTTGAGAATTTGGACTGGATTCAACTGGCTGCTGATAAGGAGCAGGGGGGGGGGGAGCGACATATCATGGCAAAGGATTTTCGAGTTACATGAAATGTGTGTAATTTCTTGGCCAACTGAGCGACAATCAGGTTTCTAAAAGGGACTGTGCCTCATGGAACCACTCATTTCAGAGGCGATGTCCTTGTGCACGTGCAATATTCTGAACTTACACTAGGAATGTTGTCGTTAGTGCAGACACCTTCCGACAGTAGGCGGTCCCGGATCTCCCACGCAAAGATAGAGGGACATTCCCTCTTGTAGTCCGCTATTTTATTCACTACATTGGAAGTGGCAACTCGTGGTTTCGAGCCGCCAATTGCCCGCGGCTTGATCGAGCCCGTTTCATAGTACCTGAAATTTGTAAGAAAATACCCATGTATTTCCCACACATTTTCAGCTATTCAGTCACTCACTCCTCACTCGCTCAGTCAATTAATCAATCAATCAAACATACTGTGACTTACGCTTAGGGGACCGTTTTTGTTTGACTATGAGTGTATGTTGTGTCATTGTTACGCCGTTTTATTGCAAAAATGTGATTTTTCCGTGTTCAAACAGATGGCAGGTCTGTGTTCGAAACTGCTGTATACCTTTTTAAAGCAGAGATCAGAGATGCTGTTCAAGGGAAAGAAAGGAGTGAAGCTGTCCAAGAACGGGCTTAAGGCAAGAAAAGCTAAAATTTTTGGGCGAAGGGATACTAAAAAATGGTAATTATTTACAGCAGGAAAGAGACGTGAATTCGAGTAGGAATTGATCCACTCTTATTGCAGTCTGCCAAAAATATCCTAACCATCCTAAGTTTTATGCTTTCAAAATATCGTCTTTACTGTTTTTACGTTTTTACACCCAAAATCGTAAATTAATGTTAAAAATAAACAAGATCTTAACAACCAGAACGTCTCAACTTTGGACTAGAATTCTGTTTATAGATCAAAATTCGTCGTATGCTTTATGACCGTCAGTTGACAAATTCACACGAATAATTCGAAATTTTTGCGGTCACTTATATCCCTCTTCAAGGGTACTGAATTAGCCATGCATATGGTTATTATTCCTTTACATTTAAGATAAAAATGCGATAGAATTTATTTCCCCACGAATTTCAGCGTCAGTTCTTCCAATTATATCATTTAATAGAATGGACACATATTGTAATTACTCACAATTGATAACTACTGCTTTGTTCCTGTGGAAGAAGCGTGAAAATTCAAGTTCACTTGTGGTTAAAACGCGCTTCTCTAGCTGACTTGTGGCTCCCTTCTTCTTCAAGAAATATTATATCACTTCTCGTTTTGTCGTGCGATGGTAACTTTATGACAATTTGGCCCTACATTACGAATATTTAGGTTAATTAGCACACAACAGCAGTGTCTAAATTACCCGACCACATCGCTTTGAACGCGAACATCCTGTGCTGGAAATGAGGGATTAAATGCCTGGCCCATAAAGTTACTGAAGGGCTGCTCTTCAAATCTCACATTTGGTGCCCTGCAAGCTGAGGAAGTACAGTCGCGAGAAAGGCTGAGGTTGATTTAGGAAAGGTCATAGTGAATGGTAGTATTATTGCGCACAAGAATTGATAAGGTTCTACCCAAACTAATTTTTATATTGGATGCTGTTGTATATAAAGCCGAACGTATCTTATTTTTTCAGTGACATTATTACCTATGGAAAATGGACCTGTTTCCATGAAAAGTGCGGCGAAGAAGGAATTCATTAAAAGGGCCTAAAGAGTAGTCCATGCCTTACTGTCACCGATAAGCCATTTACTTCCTAACTCTCCTTCGCAGCCAAACCCTAAGAGCTTCTGCTACCTACTGATTGAAAGCTAATGTGGTCAGGTAATCTAAACGAACATTCTGAGGTTTTTACCTTCCAAGGATCTTGGAGACGCAGCCATTGGAAACCTGCAGGATGCGCGAGATGTCGCATGGTCTGGCGCCCGAATGTGCCAACTCTACGATCTTCTGTCGGGTGCTGTCAGGCAACGGCCGGCCGTTGACATAGACTCCACCCAACTGGTTGATCCCGCTGTGGCCTGCAGCAGAGCATCCAAATATCGTACTAGCGCCTACGTGGTGGTCTTCCTCTTCGCGGGCGAACAAGAAGAGAAAAGACAGAAAACAAAACACAGTGTTACAAAATCTGAGGGGGTAGCTAACCCCCTGCCTGCTACACATCCCTCTACTCGAAGTAACAGTAATTTTGGGTAGTAATTTGAACGATAGCGGGACAAGCTGCAAGCAAGCAATGTTTGACCCTGTAGGCTTATCCGTACTTGTATTGCAGCACCATAGACCAAAATATTGTATGGATTTCAGTCTTCTTAGGAATAAATGGTTCTTGGGTTTAAATCTCGGTCCTAAAAGAGTACTTGGATATTCAGCCTATTTTAAGTAAGCCGTGGCTACTTCCTTCCAGAGAATGTTGTAGATGCCAGTTGAAATGTGATGGCACACGCGCAGAAACCAGATTACGTCTTTCGGCGAAACGGAAGAGTCCATTTAAATCGGAAGGGGGTTCAGTTCAGTCGACTACTGGCAGACGAGGTGTGCGCATCAGCGGTAGTAATGCTGCATACACCATGTTCCGAGGTAGTGTGAAGGGTACTGGCTACCCACTTTATTCGCCAGTTTCCTCTTCACTTCCCCTCCCGTGCGTCACCGTGTGCCATCACATTTCAATTGGAGTCTATTGCAACGCTCGGTAAATTAAGTTAACCTTGGACGCGTAGAGCTATATTTTCAGTATCTCATGTACCTTCAAGACCTGGTGCCCACGTAATAATAATGGACGTATATTGCGGAAGGGAATGAAGACTCAGAAGCAACACAAAATTTCAGCGTTTTAAAGCAATGTTTGCCCATAATACTTGCCATCGGAACAGGTGGCGAATCATGAATTTTACATCGCCGTAAATCGGCATGGCGTGACGTGTTGACCCATGAAAATGTTTAAAACATAAAGATGCTGCATGTAGTAGCTTTATGCTCGTACATTCACTGGTGTTTGTATGGATGGCCAAGAGAAAATAATTCTTTTTTTTCCCCATAGCAAAAAATGGCAAATTTGCTTGTCCGTACGCATTTAGTATTCTGTCGCTGTTCGTGTTACAGTTGTCATTTGGCAGTAGCTGTTTATAAGAGCAGACCGTGACATCACTAAACTGCAGTGGGCGGTACATCCCCACCGGTATTGCGATATCAACGTATATCGAAAGTTCCCATAACGAATAAGATATTTTTGTGTCACGTGCGTTTTGTTCGATAATGAAAGGTTCATGACAAGACATGATATTATCTACTCAGACATCCGCCCACGTTAAGGCGACTCTAAACCCACTGAGGTCTGTAATAGGTGCAGTACGTGTTTTTGACCTTCCCTCTGCACGGAAATTTTCCCCTAGAGCTTTATTGCATCAGAAGGCTATATTCGCCATGAATTTAGATTCCCTTTCTTTCCTATACTTAGTTGTTTCCTTGGAAAATCCACGAAGTACCGACCTCGAGCTTCTAAATAGATCTTGCACTTTCTGAAAGATTTTCTCAACCCAAAAAGGAAGCCCTTTACCTGAAATACTAACAATTGAGATTCGAACAATTTCCTTCAAATCTTTCTTTTAACTTGAAATACACGATATTCACTCTTCTTCATTAAATTTCAAGAATAATGGTACCGAGGTGAATTTATCGCGGGTGTAGCAATTTGTTTCTTCGAGAGATGCGAATCGCATGTACTTGCGCGCACTTATTGCACTATAACTTAGTAGACAAGCAACACTCAAGATCTGGTAAGATTTTTATAACAACGAAACTTATTTTCGTTTTTTACGTTCCTACTGAAGGAAAACCAACCCTCAACCAGTAAGAATAAAAGTTTCATATTTTATTTTTTGCCTTAGAGCTAACTCCGACCATGACGAGCGGTCACCGGACTTCGTACACTTGTGCGCGCTTCAGTTAGTTTAGTGTGGTTAGCGTAGCTGAACGTAACGTTGCGATGTCGGGTTAGTTTTTTTGTGTTGAATACAGTCTGCAATTTTTGCAGTCCAGTAAAATGACAGACATTAAGAGATGGAGAATTTGCAATAAACTTAGCATTAACCTTGAAAAAATTGCTCCTGAGAATAATGAAATGCTTTCAAAGGCATTTCGTGATGAAGCCATGAGAATAAAACAGACGTTTGAATGGCCAACGTTTGATTGAGATTTTGAAATGTTGTTATTCATACCGTGTATCTTATACTGAGTATGAGGTTTTGAAAGTTCAGGTGGAAAACACGTGTCAGTTTGTACGAGGACAGAAGGTATAGTCTGACAATTTGATATTTGTGTGGCCGTGCATCTCTGATACGTTAGTATAACCAACCAACTAGATGCAAAAATAAAAATTTATTAGTAATTTCAATCAGCTCAACATGTTTTGGGCGATAATTTTGCCAATTCTCAGGAGCACTAAACTATGTTTATAGCTTGTGGTATAATGCACCGAAGAAGTTGCCTGCTGGTGACAAAGTCACCAGCAGGCAACTTCTGAATTGGCAAAATTGTCGCCCGAAACATGTTGAGCTGATTGAAATTACTAATAAATTGTTACTGTTTCATTTATTTGGTTGTTCACACTATTATATTCTGATAAAGTCTGCCCACACTGTACCCATCACACATTATATTCCGACCCACTTTAAGCGCATAGCTGCAGAATGTGTACCGCCACTGGTAAATGATGACCAGTAGCAAAACAGGTTTTACGTGTGCTAAGGCCTTCAATATAAGAACAAAGTTTCTAATATCTTGCTATTCCAAAACATGTAAATCCAGTTGAACAGATTACGACAAAATCATACCGCACTGATTCATACCGAATCGCATTCGGTGCTGAAGAGTGTCACGACAAGGAAGTTTCACAGTGCTTCCAGCACAAAGAAAAGCGACTGTCCCAGTGCACAAACTCCGAAGTGTATTCTTTTGAAGAAGCCTTTACCATCCTGCAAATGGTGGAAGCCTAAAACTTATATATTTTCCCAGGCGGGAATCTCCTGGCCCACAAATTTTACATGACTTTATACACAGTTCCGTGGACTCGGGACATTTTACAAAATTTCCAGCTACATTTTCTTCCATGGCACATAATATATGCTACTTTGTAAGTGTATTACCTACGGATACTCTTTATTTTAAAAAAAATGCTTTTGTCACATGCACCTAACAGCGTGATCTGTGTGAATGGTAGCAGCTCTGATTGGCCGTAACAAGCATCTGCGCAGATGCAAGTAACGTAAAGTAACGTAAAGTAACATAGTGCAGACTCGCCTTGTCGAAAGGAGCTCGTAGCACTCCAAGTTGGCGGAAGTTCTTAGAGACAAACTTCCTCTCACAGCTACAACAAATATAGGCTACACCTTTCGACAGGGTCATGTCATCTTCAGGCGTGTATGGAAAACTATTACTGATGCATGCTTTTGTTTCACATGATGAAGGACATTTAAAGGTATTAACATTTGCTTATGTAAGCTACTCGAGGCTTAATAAATTATAGACTTTGTAAAAGGTGTATTCTAGAATTGTAAGAAGATCATCTTATTTTTTTATATACTATCTTGAAGATTTTAATTTACTTGATTACCGTCTAATTTAATTGTTTTAGTTATAAATAGGTAATTCATCATACATCATTTTAATTCTTACTGTAAACGAAATGGGATCCCATTGAGTGTTCACTTTATTGTACCTTAACAATGTTCTCTATTGGCCTGAAGATGACCATTTACGGTCGAAACATGTTGCCATGATGTGACCTGAGTGTATGTATAATATCACTGTACTGATATATTGTTGTGTACTGACGGTATATAACACATTATACAAGAAAGATCATTTTATGTTAAAGTTTTAAAAATATACACCTTCCAGGGCTTGTGTGTATCACTATGTAAGTCGTTACAAATTTCTGGTCTTGTCTGATAGGGCAATCAGACCGCCAAGAATTTCAAACTTATTTTTTAAAGAGTTGGTCATTTCTTCTGACGTTTTGACAGTCTATTTGCTGCCTATTATTACACTCGGAAAGATTTTGTATCCAAAGTTTTCAATACACAAAATTTTAAGTATTTATCATATACTTCAGACAAACAGCTGAAATGTACAAACTATAGACATGAAATCTTTCAGAATATAGAAATATTAGCATAAACAAAAGGCCGATCGTAAACACGCTATAGGAAGGAGCAAAATAAATATTAAATATTCGGAAAAATTCTGCTTCAGTCACTAACTTAGAGCCGACCACACGGTAAAGTGTGCTTAAACGGAGCCAGCACATAGGGTTAAGACAGCAGTCTCTACTACGCGGACGGCGTTGCATTCCTTTATGCAGGATATCTCGCCGTAGAGTGGAAGATATTTTTTCCGCATAGCAAATTATGGTGCTTCTTAAACTGCAGGGCTATCAGTCCTGTTTAGCCCGATGTCCACCAAAATCGATATAAACATTACTGAAGGTACTGTACACCAGGATATACCCACTGCTGCGAAGAACTTAAATTTTAAGATTCAACCATGTAATCATTTTTCACACACATCTTTTGTACAACCAAACAAGAATGTTACTAAATTTTAAGATTGTCAGACAATTTTAATAATCATAAGCGACTTTCTTCCTGTATAATGTAAGCGTAAAATGTAAAGGTAAAACAGTCCCTTTACAGGCCCGGAATGACCCCGAGGGTTCCAGGAAGTTAAGACTCCCAGATTTCGTGACAACGGCACAGGATGGTGGTAGGTTGTCAGCCTTACGCACCGGCCGCCTTTACCCGCAGGAAATACTCGTGGCACTCATTTCTGTTAGAGGATGAGTCCACCCCAAGGCCATAGTGCAGTCGGGAGGGTTTTATGCCAATGAAAAATCCACTGACACCAGCTGGGAACGAACCAGCGACCTTCCGATTTGTAGCACGGCACGTTAACCACTGTGCTACCGCGGTCCTCCTTATGTAAGTGTAATGCATCAATATTCATTTTGAGTACACGCCTGGCACTCACGCCTAAGGCGTATCTGCTTTAACTTTAGTATGCAATAAGGCTCTATCTTGGACGGAAAGAGATTCGCAGATTGCCTAAACAGCAGAACCGCTGAGTGCATAATGATGGTGTGTCAAGTTTATTTCCTTCGTTTAAATGTAGCTGCCTTTACAGATTTGTTAAAAATGTTTTTTGAAGTTATGCATTTTTCAAGAAACCAGAATAACTCATGAACACAAACCTTGGTTGAAAGAAAAAAAATCGTGCTTTGTTTCCAGCTGACATGACAGATTTTCCTCTTCTCCTCGACAGCTGGGCCCACCAGATTCTTAAAGACAGAGTGGGGGCGCTTTATTTAAAGACGCTGGCAATTGCTAAAATTTTATTGCAAGTTTGGTAGATGAATTGCATACAAGTGTGGGAGAGCAGTGGAATGATACTGACAGAGCGACGTCACAGTAATCCTAATTACAGCCACCCCACTGACGTACTATCCACGAAAAATCCACTTGGACTGGCTGCGGTCAAACTTATGTCTCCGCGATCAGAATATGACTTGTCCTGAATATGAACTGGTGGCACTTTCTCGACAAATAAAGTAGGCGGGGCGTGAAGTTGGCCACTCACCCTCCTTGTAGCATCCAATTTAATATTATCCGTTACTGAGCCTCTACTGCCCCAACTGTCTTCATGACATGGTACAGTACATACTGCAGCAAACAGACTTTTACTTTTCTTTACGTTTTGTTGACCGTGCATCCCAATATAATGATAGTCTCGTTTTTTATCAACTTGATGAACAAATTCTTTATTTTAATATATTTATTACATTCCTACACATGTTTCGAGCACTATTGTGCTCATCTTCTGGAGGACAATTGTATTAACACAGCATCTGGTATCGTCACTCTCTTTGGGCAGTGCACAGGTTACGAGAGGAACCTCGTAACCTGTGCACTCAGCAGTCGCCCAAAGAGAGTGACGATACTACAGGGTTATTCAAAATGATTGTCGGGGTTTTAACAACTTGTCATACACAATACACTTGAGATAGGAGTATGTATTTTTTTATTTAATAGAACAACACTCCACGTTTTTGTCACATGCCTTACAGGTGCTCTATATATGCATCCTTTGCGATTCTACAAACATCAACACGATATTCGAGTTCGTTCCGCATGTCAGCGGAGATGGTTTCAATGGCGGTTCTGATTCATACTTTCAGTTCCGGGATACACACGCACCCTGTCTCTTGAGACTGTGCATACCACCTTCGAATGGAATTGTCAGATGGTGGTTGTTTCCCGAAATTTGCGCGGAATTGCCGCTGGACAATTGTACCCCGACAATCATTTTGAATAACCCTGTAGATGCTGTGTAAATACAACTGTCCTCCTGAAGATGAGCACAATAGTGCTCGAAACATGTACGGGAATGTAATAAATGTATTAAAATAAGAGTTTGTGCATCAAGTTGGTAAAAAAAAAGATTATCATTTTACTTTTCTGTTGTTTTAAATACAAAATCTTGTACTTACACAAAAATCACCCTGTAGATGTGCTTCGCGCCATTCATTTTAATTTAAAATAAATCTTGGTGATGCGGGCAACCGCAGATACCGCCCGGTGAACTTCTAACAGGTTGCATGTTAGTAGACTGTTATTTAACAAACACATGCCACGCTATGTCACCCAACCCCTCTTTATCATTTACAAGAATTAGGCTATTTCCTCATGTCGACCCCTTCGCACAATCTTGCAGCGTAATTTAAAGTTCTCTAGCACTTCTCTTGCTGAAGTGCAGCGCTTTGCATCTGCAATATGCCACTGCCTCGTTGTTAGATGTTTCAGCTCTGATGCTGGAAAACAAAACTTTTGGCACTGCCCTCGAGATGAGCGGTTTACTTGTTTCCTGTGTGCTGCTGACTGCGTCTACAAATGAGTCAGTGCAAAAACGAAACATCTGTCCATCAACACAACAAGGAACATTTTGTTTAAATTTCATTTTAATTTTTCTCAGAGCTCTTACAACATAAAACATATCTTAATTATGCTTTAAAGTTATGTTCTTATTACCTACTGAAAACATATCACGTATCTTTTAGGCCTACTAAGGCTAATGTTTATGGAAATAATCCCAGTTAGTTCCAAGAGAATAAACTAATAAACTAATAAACAAACTAACCCAATGGAGCAGAGTCATTCTTGAGAAGTTAACAGGTGCTCAGGTAGTTAAGAAATTCCCAGCATTTTATGGAACCCGTAGGTTATTTATCGCATGCAAAACAGCTCGCCACTTTTCCCTATCTTGAGCCAGATCAATTCAATCCATTCCTCCCCATCACCTTCTAGAAGATCAATTTTAATAATATCCTTCCATCTAAGCTTGGGTCTTCCAAGTGGTCTCCTTCTCTTATGTCTCCCCACTAACAACCTGCATACACCTCTCTACATGCCCCGCCCATCTCATTCTTCTTGGTTTGATCCCCCGAATAATATTAGGTGAGCAGTGCAGATCATAAAGATTCTTATTGTGTAGTCTTCTCCACTCCCCTGTTACCTCATCCCTCTTAGGCACAATTCTTCCTTAGCACCCTATTCTCGAACACCCTCAGCTTACGTTCCTCCCTCAACGTGAGAGACCAACTTTCACACCCCTAGAAAACAGCAGGCAAAATTACAATTCTGATTATCTTCACTTCTATATTTTTGGATAGCAAACTGGAAAACAAAAGAACCTGCACTGAATGATAGCAAACATTTCCTGACTTCGATTGGCGCTTATTTTCTTCATGAATGAAATTTTTATTTGTGAAGTTTGTTTCCAAATGTCTATAGTGTTGAGAACTTTCGAGGATGTATTACCTACATTGATGTTGTGATATTGTGCTGCATGCTGCTCTCGACACATGACCACGTAATTGGTTTCCTTAACATTGACTTCAAGAACAATCTCCTTGTTAACAACTACTAGCTTCTGCGTTTTTCTGTATAGTATGCTTCCGCCGAATATATTAACACCATCACCATCAACCAGAACCTGATGCGTAATATTTACTTCCCAGCCCTCCTTGTTTGCCTGAACCTTCCTAACGGCATATTCTAAGGCAAAGTTGAAAAGCAATTGCTATAAATCATCTCCTTGTTCAAACCATTCTTAATCGGAAAAATATCAGACAAATGTTTGCCTACCCAAACTCTACTATAGGTTTCATTCAGACACATTTTTATTAGCCTTACCATTTCCATGGGGATATCAAAATCAATGAGAATATTACACAAGACCTCACTCCTAACTTATGGCTTTCTTGAATTTTATAAATGGCTGATGTACTGCTTCGTTTTATTCCCGTCTTTTCTCAAATACGTGAGGATTCCAGCGCATATAATAAGTAGTTGACCTCGTATGTCGAAATCCACTTTGACAATGCACCATAATTTCCTCTGCTTATGGAGTTAGCCTAGACAGCAGGATGTTGGATACATTTTTGTGCGTAGTTGACAAAAGTGACAGGCCACTATAATTATTACAATTTGTTTTATTACCCTTCTTCTAAATATGTGCAATGATTGACTCTTTCTACTCGTCAGGCAATTCCTCCTTGTTCCAAATAAAATTAATAGGTTTATGGAACAATTGTCCTACTTCCCATTTTAAACAATTCTTCTGGAATCCAGGAAATATGACATTTTTCTGGAAAAAATATTACGAATAATATGAAATGTCGCATTATATAACGTTACAAGTAATTAGCCTGCTACTGCAATATAAAGGGTTGGATTTTTTTTGCGAAGAGTGCTAAATAAATAAAGTCACAGTGGGAAATTTATATCCTTCTCTCTTTGTCTCCCTGTTCACATATGTGTATTCTGGAAAAGTGAGAAATGAATGCTGATGAAATTTCGTAATACGTGACCGCACTATAAGTTTTCTGAGGTATTTGATTTTTGTAAATGTTCTTTCAATAAGGTACATACGTATACTTATCTAAAAAAAAAATCAGTAAGATATTAATTACTCAGTGCTTTCACAGCATGTTTACACTTTTGACATTCAGGTGACCGTGCATCGTGATATATTCTTATAATAAAAGTAACGAGATGCACTAATATCTCAAATTTATTTTTGGAATAGAACTCTACATGTTTCGGAGAGTTTCTCTGTCCATCATCAGGAGTCTAGCACTGTACACACAGCAATGGTATATGTCATACAGCTTATGTTGACTGCTTGCTAGCAAGCAGACAACATAAGCTGTATGTATTGCTGTGTTTACAGTGCTAGACTCCTGATGATGGACAGAGAAACTGTCCGAAACATGTAGAGTTCTATTCCAAAAATAAATTTGAGATATTAGTGCATCTCGTTACTTTTATTATAAGAACACCTTTACACTGTCGACAGAATCCAAATTTACGTGATCACGAAAGCCAAATGATAAGTAATGTTCAGTTGCGAAAAACGCAGTTGCAAGATTTGTGTACCGCAATGTTATTGTTATTCTGCTTTCTTTCATTTGATGCTGAGAATGATATTTGCTTATCAGTGGAATAAAAAATCTAAAAAGTACTTCAGAATTTTGAGCAAATTACGTTAGCAAAAATGAAGATCGTGTTTATCTACAACGTCCACGATTCTTTCAATGGGTCTTTGCCATGCTTTCGCACTGACAAAACCTCCCTTTTCTCGCATTGGTTCCCACACAGGTTTCAGTTCTTTCTGCAACGTAAATTATTCTACTGATTGGCTGACTTTTTTACCCTGAAGACGGAGGTAGCAGCTTCCTCCGAAAAGCTGGCATCTGCGTGCCAAATAACGCAGATCACATTTCAAAAATAGTAACTTTTATAACTTTTGTTTTTGTGGATCTACTATTGTAGTTGTTGAATTAGGCTGTGTCATATTTACTGGAAAGTCTCAGTTTCTTTCTGGCATATAACACCGCTGTTTTAATATCGGAGGCTAGCTGATGTCGGTATATATCACCTTGATTCTTTTGCTGTCACCTTCCCCTAACACAGTGTTTCGTGACTTAATTTGGCCGCTGAAACATTGCGCACTTTAAGAAATTGTGTGAAACACAAATTTCTTATGCTCCTGTGTGTAAAAAAAGCTAAAGTGCACCCTCATACAGGCACTGAGGCTCTGTACAGGCCGTACGACCACGATACTGGACGGGGTGAGGGGTCAGCGTCACGACCTGGCCGCTCTTTACCCCCAGGAAAGACCCGGTACCCATTGTACAGGAGTCTGGATGGGCTCCATGGCCGGTCTGGACAGGTGCGGAAAATCTCGCTCCCACCGGGATTCGATCCCTGGCCCGTCCAGCCCGTAGCCAGTCGCTATACCGACTGAGCTACCGGGCCCACTCCTGTCTGAAGCTAAACAAATAAATAAGGATAACATAAACTGTATGTTGAATAGGACGTGAGATAAACATATCATTTAATTGCACATATTTCGAAATAAATATCACAGGCGCCATTTTATGTAAGTGGGAAAAAATTTAACCAGAAAATTTCCAACGTCTTTTTACAATAAAATTTTATTTTATATTATTTATTCTAGTAGTGCATCAATTCGAAAAATATTTAGAAAATAAATAATTGTCAAATAAAATTTGAAAATGTTTAGTGCCGGCAATAATAATATTTAAATTGCAATAATATATTGCAAATGAATTTTCTAGCCGAATCCTTACTTTCATTTTGCGGAAGTCGCAGTACAGTCTGGCAAAATGCTAGCATATTGTCCTTTCAGCGTTCCTTGTTATGTTATGGGCAGGCCTTCCCTCATAGTTGAATGGATTAATTCTACTGTTTAGACTACCTGGGCTTTACCCTCCAGCACCAAGCCCAGGCAAGTCCACTCTGACCCACTGCTGCCTGCCTGTCATACATAGCCTGGCATCAATCGCTACCCTGCTCACCTCCTTTCTGTTCCCTTCCCACTATGCAGAAGCTGTTAAAAGTACCAAAGAATTAAACTGTCTACGATGAGTCATAAAACACAGTGATGTCTGTTGAATTTAGCTGAACGTGTTTATGTCTTATTTTGGTCGGAAAATTAGAAATACGACACCATTTATTAGTAACCAATTTCATATTTTGTATAGATGTAAAATAACCACTGCCACCGGATAACAACCCAATCGCAGTTAATAAATATTATTATTATTTGGAAGGTGAAGGCTCAGATGGAAGTATTATTACAATACATGTCCAAGAAGTGTTTGGGAATGAGTGGACTAAATCCACCTGGTTACAGATAAGTTTTAGAAGTGGGCTTTTGTGAGCAGGGTTACGTATCCTGGTGTTCTATAGAGACGGCAAACGTAGTGACCAGCTGAGCAACTGTACCTTGTCAAGACGGTTTCTACTTATTTGAATTAATCAGTTTGGTAGTTACGTTTTAGATTCAAAATAATTTGATAAAACTTAGATTGTCCCTTCTAGGGTATGACAGTTATAGGTCTTATATTCTGCTAAATGGCTACAGACGTTTCGGAGAACCGTATGAGCTGTATGTCCTTAAGATCTCCTGCTATTTTGCGATTTATTCGACCCAGTAAGTACCATAACATTCAACGCTGCTAACCTCATTTTGTATTTGTTATTCAGTACCACTTCCTGCGGAATTCTGTGCCTAAAGTGTATAACATTAATTTCCCCCGTGCCTTGTACACGGATATATGGACTGCCACAAACGCGTTCTTTGTTTTGATCTGTGTATATAGTTCTTGTCTACAAAAATTATATTCTCTCTTTACCAGTACAAAATGTTAAACTCACACAGAAGGAATTCCGATTAGGCAGTGTGGTATGCTCCAAGACCACAGTGTATGAAATTAAACCTGAATGGGAACCCCATTAGCGAGTGCCACCCCCGCCAGCAAGCTTACTGCTATATGAAAACTTTGTTTCCGTAATCGGATACAAGCTGAGGCTCCCCGCCACCTATACCCGCCGTTTGTAAGCACAAGACACCCCTCCCGCCCCTCCGACCCAGAGATTACACAAACTCAGTATACTGCAGTCGGATTTAGCAAGGGTTTCAATTGCTTCTTATTACCCGGGGCCCCGAAAGCACGCTTCTCTTTCTGCAGGCGCCCGGTTTCCACTAAAATAGCATAAAAGGGTGTTAGCGGTAAGGCTGAATTCCTTATTCTCCTCCAGGGTCCTCCTACGACCGTTCTTAGGGACTGCCTTCTGTTTTCTTTCTTTCTTTCGATTATTTTTGAATTTCATACCTCTCACTTTATTTTCCACTTTCATCGTCTAGGACTGTTCAACTGATGCAGTGGGGCCTAACCAGCGGTCTAATCTATCGGTGCATGGTCAGTTTCTAGAACAGTAAACGGGCTGGAACGTGAAGCGGTTAACCACTCACCTACGTCCAGTGTCGAATAAGAACGTGTGACGCCATACCTCCACTCTACTTTGTGCATTCATGGCGTGATATTGATTAAGCAATGGTCGAATATTACCTTGAATTCATCAATTCCTATTATTTTCTTCTCCTTCCTCTTGTCTTTATAATTGCAATGTCATTTTTTTCCTGTGATGTTTGTATTTTCAGTCTCAACTTATAATTTCCATGTATCTGTATAATTTCCTTCACAGAAAGTATTATCCATTTAGAAGAAAGTGAGAATTGTTTCCCTTGTCAAGAAATACTCTGTCTTTTGTAGATCACCACCCTGTTTGTAGAGTTCCTTCACTTGGTGGTGATCTTGAGACACTTCAGTCTAGTTTACGTCCTTGCACCCAGTATTTGTAACAGCTATTGCCATATCGTTCTAATAACCTACACTTCCGTTTTCAAAGATGTCTATAGTTCTCTGGGTTTTAGACTAAATTCGTTTCACGCTTTTTTCACCCCCATCTATTCAACATGTAGCGCTCGGACCCTGTAGTGATTTCATACCCCTAAAAATACTTTTTTGAAAACAAAGACTGGACAAAAATACGCGGGACCAATTTTTAAAAACAAAATCTACTTATATTATAGAAGTAACAACCACGGAGAATATTTGTCAAAAATCATCTCGGGCGTGACTGAGGTAATCTGAAGTAGGATACACACAAGATTCTTCCTAAGCCGCACTGTAAATTGCGTGCGCTGACGGAGCAAAATGTTTGAATGAAGCTCAGATGGAAACTCGGTAAAACGGAAAATTATGAGCTTCAGAATCTGGAAAAAGATCAGTGTGTCTATCCGTGACACTTGAGTGGACAATAACATCGTCACCTTGGTTGAAGATAGAAAGGCCAGTCCGGTCAAAAATCAAGAAAATATTGATCGCCTTCTTTGGTCTGAAGAGTTCGATAAATCAAGAATTTTTTTCCCCCTCCAGGCCGTGACACGAACCACGCTGCCTAAACAATTCTTCTGCAGTTCCCTCAGGATGCAGTTTTTCCGAAAAGGTCCCAAAATGATCTTCCGACACCTGTCCGTGCACCAAAAATTTCGCCATGTCACGCAGCACAGATTATCAGTGAATTCTTGGCCAAGCACAGCATCTCAGTGTCTCCCCATCTGCCTTACTCGCCAGATCCGGCCCCTTGTGATTTCCTCCTCTTTCCCAGGCTGAAGATAACCCTGAAGGGGAAGAAACTTTAATACGTCACGAAGATGCAAAGGAATATAACACGGCAGCTGAAGGCCTTTCCGCAAAAGGCGTAAAACACTAGCATTGGAAGGTGGAATAATCACTGAGATGGCTGCATGTAGTCTGAAGGATTGTAATTTGAAAAATATAACATCCAGTTATTTATAAGGGCTTTAGTTTTCCTGCAACAGATGCTGCCCCAGATATTTTGATTATCTCCACAGTTTACTATAACATGTGGGACCGCGGTAGTACAGTGGCTAAGGCACTGCGCTACAATTCGGAAGGTCGCTGGTTCGATCCCAGCTGGTGTCAGTAGATTTTTCATTGACATAAAATCCTTCTGGTCGCACTATGGTCCTGGGGTCGACTCAGCTTCTAACAGAAATGAGTACCACGAGCATTTCCTGGGGGCAAAGGCGGCCGGTGCGTAAGGCTGACAAACTACCACCATCCTGTGCCATTGTCACGAAATCTGGAAACCTTAACTTCCTGGAACCCTCTGGGCCTGTCCAGGCCTGTAATGGGACTGCTTTGCCTTTTACTATAACATGTTCTACCTTAAAGAATTGTGGATGTTTCGTGCCATATTCAGTGCGAATAAAGGCCAAAAGGAAACGGTAGCAGATTGGATTTCACGCGTGTGACATAAAATAATGAGGGAGCAAACATAGAAGAACATTCTTGATTTTAAGCTTTCGCCATGTTCTGTATGTAATATATTTTCTTTTGGGTAATTCCCCGGCGTCACAATGCTAAAAGCCGACGTTTCGGAACCCTCTATCAGTTCCATCTTCATAGGCACCTGCCTATGAAGATGGAACTGATAGAGGGTTCCGACGTCGGCTTTTAGCATTGTGACGCCGGGGAATTACCCAAAAGAAAATATATTACATAGAAGAACATTCTTATAATAAAACCAACTTGATTCACTAATTTCTCAAATTTATTTTATTTCGGAAAATCCGAGCAGAATCAGGACTGAACGAGTTCCATCCTGATCCTGATTCCAAAAATAAATTTGAGAAATTAGTGAATCAAGTTTGTTTTATTATATGAATTTTTCACGATGCACTGTCACCTGAACGCCAAAATAGAAGAACATGGTATTGTATGCGGTTTGTCGAGTATTTCAAACCACGTGGTTTACCGCGAATGAGTTTTGGTCAATGAATATAGTTTCGTTGTGATGTATACGAGTGAATATCTATATCTGTATACGAAACGAAAAGAGTATCCTGCAGCAGGTCTCCATAATGTGATTTCTTCTTAAAAGTCAAGTGGAATCAACCATTGTTGAGACATATAGTTTTCGGGATACACGTCGCCGTCGTACGGGGTAATATACCACTCATTCAGTGTTGCTTGTCACAATGATGAAGCTCGTTTCTGACTTTCTTAAGACAAACATCGCGCAGCAGAAACCCAGGAGACCGAGAGGCTTCGGAACACACAGACGACGGACAGATTAATACGCACTGCTATTGCATTATCCTGGTCAACGTCAGCTAGACGCTAAAGTATTTCGGCGGTCGCACAATCCTCCCTTAGGGACACGAAAGAAAACAATACATTATAGATTACAAGTTGTCCACGGTGGATGCGGGCGCAGACTAACAAATATGCCACAAATGGTGTCGTGTAAGGACGGCCGTAATGAGCTCACACACTATCGCACGAGAATCGCATACCACTTCTCACGGCAGCACGTAAGCTTCCAGACAATTTTCCTCCAAACCTATTCTGCGTATATATATATATATATATATATATGTATCGGAAACGTACGTCGCCGCAATGCCCCCGACCGAAGCTCAGGTACATGCTGACTGCTTCACAAGTTAACAGTCTTGCAAATTTTCCGCACAGGGCATTTGAATATTTTGTCAGAGATATCTTGATCGACCTTATCGGAAAAACACAACAATGGAATGTCAAATAAGGCAGCGATACACATTTTGACTGACGACCAGTGCCTTTTGTTGGTATATCTGGTTTCAATGGAGAAAAAATGTAGCGCTGATATCACAACCCAGACTCCACAATAACCATTGAAACATGGCAAAGGTAGCAACGAAGTTAGTAAATCAGTTCGAGTTTCACAATTCAGTGTATTAAAGGGGGGTGGGTTGGAGGTAAATGTGTAGAATAACGGCGTAATACAAACTGCCTGTCTGCTTATGTCCATTTGCTTGTGGCAGCCGTGACATATCAGGGAATGTGGACAGGATTAGTTTTAGGATAATTATGGTTTTTTCCACGCTACAGAAAATCAAAATTCGTGTAGAGGAAATGCACTGGGCTACAGGAATCTTACAGCACTTGCGAGTGAGTTACACTATTGACCCTGTGACCAGTCAGGCATCGAATTGCTTTTGGCCTACAATCACAATGGGTAACAAATCTGTTATATTGTACTGTCCATCCATAACCAATTTGGACATATTGCATTTTAATAATGTTCTATTGTACGTACGTAAGGATATATATATATATATATCCTGGGCTGAACTAACAAACGAATACCGCAATCGAAATAAAATATGCATCGGTGTTTCTTTATTTACCATCAATTACGCCTGATGTTCAACGCTAAAATATTTCTTCGTCCTGAGTTTGTACTTAGCCGAGAATGCAGTCTGTCTCGATTATACACGTAAACGACGGTCGACTGCTCAGCTCTTCGGCCTCAGGTAGTAATTCACGGACAGCAAAATCTGTCTCATTCTAATACACTTGACATTCTGGCGGAGGACCGAGAAACAAACTCACGTTCTTTAGAATATTATGCTCTGATGTCAACCATTTAACAAATCGTGGCTGTAAGGCGCTGATATAATTGTCCCTGCGCTCACTCTAAAAACACAGCGTTTGAGTGGAATTAAATCACTAGTCATGCTTATGTACTTACAAACTAGGTGAAAATGACTGAACCTCCCAAACCCCGGTAGCTTCGACTGCGGAAAAATTCTCCCAACGCCCACTGAATAGGAGGTTCTGTCAACTTCATGCTTAGTCCACACATTTTGGAGAACTGTAAAATTTTCTACTTCTCCGGTAAACTAAACCCAGACACTCTAGCCCGTACCCTAGTCAGTAAACCGTCTGTGACATCCCTGTTCCAATGGGAATAAGGACCGTCAAAATCATTCTCTTTCAAGTAATATCATTTACAAATTGTCCTCGATATAAAAGAGTTAGCTTATATCTTGTTATTTTAAGTGTGCCATTTTACTCGCTTCCTGGGATTGTGGGTTTGAATCCCACCGGTGCCATAGATGTTTGTCTCTTGTGAGTGTTGTGTGTTGTCAGGTCTGTTTTGGGCTGATCACTCGCCCAGAAGAGTGCTACCTAGTGTGTTGTGTCTAACTGAATGTGATAATGGATTCTCGATGATGAGGAGACCTTGCCCCACCAGGGCTGCTGCGCAGTGGTAAAAAATTATGCCATTGAACGACGCCTTCAGTTTCTCAGATTGTGTCGAGTAGTTGATAGAAAAATGATGGAGCAAAATGATGAATCATGGAGCAGTGGTAAAGTGGTAAAGATAGGAAAGACTGAAATACTAGGGGTAAAACCGCCCATTTCAAATTTATCTACTAAAAAGTGCCACATGCTATTGTCTCCAAATAAACCGGAAAGCCACTGTAAGAAATTTCCAGCTTTTGTGCTAGGTTTGCAGGCATAAAATGAGCATGTAATTTGTTGGCTGGGACTAGGTTAGCAGCCAGAATGTGTGAGACCTCCTCTTGATGACGTGAATTGGATACAGAAGGAGACCGTCCCATTATAAATAAATTATCACAAGAAAATCACCCAACTACACATCAATTCTGTATGTGCTTTCTTCAACACAATCTCTCATACGTGTTTCAGTCATAAGTCCATCTGAGGTAAATCAGAATAGTACAAACTGCCAGGTTCTGAACGCTTTTACATATATAGGCTCATCAGAGTAATGATATCAGTGCGCGTGTTTCTGTTGTGACTGAGCCATCAAGAAATACTTCATCAATATTTCCATTAAACAGTGAGTACAAAAACTCCATATTCAATTTTTCTCACACTGTCAGACTTTAAAGAGTAAATGAAGAATCAAATTTAGAGACGATATTAAGAAGTTAATTTTTGCCATTTTTTAAATTACTTCCCTATGTTTCTGGTTAGTATAAGATATATATATATATATATATATATATTAACATCCTATTGTTGTGTCCAGTTCTACAGACAATTTAAATTCATACTTAAATACATGAGTGTCTAATAAGCCCATCAGTTTAGCTGTAAACTCGCTCCTCCATGCCCACATGTGCGACGGAGTGAATGCACAGAAGTAGCTTTCTTATGAAGATTTGTCAAGCTAGTTGTTTGACCGCTTACGTGTGTCTTGGACTTAAGGATTATAAGATCCTTCTTCTGCGTCTTAGTACATACTGAGTGCTCGGTGAGGCCAAAAGGTTTTAGTCCCACTATAAAATTTGTGCTAGGAGTAAAAAAACGCAAAATGATTGTATGAAAGTCGTATTGCTGGTTAAAATATCTCGTGGTTTGCGAGGTAAGCATTTTACCGATTTTTCGGGAACACCCGCTGCACTGATAATGGGAGTCGAATGTTGCTTCGAAATGTTGGTAACACAAAACCTACCAAAATACACGATATCATAAGCCAAAAGATCGTGAAGAAAATGAAATTTCACCACCATAAAAACACCGAAGTTCATAATTACTGATTTGTTGGATTTTCATGACAATGGTTGTCATTACATGAACATTAGGGACTCTATTGGGCATTGCGCATTGCCCATGTCTTTTACGTCAAATCTACCCCAGACTACGGATAATGGCCAATGCATTGACATAGCGCAATACCGTATGACACATACCGCACAGCAGGCCAGTGGCCTCCGCATGGTCACAATGTGTACTCATGTTCATCACACATCGGCATGAGTAGTTTTTTTTTATCGAGTTTTGTAACGCCTACTTGCATTATTGAAATCTGTCAGGTGTTCCTTCTTCAATTACCATGTTCTCGACATTGTTTTCCCGTACCAACAAATTCAGTACAATAAATTGTCTCTTTGAGAATACATGCCTTAAGACTGAGGTTCTCTATCGTAAATTTAGAAATATTTAATGTGTGCTTGTTCCATGATGCTTCCTCTTTACAGAACTAACCTTGTCTCATAACTACTCGTTCTAGTATATCCCGATGTTCACCTTAGCAATTTGTATTACGGAGGAAATGAGTGAATTAATACTTTAGTTTAAAAATTGTTGAAGCGCTTTTTCAGTCTCTTTGAATGAAAGAAATTAGAGAAAAGAGAATTCCTATTAATGGAAATGTTAGGGGTCGTTGGTAAAGCAGCTTGGATTGGAGCAGCTTGCCATTAGTTGTTACAATACTGATTAGGCCCACCTGCATGCCATAAGTCTAATTGGACTGGCCTGTTACACACTGCACGTTGTACCAGGTCTCTTTGACCTTACGCTTTTCAGAGTTCTCCCTTTACAATTTACGGAAGACGGCGAAGAACTTTGTTGGATCCTGTCATTGAGTCTATTCGAAAAAGGCAGAGAAAATGTGAAACATAGATAAGGCAACGGGAGTTTCACGAAAGAACATTGACATTAGTCTGCTCGTTACAACTTAATACGTATTTTATTCTATACCATCGTACTACAGCCAGAACGCTGAGAATTCGACAGGCAGAAAACCTCGCAATGATTGACACATACTCTAGTCCGTCAGGGGCATTCTGACATTATGATTTCACTGAATAGATACGCAGTGACCTTGAATAGTTCTCGAATGGCAGCATGATAGAATAATCAGTGTTGCTACACAGGTCGAGCCTGCAATACCGAATGACGCATAGGTGTTTGTCGATTACTTTATAATTACATCGTTTTCGACATTGACTTCTGCCTGGCTTACGTCTTCGTAAAATTAAAAGGAACTTTCAAAACGGTGTCATACTGAAGGTATAGTTGCCCCTTTGATTTACATCTTAGTGTATAATGACTTATTAAAGGTCACATAGTCTTCTTGAGAGAATAATGGTGGTCTGGGAAAATACACAAGTTCTGCTCGTCTTAAGGACCTTTACCGCTGTATTCCGCAGATCCCACTGCCAACTATCACCAAAAAACGAATACAGTACCAAGCCTTCCAGTACAGTCTGCCAAAGATCCACTGTCTGTGAATAATCTACATTTAGGTCTTCCAAGTGATTTCTGTCCTTAAAATTTAGACCAAAATCTCTCACCTCTCCCACGTCAGAACCTGCCCATTTCGTCCGTCTTGATTTTTATTACAGATTCTAAGACAATTTTAAAAATAGTCTAAGAGATATCAGCAAATTTCAATTATTAGTTTCATGTAATACTGCAGGTGCGTTCTTATCCTTACATAGGTATAGTTAGACGCAAGAATAACCTTTGCAAGTAACTACAATTCTTTTCTAAAATAAATACGGATTTCTTATGATGTAAACTGTGTTCGGTAGGCGCCAATATTTAGGGGGTCTTTGTCGCCAAAGCACGGCGCTTGCTCAGGTTGCGGACTGCAGATATTCAGTTTAGCTCTCAGTACGAGTATCTGCGTTAAGAGCGATGGAAAACGGACAAAGGACAATCCTCTGATTTGGGCGTGTTAAGATAGTAATCTCTCATAATAATAACTTGAAGTATCTTAAATTATTACTTAAGATCTTAAAATTACGGAATAATTAGTTATGACACAAATCAAGGAGAAGTTAAGCCGATTGATAATATTAAAAATGGTCTTGTAAAAGTGAGGTACGAGAATGTGAAATGGGTTGAAGTGGCTTAGGATTGTGCCCATTATCATATCCTTGTAACAAAGGTAAAGAATTTTCAGGATCTATAAACCTCAAGGGAAATCTTGAATAGATGAAAAAATACTGACTCTCCATTATGGACTCTTTTGTGTGTAATTAGTTGATTATTAAGTCGAAAGCTAAATATAGTCCCAATCTGTCTAGTCTTAAAGTCAATTTCGGAGTGTTCGTGGGCACAAAATGTTTGCGAGGTTTGTTCAGCATTTGGAGTTTCAAAATTTAAATGAGTACTCGTATTATTTAAAAGCTCAATTCGTGCCTCGCGGAAAACACACTGCCTCTATCTTCATATCCTTATATCTTCACTGAATGTCTTTAAACTATAACTTTAGCGGGGAACAATGTATGCTGCCTGAGGATGATCGTGTGATCGAAATATATAGGAGCGTTTTCAGGGTTTTAATGTGAAATTTAGATCATTAAATGAATATATGTGCATTTGTTGGTGTATTAATGAAATAAATTAAATAAATATATTGTCTCTATACTGCAAATATTTCCACAGTTCAGTTATTGTTCTTAATGGATATATTGTTTGCCCTGCGACTCCCGCAGAAGAGATAATTATTCTACGTACACAATCTGCTGAACCGCAGATATTTTCAAGAGAAGGTGATAAAATTTTTTTAGCGCTGTGTGTTACAGGCTTAATACGCCAGTTATTCACAGAGACTGTTCGCTTAATACAAAAAAAACCCTTTAAATTGTATTTTCAAATTCGCCTGAAACGCGTCTCCCAAACTAACATGCACGAGAAAAAACGAAGACACAGACGTAAGGAACTGAAAAGAAGAATAATAAGAGGAAGAGGTGACAGGAAGAGTAACAAGTGAAGAGCGACGCCTGCAAGTCGCGTCATCTCTGTCTTTGTTGACATGGTAACCCCTTCAGTTTCCAGCGCTCGCACCTCAAATTGCATTAGCTTTAGCATTACATGGAGAATTGAAGACGTACTCAGACGTGAAGGAGCTAGAAGCAAGACGAATTTAGTAGCAGACCATGTACTGAATGACGGAGAGGAACTCACTTCTGTAAACAGCTTCCTTTGTGCGTGTGTACGCAGCTCGACCGCTGGCAGTTCACTGGCTCCTGTGGCGGTATAGTATCAAAACAAATGAGATCAAATCAAATCAAATCAAAT
>Ga0131853_10004938_pt1 | contig 23996 bp, 20 predicted proteins | sample TergutLab28metaG_FD_92764 | JGI IMG/M metagenome (GOLD analysis project Ga0131853, IMG submission 92764) | Labiotermes labralis P1 segment gut microbial communities from Petit-Saut dam, French Guiana - Lab288 P1 (version 2) (version 2) | ecosystem: Host-associated > Arthropoda: Insects >...
CCCGTTGTGGCCCGCCGAGACCGGGGTTGTGGCCCGCCGAGACTCCCGTTGTGGCCCGCCGAGACCGGGGTTGTGGCCCGCCGAGACCGGGGTTGTGGCCCGCCGAAACTCCCGTTGTGGCCCACCGAGACTCGCTACGCGTCGCGGGTGACGCCGGCGGACGCGGTCACGGTGAAGATCTGGGGCGCATCGAACGCGTGCGCGGCGAAGGCGTCCCGGACCTGCTCCGCCACCGTTGCGGCGACCGCTTCGTCGACCAGGGCGATGGCCGAGCCGCCGAAGCCGCCGCCGGTCATCCGCGCTCCGAGGGCACCGGCCTCGACCGCAGTGTCGACCGCGAGATCGAGCTCCGGAACCGAGATCGCGAAGTCGTCACGCATTGAGGCGTGCGAGGCCAGCAGCAGGTCCCCGATCGCGCGGGGACCGTCCTGGCGCAGTGCGGCCACCGTGTCGAGGACGCGCTGGTTCTCCGTGACCACATGCCGGACCCTGCGGAAGGTCTCGTCGTCCAGGATCCGCGCGGCCCGGTCCAGGTCGGCGACGTCGACGTCGCGCAGGGAACCGGCACCGAGCTGCTCGGCGCCCTTCTCGCAGGAGGCCCGCCGGGCGGCGTACGCGCCATCGGCATGGGCGTGCTGGACCTTGGTGTCGATCACGAGCACCACCAGCCCGGCCTCTGCCAGGCCGAGGTCGACGAGCTCATGTTCGCCCGAGCGACAGTCCAGGAAGAGTACGGCGTCCGGAGCGCACAGCAGGGACGCGGACTGGTCGAGGGTGCCCGTCGGGGCGCCGACGATCTCGTTCTCGGCGAGGTGGGCGGCGTTGACCAGCGCGTCGCGGTCGACGTCGAGCCGCCAAACGTCGTCGAGCGCCACGGCCAAGGCGCACTCGAGCGCGGCCGAGGACGACAGGCCCGCCCCCAGCGGCACGTCGGAGACGAAGTAGGCGTCGAAGCCCGGTGCGACCTCGAGGTCCGCACCCACCGTGGACAGCGCCCACGCGGTGCCGAACGGGTACGCCGACCAACCGCTGGTCGAGTCCGCCGAGATGTGCCGCAGCTCGATCTCCTGGATCTCGGAATCCAGCGCCGAGGAGACCCGCGCCAACTGGTCGGAGCGCTCGGCGACAGCGACGAAGGTGCGGCGGTCGATCGCGAACGGCAGCACGAAGCCCTCGTTGTAGTCCGTGTGCTCGCCGATCAGGTTGACCCGTCCCGGAGCCGACCACACTCCGTCCGGCTCGCGCCCGTATGTCGCAAGGAAGCCCGAGCGCACCTCGGCGCGCAGGTTCGGGGTCGTCATACCGGGTTCTCCTTGTCTGCGCGTCCGATGGCCTCGCGAAGCAGCTCGGCCTGCGTCTCGGGCAGGACGTCGCCGATCCAGGCGCCCATCGCGGCCTCGCTGCCAGCGGTGTACTTCAGCTTGTCCGCGCCGCGGCGCGGACTCGTGACCTGGAGCGACAGCCGCACCACGTCGCGGTGCGACCGGGTCGGCGCCTGGTGCCATCCCGCAATGTACGGCGTCGGGGTGTCGTACATCGCGTCGAGTCCACGCAGGAGGCGCAGGTAGAGCACGGCCAGTTCGTCGCGCTCGGCATCGCAGGTCTCGGTGAAGTCCGCGACGTGACGGTGCGGCAGCATGTGAATCTCGATCGGCCAGCGCGCGGCGAACGGCACGAACGCCGTCCAGTGCTCTCCCGTGAGCAGCACCCGATCACCCGCGCGTTCGTTCTCGAGGACGTCCGCGAACAGGGTCGGACCGTACTCGTCGATGGCCTCGATCACTCGCCGGGTCCGCGGTGTCACGTAGGGGTATCCGTAGATCTGGCCGTGCGGATGGCGCAGCGTCACGCCGATCGCCTCGCCGCGGTTTTCAAACGGAAAGACCTGCGCGACCCCGGGCATCGCCGAGAGCGCCGCCGTCCGGTCGGCCCACGCCTCGATGACCGTGCGCGCACGGGTCCGGCTGAGCGAGCCGAAGGCCCCCTCGTGCTCCGGGCTGAAGCAGACGACCTCACACCGGCCCACGGCCGGGGCGGTGCGGTTCAGCCCGATGCCGGCCAAGCTCTCCGGACGCTGTTCGGTAGACATGCCAGCGGACATCCCTGGTGTCGGCCCGAATGACGGACTGCGATTCTCGAACACCGCGACGTCGTACATCGCCGGGACCTCAGACGGGTTGCCCGGCGACTGCGGTGCCAGCGGGTCGAGCTCCGCCGGCGGGAGCAACACGCGGTTCTGACGGGCGGTCGCGATCGAGATCCACTCGCCGGTCATCGGGTCCTGCCGCATGGTCGCGGTCGGCGGTCGTGGTGAGGCCGGCCGCGTGTCCGCCGTACGCGCGGGGGGAAGAGTCGTGTCGGCGTCGTCGAAGTAGAACAGTTCGCGTCCGTCGGCGAGGACGCTGACCCGTTTCACGATCTCGCTCACGGAGAGCGAGCGTACGGTTCTTGTCATAGCGAAGGCAACCAGCTTGCCTATTGACAAGCGCCTTCGGCGTCAACGATCCTCGCCGTGTGGACGACGAGCAGCCTGTGCTCAGCACCGACGAGCGCCGCCACCAGATGCTCGCCGTGGTCGGCGAGAAGGGGTTCGCGCGTGTCGTCGACCTCAGCGCCGCCTTCGGCGTCTCGAAGGTGACCGTCCGCTCCGACCTCGATGCGCTGGCCGGCGGCGGCGCCGTACGGCGGATCCGCGGCGGTGCCATCTCCACGGACGTGGCGTCCCTGCAGGAGCGCCCTTTCGAAGAGGTCCAGGTCGAGGCCCGATCGCAGAAGGCCCGCATCGCGGCCACTGCCGTCGACCTGATCGACTCGGGGATGAGCATCATCCTCGACGTCGGCACCACGACCGCCGCGATCGCGGACGAGCTGCTGCGTCGCGATCGTCTGCGCGACGTCACCGTCATCACCAACGGACTCTCGATAGCGCTCGCCCTCGAGCCCGCCATCCCGCGTATCCAGGTGATCGTCAGCGGCGGTGCGCTGCGCCCTCTCCAGCACTCCCTGGTTGCGCCGCTCGGCGCCGTACTCCTGCAGCAGGTCCGAGCGGACATCGCGTTCGTCGGCTGCAACGGCGTCGATGCCACCGCCGGGATCACGAACATCAACCTCCCGGAGGCGGAGATCAAGCGCGCGATGATCGCGAGCGCCTCGGAGGTGGTTGTCGTCGCGGACGGTTCGAAGATCGGCCGGGTCCGACTGGGCATGATCGCCCCGATGACCGATGTCGACATGATCATCACCGACCATGCCGCCCCCGCGACGGCGCTCCAGGAGCTCCGGGACCTGGATGGCCCGCACGTCGTCACCGTCTGAGGCGTACGCCGGCCCCGCCGAGACGTCACCCCGTGACACCCGAGACGTCACCCCGTGACACCCGAAGCGTCACCCCGTGACACGCGAGACGTCACCTCGTGACAATGCAGGTTCACCACGGTAAGCGGGCCGACCCGCACATCTCGGGGCGTACACACCCGTAGAAGCGTTGGTCCACCCACTTACCGTGGTGAACCGGCAGCCGTACCCCGTACCGGATTCGAACCGGCGCTACCGCCGTGAAAGTCGAAAAATCCGGCGATCGATGGATAGTGGTCATCGACCGAAGAACGCTAAAACGGCAGATCAGCGGCATGTTCAACCGTTGACTGCGACTGGCCACGATCGGCTATTTTCGACTCCCGCGTTGCCATTCTGTTGCCACGCGGGGTCGACTGGCATCAACATCGGGCCCCTCCGCCGACATTGTCAGGCCTCGTCCGAGCCTGGCCCTCGTTGAGCGCGGACTCCCAGTCCTGGCCGCCTTGGAACACCCCGAGGATGGTGACGATGGATCCACCCGACAACTCCTCGACCGCGTACGCGATCAGCGTCCGGCCCTTGAAGGTCGTCGTTCGGATCCCGGCCCGTGCAGCCAGGACTCCGCTGCCTTGTCGAAGGTTCGTCGGGATCCACCGACTCAAGCAGGCGTAGCGCAACGTGTTTGCGCACGTCGGGAGGCAGGGACATCCCGGCCTCGTCGCACTCCGACTCGCTCAACGCCCAGTCCTCCAAAGTGATCACTCTCCGATCGTGGTGAGTGTTCACTTTTCAAGCGGCAGAACTGTTCAGTTTTCGAGCGTCATCGACAGACGCCCGACGGGGACTGCCGCCGCCACCTCGGGTTACAGGTAGCACCGGCCAGCGTCGCCTTAGCGCATCAGCGTCGTCTCGTGTGACGATTCCCGCGGACTTACCCAATTTTGGGTGTGCGACGCCAAACGCCGGACGCGGTTGTGCTGCACCTCGAAAGTTCTCTACGTCGCTGGCAGCCTCGGGGCCGTCAAACCGGAGTGAGCGTAGATCCGTCGGGTGTATTGGTCGCCTATGGCCCGACGAGGAGCAGAGGCGAAACCGGCACTCCTTCCACCTGACTCCTGGAAGGGGAGCCCCATGCAGTTCTCATACAAGAAGAAGATCGCTGCTGTCGTTGGTGCCGGAGCGGTCGCGGTCGCCTGTGGCGGCGTCGCCTACGCGTACTGGACCACCACCGGCACCGGCACCGGCTCGGCGGGCGCGGCGTCCGCCGCCAACGGCACTGTCACCATCGCGCAGGACAGCGACCTGTCCGGGTTCGTTCTCGGCCAGACCAAGACGGTCTTCGTCAAGGCGACGAACAACGCCACCTCGAGCCAGAACATCGGCAACATCACCGTGACCGTCGCCGACGCCGGCGCCTGCACGGCCAACAACTGGGCTGTGTCCGACGACGCCGACAACATCGGCACGCTGGCAGGCGGGGCGACGTCGGCCTCGACCGACGTCGCAACGCTGACGCTCAAGGACCTGAGCACCAACCAGGACGCCTGCAAGGGCGTGACCCCGGTCCTGACCTTCACGGCAGCCGCGGGCAGCTGAGCTCCCATCCGGCGGCGAGCGGGGACCAGCACCTTCCCCGCTCGCCAGCCGTACTGCGCATCGGCGCCACCCCTGCGCCGGAAGACCCCACGAACGGATGATCACGATGAGTCGACGCGCCACAGCAGTCAGGTGGATCGCGGTGTATGCGGTCTTCGCGGCCGCAGGCATCGGCCTGGGTCGTGAACTCGCCCTGCAGACCGGCCATCACACCGGCGCGATCGACCCGGCGTCCAGCAACGTGAGCGCATCCAACTCCGCCGGCGTCGGCAACGGTCACGCCCCGTTCACGATCGCGAGCACCCCGGTGACCGGCCTCCAGCCCGGCGGTGTCGCCAAGCCCCTGTCGTTGACACTGACGAACACCGACAACAGCGCCTACCAGGTGCTCACGCTCCAGATCGACGTGAACAACGCCAACGGGTGCGACGCGGCGAACACCCTAGTCATCGCCGGGCTGGGCCGCAGCCAGCTCATCGGTGCCGCGAACGCCTACAGCTCGACGGCGCCCGGAGCGCCGCAGCTCGTAGTTCCCAAGAACGGCCACCTCGACGTACCCGGGCTCACCATCCGCATGCTCGACGTAACCACCCGGTCCCAAGACGCCTGCAAGAACCAGACGTTCACCCTCAGCTACTCCAGCACCGCCACCCAGGGGAACTGACATGACCCCACACGCACGCCGGCGCCGCATCCCGCGGATCCTCGCCATCACCCTCACCGCCGGGATCTCGACCCTCGGCATGTCCGGCGTCGCCTACGGCTACTGGTCGACGACCGCAAGCGGCACCGGTACGGCGAACGCCGGCCAGGCCCGGATGAGCGTGGCCACGAGCGACGCGCCCACCGGCCTCTACCCGGGAGGACCGGCCGCCACCATCCACGTCACACTGACCAACACCGGCGTCGGGGCGATCCAGGTCACCTCGATGACCCCGTCGGTGAGCTCCTCGAAGAACGGCTGCACCTCACCCGGCGAACTTACCCTCACCCGCCTGGACGCTCTGCCGCCCGCGCTCACCCCGGGCGCACCGGCCAGCGTGAACTACTCGGTGGCGATGGCGAACGACGCCGACGTGGCCTGCATCGGCGCCACCTTCACCCTCACCTTCGACGCGACAGGGACAGTCGGATGAAGCGACGCGTAGTCATCGCCGCGGTCGCGGGCACCGCGGTCCTCACCCCGGCCGCGGCCTTCGGCGTGTGGACCACCGCGGTGACACCTGGCACAACGACCGCCTCGGCCGCCACCCAAGTACTCAGCCCGGCCGCGACCGCCACAACCCGCTCGTCGACCGCGATCGACATCGCCGCGTCAGCTCCGAGCGGAAGCGGGCTCGCGCCGACCTCCTACCTGGTCCAGCGCAACGGCGCGACCGTCAACGGCTGTGACAGCCTCGCCTTCAACCAGAGCTGCTCCGACACCGGCCTGACCCCCGGGACCAACTACACGTACGCCGTCCTCGGGCGCGTCGGCACCCAGTGGGTCAGCACCGCGACCACGGCCAGCGCGCAGACGACCGCGGCGCCGCAGTGGTCCTCGACGACCACCAGCCCGACCACCATCACCACCGGCCAGACCATCACCTGGACGGTCGTCTTCAGTCAGCCGGTGAGCGGCGTGACAGCGGCCGACTTCCAGGTCACCGCGACCGGCGGCGCGGCCGCCACGATCGCCACGGTGAGCCCGACCGGCTCGGCTCCCGCCACCACCTGGACCGTCACGTCCGGCGCCTCCACCGGTACCGGCTCGCTACGCCTGGATCTCCAGAGCAAGACGGGCATCACCGACACCGGTGGCAGCGGGCTGGCCAACACGTCATTCCCGATCTCCGGCGGCACCGCTGCGACGGTGACGGTGAACGCTCCTGCGCCCACCGCCGCGGTGGCCATCACCGGGATTACGCGCAGCGGCAACAGCAGCAACTACGCATTCAATGGCACCTCGAGTGGCGGCGGGTCGATCACCCTGACGTTATCCACGAGTTACACCGCAACCAGCTGCACCCTCGGCACGCCCCTCGGCACCCAGCCGACGGCGACGGGTAGCAGCAGCCCCTGGACCTCGACCACCATCAGCCTGACCGGCGGCACCACCTACTACGTGCGGGCCACCATCACCGGCAACCCACCGGCGTCCAGCCCGCTCTACTCGGTCGTACCTCCCACGACCTCGAAAGGCACAGCCACCGTGACCGCCGTGTGCTGAGTCGGTCGCAGGGCTCTGGCACAGGGACCACGTCCGCAGACCGCATCGTCGTGCAACGCCCGAACCTCGCGCACCCAACCGTTGCGCTCGCCCATTCGCATCCCTCGGGGCCTGAAGCACGGCCTCGTCACCCCGCCGCCGCAGTCATGGGCCAGATCGGGAGGAGGGCGCCGATCACCTCATCCGCGTTTCCGCAGGTCAGGCGGATTTTAGAGCTCGTACCCCGTACCGGATTCGAACCGGCGCTACCGCCGTGAAAGGGCGGGGTCCTGGGCCGCTAGACGAACGGGGCTCCCAGCGCCGCATCCTACGGGCTCGGCCGTAGACGCGGCGAAACCGCGCCCGGATCGCGGGCCGGCGGTCAGTCGACGGGACCCCGAGCGGCGGCGTGCGCCAGCTCGAGCAGGACGGCGCGAACCTCGGTGACCTCGACGTCCTCCTCGCGGCGGCCCCACTGCTGGGGCCCGCGCACCGCGACGCATCCCAGCGGGTCGGCGCAGCCGACCTCATCGGTGACCTGGACGAGGGCCGTCAGCTCCGCGGTCAGGCGCAACGTCTGCCGGTAGGCCGGATGGGTCTTCTGCTCGGTCACGTCGAGCGGAGTCAGGTCGGCGACCAGCTCACCCAGCACCTCGGCGATGAGCGCCGCGAGCCGGCGCCCCGCCATGCAGCCGGCCAGGGCGTTCATCTCGGCGGGTGCCTGGGCGGCGACGCGGTGCGCCTCGGCGAGGGCAGGCGAGACGGTGATGCGCACGGCCGGAGCCTCCCGCGGTCGGCGGAAGATGCCACGCCGGTCCGTCTCCTCGGATGGCAGGTCGATCATGGCCTCGGCGTTCCAGCCGTCGGCCCGCATCAGCTGCGCGTACGCCGCCTCCGCGCGCTCGACGAAGGGCTGCTGCATGGCCTCCTGGTCGCGGAACTGCACGTAGCGCGCGACGGGCTTGCGCCGATTGCTGATCATGCGACGCGGCCGCCGCGATAACCCCTTGCCATGGTGCCCCCAGTTCTAGCACAACCTGCACCGCGAGCCGGTCGCGGCGCCCGCGTCGCGGACTCAGTGGGTCGAGGGCTCCGTCTCGATCTCCGAGCGGTCCTCCGACCACCGGGTGTGGAAGACGCCGTCCTTGTCGATCCGTCGGTAGGTGTGCGCGCCGAAGAAGTCACGCTGCCCCTGGATGAGGGCGGCAGGCAGGCGCTCGGAGGCGAGCGAGTCGAAGTAGGCCAGCGCCGAGGAGAACCCAGGAGCCGGTACGCCGGCGGCCGCGGCCACCCCGACCACCCGACGCCACGCGGCCTCCCCCTCGGCGACGGCATCGGCGAAGTAGGGGTCGGCGAGCAGCGAGATCAACTCCGGATCGCGAGCGTAGGCCTCGGTGATGCGGTTCAGGAACCTCGCGCGGATGATGCAGCCGGCGCGCCAGATCTTGGCGATCTGGCCCAGATCGATGTCCCAGTCGTACTCCTTCGCGCCCGCGACGATCAGGTCGAAGCCCTGCGCGTAGGCGACCACCTTCGAGGCATAGAGCGCGGCCCGCACGTCATCGGCGAAGGTGTCCGGCACCGACGGCGCCTCCGGTCGGCCGGAGACCGCACCGCGCACTGCCGCGCGTAGCGCCGGCTTGCTCGAGACCGCCCGGGCGAAGACCGCCTCGCCGATGCCCGAGACCGGGATGCCGAGCCCGACGGCATTCTGCACCGTCCACACGCCCGTGCCCTTGGAACCGGCCTCGTCCTTGATGACGTCGACCAGCGGCTTGCCGGTCTCGGCGTCGTTCTGGCCGAGCACCTCGGCGGTGATCTCGATGAGGTAGGACTCCAGGTCGCCCTCGTTCCACGACCGGAAGGTGTCGACGAGCTGGGGCACCGACTGGCCACCGACACGCCGAAGCAGGTCGTAGGACTCGGCGATCAGCTGCATGTCGGCGTACTCGATGCCGTTGTGGACCATCTTCACGAAGTGCCCGGCGCCGTCGGTGCCGACGTGGGTCACGCACGGCTCGCCCTCGGCAACCGCGGCGATGGAGCGCAGGATGGGGCCGAGTGTCTCCCATGCCTCGGCCGAGCCGCCCGGCATGATCGAGGGGCCCTTGAGCGCGCCCTCCTCGCCGCCCGAGATGCCGGTGCCCACGAAGTTCAGCCCGCGCTCGCGAAGCTCACGCTCGCGGCGGATGGTGTCGTTGAAGTTGGCGTTGCCGCCGTCGACGATGATGTCGCCGGGCTCGAACCGCTCGGCGAGCTGCTCGATGACCGCATCGGTGCCCGCGCCCGCCTGCACCATGATGATCGCGGTGCGCGGCTTGCTCAGGGAGTCGACGAACTCGTCCACCGTCTTGGCGGCGAGGAAGCCGCCGGCGGTCGTCTCGTGGCCGTGCTCCGAGATCAGCTCCTCGGTGCGGGCATAGGTGCGGTTGTAGACAGCGACGGTGTTCCCCTCGCGCGATGCGAGGTTGCGCGCGAGGTTCGAGCCCATCACCGCGAGGCCGACGACGCCGATGTTCGCTGATGTCATGGAGCCAGCAAACACCCACCCGGCAAGCCCTGTCACCGGCTGCCCGGGGCCCGATTCGTGATGGACGCCCGATCTCCGGTAGTCTCTCCCCTCGGCTTGGCCAGGTAGCTCAGTTGGTACGAGCGATCGACTGAAAATCGATAGGTCGGCGGTTCGACCCCGCCCCTGGCCACCACCGAGAAGGCCCCCGCGGATTCCGCGGGGGCCTTCTGCATGAGTACGGCGAGGGTCGACCTGTCAGAAGGCTCCGGCGCCGTTCGGCGTACCGAGGCCGGTCGGGCCGTCCCAGCCGGTGCCGCTGGTGCACCAGACCGTGGTCGGGCAGGTGCCGTCGTTGCCGCTGGTCACGTCGAACAGCGAGCCGGTGTGTGCGTAGGGCAGCGCGTTCGGGTAGCCCGAGAGCGAGTTGGTGCCCAGCGCGTAGACCGACGCGATGATCGGCGACGCCTCCGACGTACCGCCCCACTGGCCCCACGTGGAGGTCGTCCGGTTGGTCGGGTAGTAGATGCCGATGCCGCCGTAGTTCGGGTCGGCCGCGGCGGAGACGTCTGCCATCGCCCGCTTCGAGCAACCGGTCATCGCCGTGGTCTGGAACGACGGCTGCGTGTTGTAGGTCGAGCAGCCGGCGCCCGAACCGCTCCATGCGCTCTCGGTCCAGCCACGCGTGGTGCCGCTGGCGGCCTTGAGCGTGGTCCCGCCGACGGCGGTCACGTACGAGGAGTCGGCGGGGAAGGAACCACCCTGGTAGCCGTTGTCACCGGTCGAGGCGGTCACCGCGATGCCGGCGTGGTTGTAGTAGCTGCCGTAGGTGCTGTCCGGGGCGTCGCCGCCGCCGTACGAGTTCGAGATGGCGACCACGCCCGGCTGCTTGGCGGCGGTGTTCACGGCAGTGCCGAGATCGGCGAAGGAGGTGCTGCTCGCCTCGACCACGACGATCTTGCAGTCCGGGCATGCCGCCGAGACTGTCTGCACGTCGAGCGCCTGCTCCTGGGCCCAGCCGGTGTTCATCGACGGCAGGCTCGTGCCGCCGGTCTCGTTGATCACACGCAGACAGCCGTTGGCAGTGGTGCACGCGCTCAGCCCGTAGTAGCTGCGGAAGACGCCGAGGTCTCGCTCGAGGTTCGTGTAGCCGTACGCGTCGACGATCGCGACCGTCTTGCCGCCCGACTTCAGGCCGGTCAGCTTGTAGGCGCTCTGGAGTTGCGTCGGGGTCAGTGCCGTTGCCGGCGGGGTCGTTCCGGCGAGGGGCTTGCCGTTGGCGGTGTAGAGCCCGACGGCGGTGCAGGCCGCGTGGCCGGCAGTCGCAGCGGAGCACGCGTGGTGGGCATGCAGCGCCGAGTTGCCATTGGATGCCTGGGCGCCGGTGACGCCCGTCATCGTGGCCACGACGAGCGACGCCAGCCCGAGGGCGGCGGCGAGGAAGGGTCGCTTCACATTGTCTCCTTGCACGTCTCGGCCCGGGAGCCGATCTCCCGGGGAACGCATGGATGGTGCGAACACTGTGCGCCGCGGGACAGACCTCGCGCCATGGTCCGACCGTGCAACTTCTTGCACTGCACGAAGTCGCAGATTCGACGTACTCGGGTGTCACGAAGTGACGGCTCGGGTGTCACGAAGCGACGGCTCGGGTGTCACGAAGCGACGGCTCGGCTGGAAGACTGACGCGGTGACCGGCCTGCCCTCGTTCGAGATCGTCGCGCGGCTGCGTCCGGTCGACCTCGTCGCCCCCGGCCTGATCCAGATCGACGACGATGCGCCCGGGCCTTCGGGACGCGCGACGTGCCCGCAGCCGGCACCGAGCGCGGCGATCGAGGCCGCGCCGGGCGAGGGTCCGCTGCGCCTCACCTGGGCCAGCGGAAGCACCACGCTCTCGGCCGAGTACGACGCCGGCCGGGTCGGCCTCACGGTCGAGACCGCCGGGCGGCGTACCCGCCACGTCGCGCGCCGCGGACGCCGCTCCGGGGCCGTCGAACGGCTGGCGCTCACGCTCACTGGGACGCACCTGACCGCACTCACCCGTCAGGACGACACCTGGACCGCCCGCACCCGCGTCGATCTGAGCGACCGTGTCGATACCCGCGACGAGACCTGGCTCGCCGGCCTGGAGGCGGCCCATGACGGGAGCGCCCGATCCATCCGGGCGGGCGCGTTCGGCCAGCTGGGGCTGCGCGATCCGCGGCTCGTCTCCTTCGCCGACGGGTCGCCGTACTCCGCCGGCGGCGAGCTCTGGCTCACGGCGACCTCGGCCGGGCCCGGCTTCTTCGACACCGCGCACACCTCGGTCTGGTCGTTGCACCCGGGCACCCTGGCATTGCGACATCGCGCCGACCTGTTCTTCCGCCGCCCCGACAAGCCGGGCGTGTACGGCGACCACGCGACCCACCTCGTCCGCGAGGACGATGGGTGGCTCGTGGCGACCTCGACCTGGGGAGACTTCGACAAGCGCGGACCCGGGATGCGGGTGGCCGTGACACTGGCGCGGACACGGGCCGATCTGCTCTCCGGCCGGCACGTGCTCGACACCGAGTGGCTGCGCCTGCCGACCGAGGGGCTGCGCTCGGTCGGCGTCTGGGATCCGCACCTGGTCCGCGACGGGCACGAGTGGCTGGTGGGCTACGTCAGCGCTCGCCGCTTCTTCGACTTCTTCCCGGCCATCGCGACCGGCCCCTCGCTCGACACGCTCACCGTGCGAGCCGCGGCCACCGACCGTCGCGCGACCGAGGGCACGACCCTGCTGCGGGTCGTAGACGAGCGCGGCTCAGCGTGGCGCGTGCTCGCCAGCGACGGGCGCGACAACCGCGCGCCCCACCGGGGCCGATACCCGGTCTTCGACCTCGATCTCACCCAGCTGGGCACCCTCGACGCGCCGTACCCGACCAACATCCCGTGGCCGACACTGGCACCCGTCGGCGAGGGATGGCTGATGATCGGCTTCGACGGCACGCCGACAGGCGGCAGGGTCCTCGGCTACGGAACCCACGGCGATCTCGTCATCGCCAGGTCGAAGGTGTGAAGAGACTCAGCCCACGTCAGTCATGCGAGGCAGGGTAGTCCGACCACTCGTCGTGGTCGTCTTCGATCTCGGCAGTCTCGTCCGCATCGCCATGCAGCTCTCGCGCCAGAGCACTGAAGTCAGTGTCGTGCGTGCGGTACTTCAGGTCGCGTGCAACCTTCGTCTGCTTGGCTTTCGCTCGGCCGCGCCCCATAGGGTCCAGCCCCCTCGCACACTTGGCCGGGTGGATCCCCGGGCTGTTCACAAAGTTGTCGTGGGGCCAACGCTACCTGTTGGATGCCGACTTCCGCGAACCGCGGCGTCGAAAACGCGTTCGCGCATTGCGAACGTCACGTTTTCGAGCAGTTCACCAGCCCGGGTGCTGGCTTTCGAGGGTGACTCGGCCGCCCGGCGTGCCGGTCACCTCGCCCGCGACCCAGGCACCGATCCCGTACTTGCCGAGGATCTCCACGGAGCGGTCGACGTCGGCCGCGGGCACCAGCGAGACCATGCCGACGCCGCAGTTCAGGGTCATCTCCAGGTCCGCCTGCTCGACCGATCCCGTACGCCGCACGAGGTCGAAGACCGGGGCCGGGGTCCAGGTGGAGCGGTCGATCCGCACCGAGACCGTGTCGGGCAGGACGCGCTCGAGGTTGGCGGCCAGGCCGCCGCCGGTCACGTGCGACATCGCGTGCGTGGCGGTCTCGCGAGCCAGTTGGAGACACGCCTTCGCGTAGATCCGGGTCGGGACGAGCAGTTCCTCGCCGAGCGTCGAACCGAGCTCGTCGACGTGCTGGTCGAGGGTGTAGGCCCCGGAGTTGAGGAGCACGTGGCGAACCAGGGAGTAGCCGTTGGAATGCAGCCCCGAGGAGGCCATCGCCACGACGACGTCGCCCGGTTGGACCAGCGCGGCGCCGAGCAGCTTCGAGGCCTCCACGACGCCGGTGGTCGAGCCGGCCACGTCGTACTCGTCGGGAGAGAGCAGCCCGGGGTGCTCGGCGGTCTCGCCGCCGATCAGGGCGCAGCCGGCAGCGACGCAGGCCTCGGCGATGCCCTTGACGATGGCGGCGATCCGCTCGGGGACGACCTTGCCGGTGGCGATGTAGTCGGTGAGGAAGAGCGGCTCCGCGCCGCAGACCACCAGGTCGTCGACCAGCATGCCGACCAGGTCGAATCCGATCGTGTCGTGCTTGTCGAGAGCCTGGGCGATGGCGACCTTCGTGCCCACCCCGTCGGCGGAGGTCGCCAGCAGCGGGCGATCGAACGACTTCAGGGCCGAGGCGTCGAAGAGGCCGGCGAAGCCCCCGATGCCGCCGACCATCTCCGGGCGACGGGACTTCTCGATCCACTCCTTCATGAGCTCGACCGCGCGGTCCCCCGCGTGGATGTCGACGCCGGCGGCGGCGTACGCGTTCGTCATGGAAGAGCTCCTTGGATCTGGACCGCGGCCGTCGGAACCGGCGTCACGGATTGTTGAGGACCGGAAGGGCCTTGCCGGCCGTCGGCGACTGGAGGGAGACCTCGAGCAGGTGCTTGCCGAGGAGCGACTCGTCGGGCAGCGGGATCGGGTATTCGCCGGTGAAGCAGGCGGCGCAGAGGTTGTCCGGGCTCTGACCCGTGGCGGCGATCATGCCGTCGAGCGAGATGTACCCCAGCGAGTCGGCACCGATCGAGGCCGCGATCTCGTCGGCGTCCAGGCCGTTGGCGATCAGCTCGGCGCGGGTGGCGAAGTCGATGCCGTAGAAGCACGGCCACTTCACCGGCGGGCTGGAGATGCGCACGTGGACCTCGGTGGCACCGGCCTCGCGCAGCATCCGCACCTGGGCGCGCTGGGTGTTGCCGCGCACGATGGAGTCATCGACGACGACGATCCGCTTGCCGCGGATCATGTGCTCGAGCGCGTTGAGCTTGAGCCGGATGCCGAGTTGGCGCAGCGTCTGCGACGGCTGGATGAAGGTGCGACCGACGTAGGAGTTCTTCACGAAGCCCTGACCGAACGGGATGCCCGACTCCTCGGCGTATCCGGTGGCCGACGGCGTGCCGGACTCGGGCACCGGGATCACGAGATCGGCCTCGACCGGATACTCCCGGGCCAGCACGCGACCCATCTCGACCCGCGACTCGTGGACGTTGCGTCCCGCGATGGTCGCGTCGGGCCGGGCCAGGTAGACGTACTCGAAGACGCAGCCCTTGCGGTCCGGCTCGGCGAACTTGTAGGTGCGCAGGCCACCCTCGTCGATGACGACCAGCTCACCCGGCTCGATCTCGCGCACGACGCTGGCGCCGACGGTGGCCAGCGCGGCGTCCTCGGAGGCGACGACCCAGCCGCGCTCGAGGCGGCCGAGCACCAGCGGCCGGATCCCCTGAGGGTCACGGGCGGCGTAGAGCGTGTCCTCGTTGATCCACACCAGGGAGAACGCGCCCTCGATGCGGGGCAGCAGCTCCATGGCCCGCAGCTCCAGCGAGGAGTCGGGGTGATAGGCCAGGAGCTCGGTGAGCAGCGAGGTGTCGTTGGTGGAGACCGGACCGCGCCGGTGCCCCTCGCCGGGGAGCTCCTCGGCCCACGTGCGCAGGTCGTGGGTGTTGATCAGGTTGCCGTTGTGCGCCAGCGCCACCGAGCCGTTGGCGGTGGGGTGGAAGATCGGCTGGGCGTTCTCCCAGGTCGAGGCCCCGGTCGTGGAGTAGCGCGCGTGGCCGACGGCGAGGTGGCCCTTGAGAGACTCCAAGGTCGCCTCGTCGAAGACCTGCGAGACCAGGCCCATGTCCTTGTAGACGAGGATCTGGCGGCCGTTGCTGACGGCGATGCCGGCCGACTCCTGGCCGCGATGCTGCAGCGCGTAGAGGCCGAAGTAGGTGAGCTTGGCGACGTCCTCGCCCGGCGCCCACACACCGAAGACGCCACATTGGTCCTGAGGACCCTGGTCATGGGGGTCGAGTGCCGCAGTCAGCCGTCCGTCGCCCCCGCGTCGGCCGCTGCTGGTGAGGTTGACCACGCGCACGATTCTACGGTGCCCCGAGGCCGCAGCCGAAACCATGGGACGGCGGCCGGGAAGGATTGGAGCATCACGCTGCGGGAGTGTGCGTCGCGGGGTTAGCATCGGAGCACCCTGGAAGCAGCACCGGGGTCTCGGGGCTGAGCCTAGGAGCCGGATGGCCGAAGAGACCACCACGCCCGATGCCACGGTCCTGGATGCCGAGTCGGTGGGCGACTCGTTCCGTCTGATCGCGGCCGGCCTGTCGCGTCTCGTCGACGGCCGTCCCGCAGCCGTGCACCTCGTGCACGGTCACCGCCTGGTCGCCGTCGCCGTCGCCGGTCTGGCCGAGCACCAGCGCGCGGAACTCCTCGCGGCGCCCTGGTCGGTCGCGCACGTCGCCAGGCACCTCATCCCCGCCCCGGGCGAGGGCGTCCTGCACCTGTGGCCCGCGGCCCGGCTGACCCCTGCGCCGCCCGCGCTGCAGCTCCCTCGCCCCCAACGCGGCTCCGTCGGTGCCGTCGGTCAGAATGCACGCGCCGGGCTGCTGGTCGCGTCCGTCCGCGACGCGGCCGGTCATCTGCGCGCCACCGTGATGGTCGAGGTAGATGACGCCGATGCCGACCGGCTTCTCGCCCTCGACCGGTTCGCCGCCCGAGCCGTGAACGTCGCGCTCGTCGCGATCGAGCACCAGGACTTCGCCGAGCGCCTCCGGTTCGCCGACGCCACCCGGCGGATCGCCGGCGTGGCTGCCAGCGGGACCTCGCTCGACGAGGTCATGCGCGAGACGGCGGACGACATCGTCCGCCTCTTCGGCCTCGTCGGCCTGCGTGCCAGGGTCGCGGCTCCCGGGCTCCCCCTCGTGCAGACGGCGTACGCCGGCCCCTGGGCGCCCGACCCCGAGTGGCTGGACGAGCTGACCGACGACTTCGCGGCCCGCTACTGGGAGAAGCAGCGGATCGCGATCACCTCCACCGAGTACGTCGACCCGAGCGACCCGCCGGAGATCGAGCGGTTGCGCGAGTATCTGCGCGAGACGGGGTGGAGCTCGTCCGCGCTGGTGCCGCTGGGCGCCGGGTCGGAGTGCTTCGGCTCGCTCGCACTCGTCCGGGCGGTCGGAGCGCCGCCGTGGACGGGGATCGAGGCGGCCGCCGCTCTGGAGATCGGGCTCGACCTCGGCCGGATCATCGCCAGTGCGCGGGCGTTGGAGCGAGAGCGACGGCTCGTCGGCGAGCTCCAGGCCGTCGACGCCTACAAGAACCGCCTGATCGGCACCGTGTCGCACGAGTTGCGAAACCCGCTCACCGCCATCCGCGGCAACCTCGAGCTGCTCGCCGACGCCGATCTCGACCAGGTGGCGCGCCGGGCCGTCGACGTCGCCCAGCGGTGGGCCGGACGGATGTCACGGGTGGTCGACGACCTCCTCCACCTGGCCCGCACCCTCGACGACCAGGCCCCGGCGGGCGCCGCGCGCGTGGAGCTGGGCGGCGTCGTCTACGACGCCGTCGAACTGCTGGCCGACGAGGCCCGCCACCGGGGCGCCCACCTGACCTTGGAGCTTCCCGAGGGCCCCGCCGACGTGGTCGGCGACCTCGACCTCCTGGGACAGGTCGCGCTGAACCTGATCAGCAACGCGATCAAGTACAGCGCCTCGGGCGGTCCGGTGCGCGTCGCCGTCCGGGTCCACGAGACCGAGGCCGAGCTGCTGGTCGCCGACCGCGGCATCGGCATCTCCGAGGCGGACCAGCAACGGCTGTTCACCGAGTTCTTCCGCTCCGCCGATCCCGCGGTGCACGCCCAGCCCGGCACCGGTCTCGGCCTGACGATCGTGGACCGGCTGGTCCGGCGGCACGGCGGCCGGATCGACCTCGAGTCGGAGCTCGGCTCGGGCACGGTGGTGCGAGTGCGGTTGCCGCTCGCACCACCGCCCGTCCAGGCGTAGGCAGGCCTAGCGGCTCGCCTCGCCGAGGTTGCGAAGCAGCAGCGTCTCCCCCAGGACGACGCGCTCGAACTCCGCCAGGTGCAGGCCCTCGTTCGGGCCGTGGGCACGCGTGTCGGGGTCCTCGACACCGGTCACGAGCACGCTCGCAGCGGGGAACGCCTCGAGGAACTCAGCGATGAACGGGATCGACCCGCCCACGCCCATGTCGATCGGCGCCGTACCGTCCCATGCCTCGGTGAAGGCCGACCGCGCCGCGTCGTACGCCGCTCCGGTGGCCTGCAGGGAGATCGGCTCGCCGGTGTCGACGACGGTCGTGCTCAGCTGGGCGCCGAACGGCACGTTGGCGCGCAGGTGCTCCTCCAGCCGGCCGACCGCGTTGGCGCTGGTGTCCCCGGGCGCGATGCGGATGGTCACGCGCGCCCGGGCGACGGGAACGAGGGTGTTGGAGGCACCCGCGACCTTGGGCGCGTCGAAGCCGGTGACGGTGATGGCCGGCCGGGTCCACATCCGCTCCACCATCGAGCCCTCGCCGACCCAGTCGACGCCGGCCAGGATGCCCGACTCGGCCGTGAGGCGCTCCTCGGGATACTCCACCTCGGCGGCAGGGCCGCCGGCCAGGCCCGCCACGGCCGGGCTGCCGTCGGCCGTCCAGAGCGTGTTGAGCAGGCGCACCAGCGCCATGATCGCGTCGGGCGCCAGCCCACCCCACATGCCGGAGTGAACGGCGTGGTCGAGCGTGCGCAGCTCGACGTCGACACGGATCAGCCCGCGAAGGCTGGTCGTGAGCGCCGGCACGCCGATGTCCCAGTTGCCGGAGTCGCCGATGACGATGACGTCGGCCTTCAGCTGCTCCTTGTAGAGCTCGAGCAGCTGCGGGAGGGTCGCGCTCGCGACCTCCTCCTCGCCCTCGATGAAGAGGCGCAGGGTGACGGGCAGGTCATCGCCCAAGGCGCGGGCGGCGCCCAGGTGCATCGCGATGCCCGCCTTGTCGTCGGCGGCGCCGCGGCCGTAGAGGCGATCGCCGCGCACGGTCGGCTCGAAGGGCGCACTGTCCCAGTCGGCCGGGTCGTTCTCGGGCTGCACGTCGTGGTGGGCGTAGAGCAGCACGACGGGAGCACCGTCCGGGCCCTTCTTCTCACCGATGACGGCCGGCGGCGCGCCGTCGAAGGCGCGGACGACGTCGACGTCGAAGCCCTCCGCCCGGAAGAGGTCGGCCGTCGCCCGTGCGCTCTTCTCGACCTCGCCCAGTCGCTGGGGGTCGGCGCTCACCGACTCGATGCGGACGAGGTCCTTGAGATCCTCCAGGAGGGCAGGCATGAGCCCGGTCACGGTGCTGCGCAGGTCGGTCATGGCCGTCAGCGTAGCCAAGGAGGCGTGTGTCACGATCAATGGCGTGAGGACGATGCGATCTCGGGCTGTGGCGACGCTTCTACCTGCGCTGGTGCCAGCGCTGGCGCTGGCAGCCTGCGGGTCGAGCGGCACCTCCGGCGCGGCACCGACCGGCGCCGGGCCCACCAGCGCGGGGCCTACCACCACTGCACCGACCAGTTCGGCACCTACCGGTGCTCCGAGCAGCGGCGCGACGTCCTCGTCCAGCTTTCCGACGCCCTCGAGCGTCGCGCCCACCGGTCCGCCGGCGACGATCCAGGTGCGCCTGGTCGCACTCGACAATCAGACGACGCCCTGCCAGGGGTCGGCCTGGTGCGCGAAGCTGGGCTATACGCCGGCGCTGCAGCATGCCTACGACACCACCACCTGCCGCGCCGGCGACACCCACCCCGACCCCGACCCGCACCAGCCCGTGGTGGCCTGCAGCAACCTGGGTGAGAAGTACCTGCTGGGCCCGGCCGAGCTCACCAACACCGCGATCTCCCGCGCCGCGGCGGCGTACTCCGACACGGAGACGTGGGCCGTGAACGTCGACTTCACGCCCTCGGGCGCGCAGACCTTCCGGACGCTGACGAAGAAGCTCATGGCCAACGGCCAGCAGTTCGCGATCGTCGTGGACGGCTCCGTGGTCGCCGCGCCGACCGTCTTCCAGGCGAGCAGCTCGGCTCAGCTCACCGGTGGCGAGAGCGGTTTCACCCAGAACGCCGCCGAGCAGCTCGCCGCACGGATCAACGAAGGGGCAGGAACGAGCTGAGGTCGGTGCGCTCGCCGCTGGCCCGGACCCGACCCGCGGCCACCGCGTCGGGCCAGCCGAGGTCGCCGGTCGCGAGCGCCACCCAGGTCGCCGCGTCGGTCTCGATCACCGCCGGCGGCGTACCGCGGGTGTGGCGCACGCCCTCGATGCACTGGATCGCGGCGTACGGCGGCACGCGGACCTCGACGCTGTGGCCGGGGGCACGCGTCTCGAGCAGCGCGAGGTAGTGCTTGGTGAGCAGCCGCAGGTCGGCCTTTGCAGGCTCGCCGGCGCGGAACCGCCCCAGCGCCGGCGCCACCTGGGCCGGGTCGGCCGGCCGGAGCCGGGCCGGCATCAGGCCTCCGCGCGCGCCGCGACCGGATCGCCGAGGGCGGCGGGGATCGTGGCCCGCCAGGCGTCGGTGAGCTCGGCGAGCGGGATCTCGAGAGAGCCGCCCTCCCACGCCACGGAGTACGCCGAACCGCCGGTCACCCCGAGCTCGGTGAGCGCCACGCCGTGCTGGCCGGCCAACTCGGTCAGGCGGCCCTCGTCGCCGGGTGCGACGGTGACGATGGCCCGGGCCGTCGACTCCGAGAGCAGCGCGATGAACGGGTCACCGCCGACCGTGACGGAGACCCCGATGCCCGAGGTCATCGCGGGCTCGGCCAGGGCCTGCATGAGGCCGCCGTCGGAGAGGTCGTGGGCCGCGGTGACCACGCCGCGCAGGTCGCGCAGGAGGGCACCCAGCGCCTTCTCGGCCGCCAGATCGACCTTCGGCGGCAGGCCGCCGAGGTGGCCGTGCACCACGTGGGCCCACTCCGAGCCCGACAGCTCCTCGCGGGTCTCGCCCAGCAGGAAGACGCGCTCGCCCTCAGCGCCGAAGACCGACGGGGTGCGGGCGGTGACGTCGTCGATCACACCCAGCACGGCCACGACCGGGGTGGGGTTGATGGCGACCTCGCCGGTCTGGTTGTAGAGCGAGACGTTGCCGCCGGTGACCGGGATGCCGAGCTCGAGGCAGGCGTCCTTCAGCCCGCGGCACGCCTCGGCGAACTGCCACATCACCGCCGGGTCCTCGGGCGAGCCGAAGTTGAGGCAGTCGGAGATCGCCAGCGGCACCGCGCCGCCGGTGGCGACGTTGCGGAAGGACTCCGCGAGCGCGAGCTGGGCGCCGGCGTACGGGTCCAGCTTGGCGAAACGGCCGTTGCAGTCGGTGGCGACGGAGACGCCGAGGTTGGTCGACTCGTCGACGCGGATCATGCCCGAGTCGGCCGGCTGCGCGAGCACGGTGTTGCCGCGGACGTAGTGGTCGTACTGGCGGGTGATCCACGACTTGTCGGCGAGGTTCGGGGAGGCCACCAGCCGGAGCACCAGGTCGCGCAGCTCCTCGGGAGCCGGTCGCGGCAGTTTCTCGGCGACGTCGGCCTGAAGCGTGTCCTGCCAGTCGGGGCGGGCCAGCGGACGCTCGTAGACGGGGCCCTCGTGGGCGACCGTGCGCGGGTCGACGTCGACGATCGTCTCGCCGTACCAGTCGACGCGCAGGCGGCCATCGCCCGTGACCTCGCCGATCACGGAGAGCTCGACGTCCCACTTCGCGCAGATCTCGCGGAACGTCGCCTCGTCCTCGGGCGCGATGACGGCCATCATCCGCTCCTGCGACTCGCTCATCAGGATCTCCTCCGCCGTGAGCGTGGAGTCGCGCAGCAGCACCCGCTCGAGGTGGACGTGCATGCCGCCGTCACCGGCGGCCGCGAGCTCGGAGGTGGCGCACGAGATGCCCGCTGCGCCGAAGTCCTGGATGCCGCGGACGATGCCGGAGGCGAAGAGCTCCAGGGTGCACTCGATGAGCAGCTTCTCCATGAACGGGTCGCCGACCTGGACACTGGGCCGCTTGGCCGGACCATCCTCGTCGAACTCGACCGACGCGAGGATCGACGCACCGCCGATGCCGTCGCCGCCCGTGCGGGCGCCGTACATGATGACGAGGTTGCCCTGGCCCGACGCCTTGGCCAGGTGCAGGTCCTCGTGTTTGAGGACTCCGATGGCGAGCGCGTTGACCAGCGGGTTGCCGGCGTAGGAGGCGTCGAAGACGGCCTCGCCGCCGATGTTGGGGAGGCCGAGGCAGTTGCCGTAGCCGCCGATGCCGGCGACGATGCCCGGCAGCACGCGGTGGGTGTCGTCGGCGTCGAGCGGGCCGAAGCGGAGCGGATCCATGACGGCGACGGGGCGCGCGCCCATGGCGAGGATGTCGCGGACGATGCCGCCGACGCCCGTGGCGGCGCCCTGATACGGCTCGACGTACGACGGATGGTTGTGCGACTCGACCTTGAACGTCACCGCATAGCCCTGCCCCACGTCGAGGACGCCGGCGTTCTCACCGATGCCGGCGAGCATCTTGCCGACGGGCGTGACCTGCGGGATCTCGCCGAACTGCCGCAGATGGACCTTGGAGGACTTGTACGAGCAGTGCTCGCTCCACATCACCGAATACATCGCGAGCTCGGCACCGGTGGGCCGGCGGCCGAGGATCTCGCGGATCGTGGCGTACTCGTCCTCCTTGAGGCCGAGCTCGGCCCACGGCTGCTCGCGATCGGGATCGCCGGCGGCGTGGTGGACGGTGTCGAGGAAGGGGGCGGTGGGCGAGGGAGTCGCGGTCACGCCCCAAATCTATCCGCGCGCGCAGACATTCCCCTCCTCGGCGACGCTTCGCCTGAGACGGCTCAGGCGAGGAGGCCGTCGGCGACGACCTCGAGGAGCGGGCGCACGGCCTGCGAGGGGAGGTCGGCCTGGTCGGCCACGGTGGCCACACCACCGACGAGCCGAGCCATCTGGATCGGGTCGACGCCGGGCCGGAGACTGCCGCCGAGGTGCTCCACGACGCGGCCGTTGGCCGAGGTCAGGACCTGGCACTTGGTGAGGATCGGGGAGTCGGGGTCGCCCAGCGCGGCGGTGATCTTGGCCGGGTTGCCCTTGTAGCTGCTGACCAGGTGCACGTAGGTCTCGAACCACCCCACGAGTACGTCGCGAGGCGACCCCTCGCGCGCGAGGGCCTTGTCGGTGGCGACGCCGACGGAGTCGACCCACGCCTGCATCACGGCGTCGAGGAGTGCGTCCTTGGTCGTGAAGTGGCGGTAGAGGGTGCCGGCGCCGACCCCGGCCTTCTTCGCGATCTCGTCGAGCGGGGCGTCGTAGCCCTTCTCGCGGAAGACCTGGCGCGCAACCTCGACGATCTTGTCGTAGTTGCGCTTGGCATCAGCGCGCACGTGCCACCCCTCCTGGTCCTCAGCGGTCGCCGAAGATTACTACTTGCAAACCGGAGACTATCTCCGTATCGTAGACCACGTAACCGGAGATTGTCTCCGGATCACTGATCTCCCGAAGCGGAGAATCTCTCCATCTCAGTGTACGTCGGCTCACAAGGCCAGAACGGACTGACTCACTCATGTCTTCGACCCTCCTTTCGCGCGCCCCGATCCAGAGCCCTGCCCGCCGTACCGGCATCGGCATGGCACTGGTGCTGGTCGCCCAGCTCATGCTCGTCCTCGACGCCACCGTCGTGAACGTGGCGCTGCCCCACATCGCCGGTGACCTCGGCTTCGGGCCAGCCGCCCTCTCGTGGGTGCTCAACGCCTACTCGCTCGCGTTCGGCGGCCTGCTGCTTCTCGGCGGCCGCCTCGGCGACGTACTCGGCCGCCTGCGGTTCTTCTGGACCGGCCTCGCGGTCTTCACCCTCTTCTCCTTCGTCGGCGGCCTGGCCGTCGACCCCGCGATGCTGGTCGCCTCCCGGGCGCTCCAGGGCGTCGGCGCAGCGATGGCCGCGCCGTCGGTGCTCGCCCTGCTGACCACCAACGCGCCCACCGAGGCCGCTCGCAACCGCGCGCTCGCTGCCTTCACAGCCGTCTCCTCGGGCGGCGGCGCCCTGGGGCTGATCCTCGGCGGCGTCCTCACCGACGTGCTGTCGTGGCGATGGACCCTCTTCATCAACGTGCCCATCGGACTGACCGTCCTTCTGCTCGTACGTCGCTACGTCAGCGAGACCGAGCGACGCCACGGCAGCTTCGACATCGTCGGCGCCCTCAGCGCCACCGGTGGCGCGGTCGCGTTGGTGTGGACGCTGATCAAGGTGCCCGGGTGGGGATGGACCTCAGACCGGACCATCGTCGGCCTGGCCGTGGCCGCCGCGCTGATCGCGACCCTCGTCGTGACCGAGCGCAGGCACCCGCACCCGCTGCTGCGCCCGGCCCTGCTGCGCAACCGGCAGCGCGTCGCCGCCCTCGGCACGATGGCCGCGATGTACGGCGCGATGCTCGCGATGTTCTTCCTGATGGTGCAGTTCCTCGAGGAGCAGCTCGGGTTC
>Ga0131853_10004939_pt1 | contig 23996 bp, 20 predicted proteins | sample TergutLab28metaG_FD_92764 | JGI IMG/M metagenome (GOLD analysis project Ga0131853, IMG submission 92764) | Labiotermes labralis P1 segment gut microbial communities from Petit-Saut dam, French Guiana - Lab288 P1 (version 2) (version 2) | ecosystem: Host-associated > Arthropoda: Insects >...
TGTGCTTCTTCGGCCGGTTGCTCTGTACGGAACGCACGTACGCTTTGCTGCGGTATCATCCCATATGTTGTAATATTTGTACGGCTTACGCTGCCGCCTGTGCTTTCGTGTGCCTCTGCTATAACAAAGCCTGTTTGCGGCGGGTTGGTTGCCGAGCTTGCCCCACAAAAGAAGGCATAATTCATGCCATTTACCACCTGCCTGGATACGAAGTGCGGTTCGCTGGCAATACCGGCCAGGCCGCCAAAGGCTTTTTCAAATACATACTTATCATGCTCTGTAAGTGGTGTAAGTCCGGACCAGCCACCCGCTAGTTGTACGTCTGTCATTTTATTGTCCCTCCGCAAGAAATCAGGTTACTATTATCAGTGTATGAATATTTGATGCATGTGTGCGATTTATAAGATTTGTGTGATATAATTAGGGTGGTTTAAATTAAAAGCCTAAGTATAATCGGGAGTTACACACATGCGCCATTCAGAGATGACATTAAGAAACAAAATAATTTTACATGGTTTATCCGCGCTTCTTCCCATGCTTGTTTTGGGTATCGCGTTTATCCGTTATGGTATATATCCTTTTGGCAACCGGCAGATACTGGTGTTTGACGCCTGGCACCAATATCACCCTTTTTTAAGCGTTTTTTGGCATAATGTGCGTGGCGGCAATTCTTGGCTTTGGTCGTGGGTTGTGGGCGGCGGGCATGATTATATTGCTCATATGGCGTATTACCTTGCCAGCCCGCTTAATTTGCTTGCCGCATTATTTCCACATTCTATTTTACGTGAGGTAATGACGGCGTTTGTGCTTGTACGGCTTGGGCTTGCGGGCCTTTTCATGAGCTTGTGTATGCGTTTGTCAAAAAATTCAGACAAAAATGAATGTAATATACTGTTGCCCGTTTTTTCATGTATGTATGCTTTATGCGCGTTTGCTTTAGGCTATTACTGGAATGTTATGTGGTTTGACACGTTTGCTCTATTGCCTCTTGTTATGCTTGGGGTTCATTCCCTTGTGCGCGAAGGTAAATACAAATTGTATATACTGTCCCTAGCAATGGCGGTTCTTTTCAATTTTTATATTGGTTTCTTCGTATGCATATTTGTCTTCATCATGTTTTTTGTGCACTGTTTTGCAGCGAAGCTTAGGGGGAAGGAGATGCTCCACAGGCTGGCCGTTATTGCGGCGGCGTCGGTTATAGCCCTTGGTATGACAGCGATACTTACAATACCCGTGTACTTTGGGTTGCAAAATGCGTACAGTTCTACCGGCTCTTTACCCGACTTCGCGCTTTACAGGAGTTTTGCAGATGTGCTTGGTAATTTTATAGCCTTTACTCCCCCCACAGAACTGGACGGTTTGCCTAACTTGTACAGCGGTATGATGAGTGTAATGCTAGTTCCGGTGTTTTTGATGTCTAAAAAAATATCTGTCAGAGAAAAGATTGCGTACATGGCAGCGGTTATTTTCTTGGTTCTAAGTGTAAATGTAAATGTGCTGGATTTTATTTGGAATGGCTTCCGCGTTACAAACATGCTCCCGTTCCGTTTTTCCTTCCTTATTTCTTTTGTGCTGGTTTTTATGGCATACCGGGCATACTCGCAAATGGACGAGATAAAAATACCGGATATTATCGCCATGGGGTTATCCGCTGCATTTTTTATTGCTATGGCTGTCATTGGCCCGCAAGAAACAAGTTATATTTTGCAAAGCGCAGTTTTGGCTGTCGTGTATGTGATTTTGTTTGCCGCAGGCGCGTACTTTTGGGGTAAAAAAGCGGCTTCGCCGCTTCCCGAAGGAAGCGGAAGCGGGATTCATTCCCGCTGTAGCGGCGGGGTTTGGGGCGGCGCCCCATTCAGCGACGGAAATTGCTCTCGCAATTTCCTAGCAAATAAAAAATATGTATTTAAACTCGTCCTTTGCGCAGTCATTTTGGCAGAACTATCAATTACCGCATACACCGGGGTGCAAACAGTGGGTAATACGGACAGGCCGTCCCACCCCGCGCATTACGAACAAATTCAACAATTGTTGGGGTATCAGCAACCTGCGGATGTGGATTTTTTTAGGACAGAGCTTCACTTGCGATGGTCGTTTAACGCATCTTCCCTTTACGGCTTTAACGGTATAAGCGTTTTTTCCTCTCTTGCAAATGTAAATACAAACCACTTTTTGCAAGGGCTTGGCCTGTCGAGCTGGGACAGGGGCAACCGCTTTTATTATGCGGAAACATCCCCGCTTACCAACGCGTTTTTAAACATGCGTTATCTGATTGTAAGATATGGCACACCCGCAGATGACGGCATATTTTGGGACCGTGTTGCTGAGGTAGGCAATTCGGTATTACTAAGAAACAACAGATACTTGCCGTTTGGCTTTATGGTTAACGAAGATGTTGCCGGGTATGTTGGCGATAGAGCCAACCCCATGAATTCGCAGAACGACTTGTTCCGCAGGGCAACAGGGCTTACCGGCAATTTGTTTACCGCTATAGATAGGCACAGTATCGGTTACGAAAATTATAATGTCTCTAGGCTTAGAATAGGGGAATTTAGGTTTGACCGAATAGACCATTCCTCCCCGGACGGGATAGTCAGGTTTTATCATGTAATGCCCGAAGATGGCCTTTTGTATGTTTATGCCCGGGTAACCGGCGCAAACTATGCCCGGGTAGTGCTTGACGGCGATGTGCTGCAAACCAACAGCATCCGCAGGCCATATATATTTTTTGCGGGCAGTTTTAGCCAAGGCGATGTGGTTGCTATAGAAGCAGACACAAACGTCGCGCATGGCACGGCATCCATTCATGTAGGGCTTTTAAACCAAGAGCTTTTTGACGAAGGGTTTGACTTGCTGTCTGCCGAAACATTGGTTTTGACCGAGTTTACAGACACAAGGATTACTGGTACGGTAACGGCGTCAGAGCCCGGGTTGTTGTATACTTCTCTGCCCCATGCAAATAACTGGCGCGTGTTTGTAAATGGTACAAGGCAGGAAATAGTGACGATTGACGGCGCAATGGCGGCGGTTAGGCTAGGTACTGGTACGCATGTTGTAGAGTTTAGGCACCATAACAATAGTTTTTTTATTGGTGCTGGTATAAGTGTGCTTTCACTTTTGGTTTTTTTGGTATTGGTAGCATTCGAATGGAGAAAACCGAAGGAGGATTTGTGCGAACATGGATGAAAAGAATGAATTAAAGCGAAGAGATAAATTCATATTGCATGGGCTATCCATGTTGCTGCCAATGCTTATTTTAGGCACTGCGTTTGCCATCCATGGTATAGCCCCGTTTGGCAACCGGCAGATAATGGTCTCAGACTTTTGGTCGCAATATTATCCGTTTCTTAGTGACTTCTGGCATAAGCTTAGGGACGGAAATTCCTTGCTTTGGTCGTGGACTGCCGGGGCAGGGCATGATTATGTTGCCCATATTGGCTATTACCTGGCAAGCCCGCTTAATTTGCTAATCGTTTTGTTCCCCCATTCTATTTTGCGCGAAGTGATAACCGCGCTACTGCTGGTTAAAGTAGGGCTTGCGGGGCTTTTTATGAGCCTATATTTGCGGCTTGTAGAACAAAATTGTGCGAAGCGCGATTTTGCGTTTCGTAAAGAGCAATGTCCTAAAGCACAAATAAAGCGGCCTCACGGCTTTGCATTGCCAATATTTTCGTCACTGTATGCTTTGTGCGCTTTTACCCTAGGTTATTACTGGAACATTATGTGGTTTGATACTTTTGCGGTGCTGCCCCTTGTTATGCTTGGTGTACATTTTCTTGTAAGAGAAAACAAGTATTTGCTATACATTGTGTCCCTTGCAATGGCGGTATTTTTCAACTTCTACATAGGCCTTTTTGTGTGTATTTTTGTGGCGATTATGTTCTTCATGCAGTGTTATATCGCCAAGTTAAACGTGAAGCAAATGATTCAAAAGCTGGTACTTATTGGTATGTGTACCGGCATAGCTCTTGGCATGACTGCAGTGCTTACATTGCCAACCTTTTTTGCATTACAAAATGCGTATAGCCCCGACTCCCCTTTCCCCGCTTTTGGGCTTCACACAAGCTTTGTCGATGTACTTGGCAACTTTATAGCCTTTACGCCGCCTACCGCTATAAATGGGCTGCCCAACTTGTACAGCGGTATGATTAGCATAATGCTGCTGCCGGTATTTTTGATGGCAAAGAAAATATCACTAAGGAAGAAGGTTGCATATACATTGGCACTGGTGTTTATTGTGTTAAGCGTAAATGTGAATGTGCTGGATTATATGTGGAGTGGGTTCCGCACCACCAATATGATACCCTTCCGCTTTTCTTTTCTTGCTTCGTTCCTATTGGTTTTTATGGCCTACAAAGCATACTTGTCTATGGAGGAAGTGACGGTAAAAAACATCGCTGCAATGGCGTTGTCTGCGGCTCTATTTCTTTTTATGGCAGTCTTTGGACCCCAGGAAACAGTGCATATTGTACCGGCGGCGGTGCTAAGTGTTGTTTATATTGTTTTGTTTGTTCTTAAGCGAATCAAGTGGCAAAAGTTTACCCGGCAAATTTTTGTCGGGATACCATTAATATTATTCGCGGTAATAATCGCAGAGCTTGGCGTTACTGCCCACAACGGGGTACAGGCGGTGCGCACTACCGACAGAACCGGTTACCCGGCCCAATACGAGCAAGTGCAACAATTGCTTGCCCACCGCCAACCTTCCGAACCAGACTTTTTTAGGACAGAGTTTGCCAGATGGTGGACTATAAACGACCCTTCTTTGTATGGCTTTAACGGAATCTCGTTTTTTTCATCGCTTGTAAATGTGAATGCAACCAATTTTATGCTGGACATCGGCCTTCGGGGGCACGATAGGTCTAACGTTTTTTACTATGCAGAAACATCACCGCTAACCAATGCATTCTTAAATATACGTTATTTAATAGACCGCAATGGCAGGCCGGAAGACGGCGGCATATTGTGGACACCGGTCGCATCTTATGGGGATGTGCACTTGCTTAGGAATAACCACTATTTACCCTTTGGTTTTATGGTAGATGGGGAGATAATAAACTATGTAGGGGACAGGGATAACCCTTTTCATTCGCAGAACAGCTTGTTCCGTACGGCCACCGGCCTCCAAAGCAACTTGTTTACGCTGCTGGACAAGGCTGACCATTCGCATAACGGAACGGTTAGATTCTATTACCAAATGCCTGCAGACGGTCTTTTGTATGCATACACCAGGATAAGCGGAGCCAACCATGCCAGAGTAACAATGGACGGTAATGTTTTGCACGACTTTAACACTTTCAGGCCGTATATATTTTTTGCGGGCAGCTTTAGGGAAGGCGAAATTGTAGGCATAGAGGCAGACACGACCATTGCGGGTGCTATGGCAACGGTTCATGTAGGCTTTTTTAACCAGGATATCTTTGACCAAGGCATGGGTTTGTTAGCTGCCGAGACGTTAACCCTAACCCGCTTTACAGATACCAGGATTGAAGGACATGTAACCGTTTCGGAACGCAGGTTGCTGTACACATCCTTGCCCCATGCAGGCAACTGGCGGGTCTTTGTAAACGGTACAAGGTATGAAATTATAACCATTGGCGGTGCAATGGCCGCAGTTTGGCTAGACCCAGGCTATAATACTGTAGAATTTAGATACCACAATACCAGCCTTATTGTTGGTGCCATTATAAGCTTGCTGTCGCTTTTGGTGCTGGTGGCTTTGGCCTGGCTGCGCCGCAAGGGGCGAGATGCATTTGAATACATTTTTGCGCGTATTTTTGCTACAAGGCAGCAGGAAGAACGAATCTGCTATCTGTTCTTTGGCGGCATAACGACGCTTGTAAACTGGACAGTATATAGTGTAGCCGTGCAGGCTTTCTCTGTATCGGTAAGCAACGTAATGGCGTGGGTTTTAGCCGTGACTTTTGCGTTTGTAGCCAACAAAACATGGGTGTTTAAAAACAGTAACTGGAAACCGCGCGTATTGCTAAAACAGGGCTTTACATTTGTAACTGCGCGGTTGGCTACGGGCTTGGTCGAACTTGTTGGGGTTCCATTACTTTTCTTTGCAGGGCTGGCCCGCCCGCTGTTTGGCATAGAAGGTTTTGCCGCCAAAATGGTGGTTAGCATCGTGGTTGTTATCCTCAACTATATTTTAAGCAAGACATTTGTGTTTAAGTGATAGAATACTGAAAATGCGGCTTCGCCGCTTCCCGGAGTTGGTACCAAGGGCACCAACGAGGAAGTGTAGGTGGGATTCATTCCCAGGATCGGTTGCAAGGCAACCTGCATTCCGGAACGGCGGGGTATACACCGACGAAGTCGGCGATGCGAAGTATCGGGCCATCCGGCCAGTAAGCGTAGCTTACGAGAGGGTTTGGGGCAGAGCCCCATTAAAAAGGAGCGGTAAATGTGTCCAAGGTAATATCCCTAATAATACCCTGCTACAACGAAGAGGAATCGCTTGCCCCTCTTTACGAAAAGTTATGCAGCGTAAGCCAAGACATGGGCGAAAAATACGGCGTGACTTTCGAGTTTCTTATGGTTAACGACGGCTCCCGCGACAAGACATTAGCCCTAATTAAAGATGCGGCAGAAAAAGATGACCGTATAAAATATATGTCTTTCTCTCGTAATTTTGGCAAAGAGGCCGCTGTTTACGCAGGTTTGCAAAATTGCACGGGTGATTATGCCGTAGTTATGGATGCCGACCTGCAGCACCCGCCAGACATGCTGTACACAATGTACGAAAGCATAGCAAACGAAGGTTACGACTGTGCCGCCGCCTATAGGGAGTCCCGCAAGGGCGAGCCTGTGATACGCTCCTTTTTTGCACGCAACTTTTATAAGTTAATAAACCGCATAGCCAATGTAAAAATGGTAGACGGCGCAACCGATTACTCTATGATGACACGCCAAGTGGTAGAGGCCATATTAACCATGCCCGAATACAACAGGTTTTACAAGGGTATAAATTCGTGGGTAGGTTTTGAGACAAAGTGGATACCTTATAAAAATGTAGAGCGCGCATTTGGCACCACCACATGGTCTTTCATGGGTTTATTCCGCTACTCGCTGGAAGGGATTTTGTCGTTTTCTACAGCACCGCTTGTGGTGGCATCGCTAATGGGCATATTCTTGTTTTTCGTTTCGCTTATATTTGTTGCATACGTAGTTGTACGAACCATTGCCTTCGGCGACCCTGTTGCGGGATTCCCTACGCTAATTAGCGCCATTACCTTTATTGGTGGCGTGCAATTGTTTTGCCTTGGTATTTTGGGGCAGTACATGTCTAAAATGTATTTAGAGGTGAAGCGCAGGCCGGTTTATTTGGTGAAAGAGAGTAACACCGTTTCTAAATAATCTGCTTTAGCGTCTTCTTAATGTAACCACGCGCTCGCCGTCACCAAATTCCATGGTAAACCTTCCGCCTCTAACACGATAAGGTGTCGAGCTCCAGCTTGCCCTTTCATTCCGCCTTACTTGAATAACGTTATCAATAATTTGGAAATAATACCAGCCGCCTCCGCCCGAACGTATCCGGTTACCTTCAACCGTAATTCCGTTTTCATGCTCAGAAAAACGCACCCATATGTTTTCTGTGGTACTAAAATTTTCTCTGGGGATGTTTGAACTACTAAATACATACGTTCCGTTTCGCAACCCGGAGCCTCCACATGCAGTAACAATAAATGCAATAGCCAATAAAGTCAGAACCATCAAAATCCTTTTCATTATTGTCTCCTTCCCGCCGCCCAACGCGGCACAAATAATCGGGGCTTTTATTTTTCCCTCTATTAATACAGATACACTCAAAAGGGGTTAGGTTTGGTTTTTTGTAAAATTTTTGCGCCAAACAAAAGCACCCCCTATAAGCAAGACAGGGGGTACCTTTTAGAAAGTTCACAAGTTTTAATTATTTACGCGAATCAAGGGCAGGAAATAACACCTCGCCTAAGCCTCGTAAACGGTTCGCTAATTGCGCACGGAAAACGTTCGCCACTAGCGCAGTGAGCGTAGCGAACGTTCCCCGCGCCATTGGCTCACTGTGCGCCTATCGCTCACCACAAGGCTCTTCACGGCGCGCTGTTATTTTGAACGATTGATTCGCATTATTTATATTTTGGCATCCAATCGCCGTGTACTTCAAGCAGCTCGTCAACCATAGCACAGATATCGTCTATAGAAAGTTCTGCCCCGGTTAGCGGGTCAAGCATTGCCGCCTGGTAGATATGGTCTTTTTTAAGTGTTACTGCAGCTTCTATAGCTACTTGGTGTACGTTGACGTGGGTCATGTTCATTGCGGCAAGTTGTGCAGGCAGGCGCCCTACGTGGACAGGGTTTATGCCGTAATCGTCTACCATACATGGGATTTCTACACATGCATCGTGTGGTAGGTTTTCTATCAAGCCGCCTTTGTTAATTACGTTGCCGCCAAGTTTCATTGGCTTGCCGGTTATCATAGCCTCCATGATATAGGAAGCATATTCGCCGGTACGGTTGTGTTGTTTGGTTGCCGCGGTTTGAGAAAGTGTTTCGTATTCTGCTGCCCATTTTTCCATTTGTCTTATACAACGGCGTGGATATTCGTCCAGCGGAATATTAAAACGCTCGATAAGCTCCGGATATCTGGACTTGATAAACCAAGGGTTATATTCTGCGTTGTGCTCGCTGGACTCGGTGCAATAGTAGCCCATTTTTGCAATATATTCGTAGCGAACCATGTCTTTATGAATTTCTGTGGCGTTTTTGTGGGCGGCACGCTTTTTAATTTCCGGATATAGATCGTTTCCGTCTTTATCCTTAATTTCCAATAACCAGCCCATGTGATTTATACCGGCAATCAGTTCTTTGCGGCCTTCCAGCTGGTCTTCCATGCCAAGATTCTTAAACAAGTGGCGAGAGCAGCCTTGTACGCTGTGGCATAGTCCAATGGTTTTAATAGGGGTGTACCTTTGCAAATATCCACAAATGATGGACATTGGGTTTGTGTAGTTGAGGAACCATGCATCCGGGCATACTTCTTCCATGTCGCGGGCAAAGTCTGCCACTACAGGAATTGTCCTAAGACCGCGCATGATGCCGCCAATACCCAGTGTATCTGCAATGGTTTGGCGCAGGCCATATTTTTTGGGGATTTCAAAGTCTGTTATGGTGCATGGGTCGTACAGGCCAACTTGTATTGCGTTTACGACATAGTGCGCACCACGAAGGGCCTCTTTGCGGTTTTCTACCCCAAGATACGCGGATATTTTTGCTTTGCCGCCCAAGCCTAGGTTTATTGCATTAAGTATTGTTTCGCTTTCTTTTAGCCTTTGGCCGTCGATGTCGTACAATGCAATTTCACTTTCGGCAAGTATAGGCGACGCCATACAGTCGCCAAGTACATTGCGTGCAAAAATTGTGCTGCCTGCACCCATAAATGTTATTTTTGCCATTGTAAGTCCTCCTTAAATTTATATAACATAATCTTACCCCATTATTGTGCGAACCGCAACTAAACATCCAAATTTTTAACCTGTGTTGCAAACTCCTGTATAAACTCGCGGCGCGGCTCTACTTTGTCGCCCATTAACGAAGTGAAGATAGAGTCTGCGGCAATGGCATCGTCTAGTGATACACGCAACAGAATACGCCTATCCGGGTCCATAGTGGTATCCCATAGCTGGTTTGCATCCATTTCGCCAAGGCCTTTGTAACGTTGGATTGGCTTTATGCCTTCACGGCCTATTTCTAATAGAATATTTTGGAGTTCCGCGTCACTATAGGCGTAATATTCATTTTTGCCCTTTTCTACTTTGTATAAAGGGGGTTGAGCGATATATACAAATCCGCCATTTATAAGCTCTGGCATAAACCGGTACATAAAGGTTAGCATAAGCGTACGGATATGCGAGCCATCAACGTCAGCATCTGTCATTATAACTATTTTGTGATAGCGTAGTTTTGCTATGTCAAAATCTTCATGAATGCCTGTACCAAATGCGGATATCATCGCTAAAATTTCTTTATTGTCCAAAATTTTATCCAGGCGCGCTTTTTCTACATTCATTATTTTACCGCGTAGTGGCAAAATAGCCTGTGTTTTTGGAGAACGCGCGTTTTTGGCACTGCCGCCGGCGGAGTCACCCTCTACTATAAACACCTCGCAAAGTTCGGGGTTTTTCTCAGAACAGTCAGAAAGTTTACCGGGTAAACGTCCGCCTTCCAATACAGATTTACGTTTTACCAGCTCACGCGCTTTTTTAGCCGCCTCACGGGCACGGGCTGCTACCAGGCTGTTTTCTATTATGGTTCTGCCGATACCCGGATTTTCTTCCAGAAAGTACATAAGCTGCTCGTTTAAGACATGCTCTACCGCAGTGCGTGCTTCGTCGTTATTTAGCTTTACTTTTGTTTGGCTTTCAAATTGCGGGTCTTCTATTTTTATAGAAATAACGGCTGTTAAGCCTTCCCTGACGTCTTCGCCGGAAAGATTTTTGTCGTTATCTTTTAACAATTTAAACTTACGCCCATAATCGTTTATTGTTTTGGTTATGCCGGAGCGGAAACCTGTAACATGTGTGCCGCCGTCGGTCGTGTTTATATTGTTTACAAATGCGTAGGTATTTTCTTGGTAGCTGTCTGTATATTGCAACGAAATTTCAACCATGACCTTTTCGTACATTGTCTCGCAATAGAAGATTTCATCCGTTAACACATTTCTGTTTTTGTTTATATGCGCAACAAATTCTTTTATGCCGCCATCGTATACATACGAACGTGTACGAACAGGGTCCGTGCGTTCGTCAAAAACATCTATTTTAAGCCCTTTTGTCAGGAAAGCAGTTTCCTGTAGACGTTGCTTTAGGGTGTCAAAACTGTATTCTAACACTTCAAACATTTCCGGGTCAGGTTTAAAATGAACCAGCGTGCCTCTTTCATTTGTATCGCCAATTATGGCAACATCACTGGTTTTTTCTCCGCGCGAAAATTTAATTTCGTGAATTTTTTCGCCGTCATACACCTGCACATGCAGCCATTCTGAAAGCGCATTTACAGCCGCCGCGCCAACGCCATGCAAGCCGCCGCTTGTTTTATACCCGCCAGAGCCAAATTTACCGCCTGCATGCAAAGTAGTAAAAATAACCTCTACAGCAGGTAATCCTGTTTGTGCTTGGATACCTACGGGTATACCGCGGCCATTATCACGCACAGAAACGCTATTGTCCGGGTGAATACGCACCGTTATTGTGTCACAGGCGTTCATAAGTGCTTCGTCTACAGAGTTATCTACTATTTCGTAAACCAAATGGTGCAAACCCTTAGCACAAGTAGAACCAACATACATACCTGGGCGCAACCTAACCGCTTCAAGGCCCTCTAATACTTGGATATTTTCTGCCGAATATTCAGACTGATGTGACATTTTTTTCTCCTTTAGTTACGGCAAATCTTCCCATCTGCCATTTTCATTATTTTGTGGTCTTTCATTGTCAAAAGTATGTCCTCAACCCCTGTACAAGTTACCAAGGTTTGTAAATTTGTTATTTGTTTGATTAAAAAATTTTGACGGTTTCCGTCAAGTTCGGAAAGTACGTCATCTAATAGCAGAACCGGTGTTTCCTTTGTACTTTGCTTTATTATTTCAATTTCCGCAAGCTTTACAGATAACGCCGCTGTACGTTGTTGACCCTGCGACCCAAAATACCGTGCAGAAATATTGTTTATTGTAAAATTAATATCATCCTTGTGTATACCTAAAGTGGTGGTTGCTTGTCCTATATCACGTACATGCTGCTTGCATAAGCTTTCAAGATATGTGTCCATATTCGCAATGCTTGGGGCATAGGTTAGCTCTAATTTTTCTGTACCTTGGGTAATGTGCATATGAATTTCCTGGGAAATATCATTTATTTTTTTAATAAAATCTAAACGCTGCTTCATAATGCGTGTGCCGTAATTGGCCAACTGGTCATCCCAAACGCTAAGTGCAATATTATTGTCGCTTTGAGATTTATCTTTTTGCAATACTTTTAGTAAAGCGTTTCGTTGCTTTAAAGCACGGTGATACTCCTTTAAATCGCTATAGTACACAGGTGATAGTTGGCATATCTCCATATCTATAAAACGCCTGCGTTCGTATGGGCCGGACTTTATAAGCCGTAAATCTTCCGGAGAAAACATGACTACAAGTAGCCGCCCAAACAAATCTTTCATATGCTTTATAGGAACCCGGTTTACAGATAAGCCCTTTGTAGATTTGGAACCAACACGCTCTATGTGGGCATCCAGTACAGAAGTATAACCGTCCCTATTAATATCAACACGCACATGCGCTGCAGGTTGGTCAAAATTTATCAGCTCTTTATCATATCCCGCACGCAGCGAACGCCCAAATGCGCAGAAATACACAGCCTCTAAAGCACTGGTCTTGCCCTGAGCGTTCATACCATGAATAATATTTACACCGGGTGACAATTCCTGATTGGCGATATCCAAGTTACGAAAACCATTTGCGGAGATATTACTAATCCACATAATCTGTCACGCTATTCCGGTCTTAGAGGCACTATAAGATACTTGTAATCGGACTCTTCCTCTACACCGCGTATGGTACATGGGCTTAATTGCGTGTTAAATTTTATGACAATAACTTCGTCTTCAGCCGCGCGTAAAGCCTCTATAAAGTAGCGTGAGTTAAAGGATATGATTAAATTTTTACCATCTGTTTTACATGGAACGCCTTCGTCTGTTTGCCCGCGTTCACTTTTTGAGCTAATTACCAAGTCGTCTTCGCCTATTTCCAGCTTAATTGGCAGCATTTTATTTTCAGTAGCGACCAGAACAGCACGTTCTAATGCGCCAAGTAAGTCATTACGGTTTATTTCAACAATGGTCATAAAATCTTGGTTAAATATTTGATCGTATCTTACAAATTCACCTTCAATCAAGTTTGATGTCAGTGTAAAATTGTCAGCTCTGAAGATAATACGCCTATCCGTAAATTGTATATTAACCATATCATTTTCACCGGATGGTAACATGCGGCTTAATTCACCCAATGCTTTTGCAGGAACCACCGATTTACAATCTGCACCGCCGCCATTTAATACCGAAGATTTATACGAGATGCGGAACATATCAACCGCAACCATACGCATGGTGTTTTCTTTGACTTCGATAAGTTCCCCGGTCAGTATTGCTCGGCTTTGGTCGCTGGAAACAGAAAATATTGTTTGACGAATCATATCTTTGAGGGTTTGGGCCTTTAAAACATAACCTTGGTTTACAGGCACCAGCTCTGACTCGGACATTATAGGGAACTCATCACCGGGCTGCCCGGATATCATAAGCCGTGAACGCCCGCTTTTTACTTGTACACTGTTATTTTCGTCTACTGTAATAGATACAAGCTCTCCTGGCATTTTTCGCACTATTTCCGAAAAAAGCTTTGCATCAATGGCAATTGAACCTGATACATCCACATCTGCCGGAATAGGTGATGTATTAATATTTATTTCTAAATTGCTGGCATCTAAGGTAAGGCCTATACCGTCTTGCACAGTGAGTAGTACACATTCTAAAATAGGCATAGTTGTACGTGCAGCTACGGCGCGTACAGCTAACCCCAGCGCGTCTTGCAGTAATTGTTTGTCACAGGTAAAATTCATGAGACACTCCTATATGTGTATTATATTTAATTGTAGTAGCAGTAGTAATAGGGGCTGTGGATTGGTGGATAAGTGGTGATACCCCTTGAAACAAGTGGGTTTTGGCTGTTGAGTAAACTGTAGAATTTCTGTTGATATTGGGTATAGTTATCCATAGAATCCACAGGGGGTGAAAATAGATGCGGTTATTAACAATTTATAAACATTTTTTGAACAGGGATATTAACAAACGATTGGAGGGTGAAGCCGCTTAATCCCCACGGATTCTTATTTCTAAGTCTTCTACTAAAATACGCAATTTCTCGTCTACTTCAAGCTCGTGTGCAATTTTTTCGCAGGAATGAATGACTGTAGAGTGATCCCTTCCGCCAAAAAATTTGCCTATCTCGGGCAGGGACTTGTCCATTATTTTGCGGCAAAGGTACATTGCAATTTGCCGTGGGAAAACGATGCCTTGGGCACGTTTACGGCTGTTTAAATCTTCAGAAGTTAGTTTGAAGTGGGATGCTACTACTTGTTGGATATAATCCATTGTGACATCCGGTTTTTGTGTGTTTACCAGCTGGTCTTTTAATGCCTCTTGTGCTAATTCCAGTGTGAGTGTAGCTTTAGCCAGAGTAGCCCAAGCCATTATTTTATTTAGCGCACCTTCTAAATCACGTATGTTAGATACGATGTTACGTGTGATAAATTCTTTTACATTTTGCGGTATTTCAATTTTTTCGCTGTCTAGCTTCTTTTCTAAAATAGCTGTACGTGTTTCATAGTCGGGGATGTTTACATCAGCTATAAGCCCTGCGGTAAAACGTGAAGTGAGGCGTGCTTCAAGCCCTACTAGCTCTTTGGGAGGGAGGTCGCTGGTTAAAACAATTTGCTTATTTGCCGAATATAAGTCGTTAAAAGTATGGAACATTTCTTCTTGCGTAGAGTCCTTGCCTTCTAAAAATTGTACATCATCCACCAAAAGAACATCAACTTTGCGGTATTTTTCTTTAAATTGAAGGGTGGTATTTTCGCGTATCGCGGTAACCAGTTCGTTTGTAAACGTTTCGCTTGATACATACATCACTTTAAGATCCGGGAAAAGGTCAAGGGCGCGGTTGCCTATGGAATGCACCAGGTGCGTCTTGCCAAGCCCCACACCGCCGTATAAGAAAAGCGGGTTATAACCGCTTATCCCCGGTGCTTCTGCTACAGCTAAAGAAGCGGAATATGCAAGCTCGTTACATTTACCCTTTACAAATGTATCAAAAATATATTTTTGGCGTAAATTGGTTTTTTCGTAGTTATAATTAGACAGCTTAGACTGTGAGCCGTTTCCCTTAAAATCTTCAGGTGATACAACTCGAACTTCCAGCTCTATATCGCCGGTTACGCTTCTTAAAAAGTTCGTTAACTTGCCGTAATGTCTAATTTCTAAAGAAGGTTTGTTAAAGTCTTTGTCTGTCATTATTGTAAATACCCCATTTTCGTAGGAAATTGGGGTTATAGATGCTATCACAGAGTCAAAAACCACTTGTGACATGGAATCCTCAAATAAAGGTAAAGTTTGCTGCCATACGTCATGTATATTCACAAGAGTCCTCCTACGCAACCAGAGCGTTATCCACATAGTTATCAACACCCTGTGTATAACTCATCGTTTTTAAGTAAGTATAGTATACCAAATTGCCTGTGCATAAACAATATAATATCAACAGGTTTTGAACAGAACACGAACAATTTTTGAACAAAATTATACACAAAGGAAAATTTACATGAAATAATGGTTAAAAAATGCATTAAAGGATTGACGTATATACCAGGAATGCATATAATGCCTAGGCACAAACAATACGATGATGGATTTGTATTTTGTTAAATACCTTATTATTATTTGAAGGATGGTGACATATGAAAAGAACATTTCAGCCTAAAAAAAGGCAACGCAGCAAGGAACATGGCTTCCGCAAGCGCATGAGCACAACCAACGGACGTAAAGTTTTGAGAAGAAGGCGTCAACGTGGTAGACATGTGTTGTCTGCATAAGACAAAGTTTAGATCTGTAAAAAAAACACAGGATTTTAAACGCATTTATAGCCAGGGTAAGTATGCTGCCGATTCACTGTTTGTAGCTTACGCCCTGGCAAATGATTTGCAACAAAACAGGCTTGGTGTAACAGTAAGTAAAAAAATAGGCTGTGCGGTTAAACGCAATCGTGTGAAGCGGTGGGTGAAAGAAAGCTACCGGCAATTTGCCTTTATAAATGATGGACAAGCTGGCTACGATTTTGTAATTATTGCACGTGTACCGTCCGGGCAGCTAAAAGGCAAAGGCGCGTACAGCCAAGTTGATATGTCTGTTAAGCGATTAATTAAAAAGGTTGGCAATAAAGTTGGACTGGCTTTATGAAGGCTTTTATTTTGGTAACCATTAGGCTCTATAAGCGATACATTTCCCCAATACTTGGGCCGCGTTGTAGGTTTTATCCTACTTGTTCGGCGTATATGATGGAAGCTGTGGAGCGTTATGGTACGGCAAAAGGTGTATGGATGGGGACAAAGCGGATATTCCGCTGTAATCCTTTTTCGCGGGGCGGGTATGACCCTGTTCCATAATAGGAGGTTTAGACTTGAATTTATTAGATAATTCGGTTTTTTTAGCAAGGCAAGTTGCACGTGAACCGAATGTTTTTGTTGGACTAATTTCCAGAATGTTTGGGTTTTTTGTAGACTTTATATTTAATATTGTTTATGCGATGAGCCCGGTTCATTCTTTGGGTTTTACAATTATTATTGTGACAATTATCTTCCGTGCCTGCTTGCTGCCAACAAGTCTTAAAGCTCAGAAGTCTATGAGAAAAATGCAGGAACTTAAGCCGGAGCTTGATAAGATTCAGGCAAAATACGGCAGTTCTAAAGACCCGGAAATTATAAAAAAGATGAATGCAGAAAAGTCTGCGCTTATGGCAAAGCATGGTGCAAACCCGTTAAAGGGTTGTTTTCCGATGCTGTTGCAAATGCCGTTGTTTATTGGGTTAAACTTTATTATTCAGCAGTCTTTTTTATATATCAACAGGCTTGGCAGTGTTTATTACGACCTTGCCGTAGCGCTTCAGCGGGTACCGGGGATTAACCATATTATTGCCCCATCTCTGTGTGACGACGAATTAGCCAGACTGCCTGCAAACCATGCGAATGTAAACAGACTTATACCGCAGCGTATGCTTGAAAATGCACAAGAAGTTAACAGGTTAGTTTATGAGGGTATGCCGTATGAAGTTGCCAGGGCGCAAGTAGGCGATATGATTTATTTGAATAATCCTGTTGATTTATCGCGTGTGCTTAACCGCTTTACAGTGGATAATTGGCTGTGGCTGCAAGAGCAAATTCCGGCATATTACTGGACTGCTATAGCAGAAATAAATGAACGCAGGCAAGCTATAGAGTCGTTTTTTGGGCTTAGCATGATAGAGCCCAGCGGTTGGGGATGGCCAAGTATCATAATACCTGCTTTGGTTACGATAACCATGTTTTGCTCTATGTGGATAGGCAACCAGCGTAATGTTGGCCCAAATACAGATGAAAAAGTAGTCATGCAGCAGCGTATGATGATAGTTATAATGCCTTTGTTTCTTGGGTTTATTACTGTTGGTTTCCCGGCAGGGCTTGGCCTGTTTTGGATAACCGGACAAGTATTTCAAGGGGTAACAGACTTTATATTGCTTAAAAAGGCGGGCCTGCCGCTTAAATTGCCATTCGTGAAAAAAGAAGCCTCATAAATAGGAGGTAGTGTGAAAGAAGCGAACTTCAGCTTCTTTCATCTAAATTATTTATGCCTTCCGCAAGGAGGGCTGTGCCCGACTGAAAGGAATGGAATCAAATATGGATACAGTCGAAAGAAGCGCGAAAACAGTAGAGTTGGCCGTTGCCGAAGCACTTAGTGCCTTGGGAGCAACAGAACAGGACGTAGATATTGTTACATTAGACGAAGGTGCTAAAGGCGGGCTTTTTGGTATAGGTTCGCGTCCTGCAAAAGTGAAGGTTTCGCTTAAAGAAGACCCGGAACGGATAGTAAAAAACTTCTTGCGTGAGGTTATTCTTTCTATGGGCCTTGGTATGGAAATAGATATCAAGCTTAAAGAAAAGCGTATGTATGTGAATTTTATCGGAGATGGCATGGGTATTTTAATTGGTAAGCGCGGTCAAACCATAGATTCTTTGCAATATCTTACCAATCTTGTAATTGGCGGGCGCGGTATTAAGGATATAAATGTTATTTTAGATACTGGGAATTACCGTAAACGCCGCAGAGATACGCTTGAATCGCTGGCACGTAGTATTGCCCGTAAGGTAAAAGAGAAACGCCAAAGCGTAAAGCTAGAGCCTATGAGCCGTTTTGAGCGTCATATAATACACACAGCCCTTCAAGGGCACAAGGATGTGCGTACCTCTAGCGAAGGGGACGAGCCGCATCGTTATGTAGTAGTATCCGGAAAGAAATAATGACAGAGAACAAAGCGCGTTTCGTACAGAGCAATTTCCTAGAGCACAAAAAAGCGGCCAGAGCCCCATTCAGTAATGATATAATTGCCGCAATTGCTACAGCTCCGGGCCATGGGGCCATTGGGATTGTACGTATATCCGGTTCCGGTACAATGGAATTACTAGAGCGAGTCTTTTGTGATGCAGGAAGTAGCCCTCGGTCGCGCCGCGAAAGCCACCGCATGTACTATGGCTATATCCATACGGGCAGCGCCCCATTCAGCAACGAAAAAATCGACGAAGTTATGGTTTGCCCAATGTTTGCGCCGCGTTCTTATACCAGAGAAGATACTGTAGAAATTTATGCCCATGGGGGCGTTGTTGTATTGCGCAGCGTTTTAGATGCTGTGCTTCGTGAAGGTGCGCGGCTTGCCAGCCCAGGCGAGTTTACCAAGCGCGCCTTTTTGAATGGGCGTTTAAATCTTACACAGGCAGAAGCGGTAATGGACATCATTGGTGCCGGAAGTGATGCGGCGCGCCGTGCAGGGCTTAGGCAGCTGGGTGGCGGGTTATCCAAGCGAATTGAAGCCTTGCGCGACAATATCCTTACATGGCTTGCGCATATAGAGCTTAGTATCGACTACCCCGAACATGAGGAAGAGGCCAAAACGGCAGCGCAAATACTGGCTGAAAGCCATAGTGTCGTGGCGGGCTTGGAAGCATTGTATAAAACGGCTGCTGTGGGGCGCATATTACGTGATGGTATAAAAACCGCAATTATCGGCCGCCCCAATGCCGGGAAGTCTACTTTGCTAAACGCGATTCTTAGCGAGGATAGGGCTATTGTACATGAACAGGCCGGTACTACCCGTGATATTTTGACAGAACGCGTGGTAGTGGGTGACGTTCCGTTGGTATTGATGGATACAGCCGGTATTAGAGAGACCAGCGATCCTGTAGAAAAAATTGGTGTAGAGAAAACGCTGGAAGCCGTAAAAGACGCAGAATTGGTACTCTATGTAGTAGACCGTTCGCAGGGGTTTGCTGTTGAAGATGTGGAAATGTTAGGGCAGCTGGCGGGCAAACCGGTGATTGTTTTGCTTAATAAATGTGACTTAACCGAGCCAGTTGAAAGTGGAAAGCCATTGCAGATGCCCTACCCTATTATAGAAATGTCCACCCTAACAGGTGATGGGTTAGATAAGCTATACGCGCAAATCCATACCATATTCCTGTCAGGCATAACGGATACCACTGCGGAACCAGACATCATTACCCGCGAACGCCATCGTATCCTCATAGAGCAGGCGATATCCCACGTACGCACGGCCATGCATGAAATAGAATTAAACATCCCCGAAGATTTGGTATCTGTGAATTTGCGCGCTGCGTATATGGCGCTTGGTGAAGTGCTGGGTGTGGAGGTTGCGGATGATATTTTGGATAGGATTTTTGCGGAGTTTTGTTTAGGGAAGTAGGTGCCTTACAACCATGAAACACATAATAGTAATAGGCGGCGGCCATGCTGGTTGTGAGGCCGCTTTTGCAGCAGCGCAACTGGGCCAAAAAGTAACCTTGTTCGCCCTTAGTTTGGACAGCATAGCCCTGATGCCGTGCAATCCCTGTATTGGGGGCAGCGCAAAAGGCCACTTGGTGCGTGAAATTGATGCACTTGGCGGCCGCATGGGCAAAGCCATAGATGCAACCTTTATACAAAGCCGAATGCTTAATGCCAGCAAGGGCCCTGCGGTATATTCGCTTCGGGCGCAGGCGGACAAAAAGCAATACATGACATACATGAAGCAGGCATTGGAAGCCGAACCGCTCATTTCATTGCGTGAAGGCGAAATAGTTGATATTATCGCAGATGATAACGATTCGGCGAATATTATTGTAAATGAGAATAATCAAGGTGTTAACCATTCGCATAGCAAAGTTACCGCTGTGCGTACAGAATCCGGTGCAATTATACCCTGCGATGCGGTTATTGTATGTACAGGCACATATCTTAACGCACGATGCTTATACGGCGAGACCGTTACGCATACAGGCCCAAACGGCCTGCGTGCATCTACAAACCTTAGCGACAGCTTAAAACGTTTAGGCATCCACTTGCAGCGTTTCAAAACGGGTACGCCTGCCAGGATTCACAAACGCAGTGTAGATTTTTCGAAAATGGCTGTCCAGCCCGGTGATGAGAAGTTGGTACCGTTTTCATTTGAAACAGACCCTGCGGATATCGCCCGCCCACAAGAGCCGTGTTATTTGACCTACACCAACGAAACCACGCACGAAGTGATACGTGAATCCATTCACTTGTCCGCCATGTACAGTGGGTTGATTAAAGCCACGGGTACACGCTACTGTCCCTCGATAGAAGATAAAATTGTACGTTTTTCCGATAAAGAAAGACACCCCGTTTTTATAGAGCCGGAAGGCCTTGGCACAGAGGAAATGTATGTGCAGGGCATGAGTAGCGCGTTGCCGGAAGACGTGCAAGTTGCAATGTACCGTACCATACCGGGGCTGGAAAACTGCGAAATTATGCGCCCTGCTTATGCCATCGAATATGACTGCATAGATGCTATGCAGTTGACATTGGGGCTTGAAGCCAAGCATATTAAAGGGCTGTATTTTGCTGGGCAAATAAACGGAAGCAGCGGTTACGAAGAGGCGGCGGCGCAAGGCTTGGTGGCCGGTTTAAATGCCGCCGGTGCAGATATTTTTATAGACCGTGCCGATGGATATATCGGTGTTTTGATAGATGACCTTGTGACCAAAGGCACAAAAGAGCCATATCGTATGATGACATCCCGTTCGGAATACAGGTTGCTTTTGCGGCAGGATAATGCCGACCTGCGCCTTACAGACAAGGCGTACCGGGTTGGCAATATACCGGAGGAACGTTATCGGATGTTCCAGCAAAAAGCTAAGGCGATAGATGCAGAGATTACGCGGCTTACCGGTATATCTGTAGGGCCGAATGCGGTAAATGACATGCTCGCCGAAAAAGGCAGTTCCCTACTCCAGTCCGGCAGCAAAATAACAGACCTGATAAAACGGCCAGAGATAAACTACTTCGATATCCTGCCATTTGTAGAGGCCGCCTTAAAAGAAGCAGACATGCCCGATTATATCTGGGATGCCGTCCTCGAACAGGTGAATATCCAAATAAAATACGAGGGCTATATTTCCATACAAATGGCACAGGCCGAGGCATTCCGCAAAATGGAAAGCCGCCCCCTACCCCCAGATTTAGACTACTCGAACATTCAAGGGTTGCGGCTGGAGGCCAGACAAAAATTAAATGCCCTGCGCCCCGCTAATTTTGGCCAAGCTTCTCGTGTAACGGGCGTATCTCCTGCAGATTTGAGTATTTTAATGGTATATAGCAAACGATAGTCGTTTGGTGTATTTGAAAGGCAAATATTTTAGAGACAATGCACCCCATTAAACTCCGCGCATATAGTAAAGGGAAAGGATTTTTCCTGCTTTTACGGTAATGCGTGTACATATGCCCGATTATTCGCTGGGTGTAGAATTTAGGAGGAATCCCCGTTGAACATTCCATTTATAAAAATAAAAACCCCCGCGCCATATGTGCGCATGGAATATGATGCAAGCCGACAAGTTATTTCCCGTTTTATAGATGCAGTGCTGGCTAACCCCGACGATGCGTGGGCATTTGTAAGCAAAGTTTGCTCTGCAAGCCTGGATTTAAACGAGTTACGGGAGCTTTTAGATGCAGGTGTGCAGCATGTGAAAATTGCTACGTATGTAAATGCGTCAGAATATTGCCAGACGCGTTGCTTATATGTAAACGACCCGAAGCGAAAAGTGTGTAAAATACTGCACCTTCATATGGTTAAAGAACCCGACCATAATGGCAAGTGGAAAATTTTTGGAGTGGAGCAAGAAGAATGCGCACGGATGTAGAAGGCATTATAAAATACTGCACCTTCATATGGTTAAAGAACCCGACCATAATGGCAAGTGGAAAATTTTTGGAGTGGAGCAAGAAGAATGCGCACGGATGTAGAAGGCATTAAACTTATCCAATCCTGGGCGGCAAAAAACAGCATAATCATAACCGAAAAACAACTGTCTCTGTTGACCCGTCATCAAGCCTATGTATTGGAAACCAACAAACATATGAACCTGACCGCAATCACCAACCCCATAGAATTTGCAACCAAGCATATCATCGACAGCCTAACATTGTTGCCGTATATCGCGCATCTTGCAGATGGTGTGCGCCTTGCAGATATTGGCACTGGGGCAGGTTTTCCCGGTATCGTATTGGCAATCATGCGTGAAGATTTGCATGTAACCCTCATAGATTCGTTGCGGAAGCGGGTCTTTTTTTTGCAGGAAACCGTAACCGCACTGGGGTTAACAAATGTAGAATGCATCCATGCCCGCGCCGAGGACCTGAGCCGTGACGGTGTAGCGTTTGACATATGTACGGCCCGCGCCGTAGCCGGAATGGACAAGCTTGCAAAATGGGTACTGCCCATCACCAGGCCGGGCGGGCTTTTTTTGGCAATGAAAGGCCCCGATGTTGCAGAAGAGCTTGACCGGGCCAAGCCCATTTTAGCAAAACGGGGCGGTATGGTTAAAAGTGTTGATTTGGTCGAAATTGCAGAGGGCTTATCTCATAGCATTGTGGTGATAGAAAAGGCTACTCTACCCAAGTGATTTTCTCTTCTTCGTACTTGCCCCGCGGGTTTGGAAACTGATCCTTCTCGCCTATCGCAATGATGCAGAACGGGATTTCGCCGGAAGGTATATTTAATACGTCGGATATAATCGCCACTTTCTCTTCGCGAGGATACACCCCGCACCAGCAAGACCCCAAGCCCAATGCTTCCGCTTGTAGCAAAATATTTTGTGTAGCGGCGGCACAGTCCTGCGGATAAAAGCCCAACGGTAGGCCGTCTAGTACACCCTCTTGCTTGCCGGGCAATGCGATAACAACGATTGCGAGTTGTGCAGTGGTTAGCATTTTTGCATGGGCGTGTGCTTCTGCCAGTTTGTCCAGCATTACACGGTTGGTGATGGCAGCAAAGCGCCATGGGCGGGTATTGCATGCCGAAGGCGCAAGCATCGCCGCCTCCAGCAACGCGTGGGTTTGTTCTTTTGTTACCGGAGTGGGTGTAAACTTGCGTGTGCTGCGTCTTGTTAAAATACTTTCGAGTACCATAGTAAAACCTCCTATTTGAATGGGGCTCTGCCCCCTCTCACTTTTTTCACCTATTCGTAGCCGAGTACATATATTGGGCAACGCTTTTGCTGGCAAAAAGGAGTGCTCCTGCTATAAGACTGTATCCTACGACAACCAGCGGTAAAGTAACCGGCCCGGAGCTTAAGCTGTATGTTTCCAGTGCAACAATAGACATAACAAAAAGAATCGAGCCAAAGCCAATCATAAATAATAGCCGAGCCCAGCCTTTACCGCAAATAAGGGCAAAGGCAATTGCTATGTTAAAAACCACCGTAAAAATATTTATTGTCCACATTAAAGGCCTGCTTATATCAAGGTCATTCATTGCAAGCGTGCTGACAAAGCCCAGCGCAACACCCATTATAACAGACATTACTATATGGATAATGGAGATGGTAATAACGATGACTTTCCCAATACGTACCATCCGTTTGCGTTCGTGTTCGGCTTTCGCCATCGCCTGCATGGCCTGCCTTTTTTCTTCAGGGTTTAATTTGATTTGAAAATTTCCATTCGGCATATGTGTACCTCTCCTTTACACAGTATATTAGACCTGTCCTTGAACCATAGTTGAACCAATTTTTTCGAGTGTAATTTGTGAAACAAATTTTGCGTGGCAGGCGTTTTCACGCGGTTTTTGTGAAAATGTCCGAGAA
>Ga0131853_10004940_pt1 | contig 23992 bp, 19 predicted proteins | sample TergutLab28metaG_FD_92764 | JGI IMG/M metagenome (GOLD analysis project Ga0131853, IMG submission 92764) | Labiotermes labralis P1 segment gut microbial communities from Petit-Saut dam, French Guiana - Lab288 P1 (version 2) (version 2) | ecosystem: Host-associated > Arthropoda: Insects >...
AACCCCCCGAAATTTATTTTTTTTTTTTTCAACAAGAAAATTTTTTGTCTTTTTAAAAACTGGGCCCACTCTTTCCCCCCCCCCCCCCCACAAAGTGCTGTTTATTTCATCATTTTATCTTTTTCGGTTCAAATACTGCATTCTTCATATACCATGCACTGAAATTTAAATATCTGCACCAGTCAGCTAGAGTTTAAGCTGCTCGGCATTTATCACTATACTGTATCCAATTTAGAGATGAGGAACAGGCATGGCATTAGTAATTTTTAGAATCTAAATTAATGATATATTCGACTGAAAAGGGGCAATCCTGTGCTGATACTAACAGTGGTAAGTAAAGTCAGTAGTAAGTACTATATATTTGTCATATGCAATGTTAATGCATACATATAATCAGTCATATTTATAACATGATGCCGTAGTATATTGATCGCAGTAAAGGGTAACATTTAAAGATAAGTAGTATGAAATACAACATTTTCGAAACCAAAAGTCTTGGTCCTTTACCATGTACTTGTAGACCATCAAATAAAAAAAAACCAACTATGTACACACAAGTATTTGAATGCTGCATGGCCACTTTATGGATCTTTCAGCACAGTAAGACATTGCTTCTTGACTACAAATACAAAACTTCATCCAGACATGCATGGTTTTTGTACTGTACAAACTTTTGTTAATGATGTGTGATTTTAGGCTTCCACTGCAGTGTAGATGAGAACTGTGCTCTTCTTGGTTATTACACATGATAGAATAAGAGACACCCAGACCCCTGAAGGACACAAATTATTATATTAAGGTGACAGTATTTATTGCATCTGTTCATTGGTACTGCATCTTTTAACCATTCTAAATAATAGGTGATAATGACATTCCATATAGTATCCACATGGTTTAGGTAATTTTTGTAGTACTGTTACACCAAGGTATATATATATATTTTTTTTTGGTATTTATGTGTGTAAACCATGGGTGTTTTCTACCATTATTTGTAATTGATCTGTCTGAAGATGGTCTTACAGGCTGAAACATGTCAGGGAAATATAAAATGTGGTTGGGGTCTGTAACTTCTGTATACCTAGGCGGTTGTTATTGTTTCATTTCAGCACATCTTGGGTCAAGTGAGCCTTCAGAGTTTATTGTGTTTTATGTTACTGGATAATTAGGTAAAGCAAAAACATGTCAGAGTAAGGTGCTACAGAGACTGACACATGGTATTTTGTTCATATTTCAGTGGATGCTTACTGTTTCATATCATTGGTGCAATGTCTATTTAATATGTCGATCTAAACAAATGCCAGATGCATGGAGACACTGTAATGTCATCCTTAATGATTTTACAGAATTGTAATTGTAATTTACTTTGTTACATTGCAGCAGTGTTGTAATGGATATGAGACATTAGAAAGACACCCTTGTACATAGTAATGGTCTGATTAAAAAAACTTCTTTTTAGAAAAGGAGAGAATCATATTACACCAAATTTAAAAAAATAAGTATCCACATTGTACTCACATATTTATGTTGTTATTGTTGTGATGAAATATGGATGGACAATTGAAAAACAAATGTCATCATATATGGCACTGAAATGCATTCAGTTAAGATTCAGTTTAGATATAAGCAATTCAGTATGAATGTATTGTCAGGATTTCACATTGCATAATTATGTGTTACTTCAAATCCTTTATTACATCAGATAATAAGATTGTGGGTCATTTTTAAACATTACAAATTCATAAGCACAAAATGGAGTGTATCTTTAAATATCTTCTTGATGCTACTTTAAATTGAGTCATTTCATTCATAAGACTTTTTAGTTTACATGGTAAAGTAAAAAAAATTTAGTACCAGTATAGTGTGTGCTTTTCTGACAACATGGAAGTTTGGCAGTTCACCCATCTGGATGAAACTTCCCACCTGTATTAACTGTGTACATTTGTGTGAAATTTTTTGTTAGTTATATATAATGAATTTAATTAATGCTAATACTGTATGTATTCAGATAGAGGAGGTAAACTCTCTTATCCGTTAAATAAACTTATACATGAGTTTCAAGGTTTTTTTACCAACCACAACAGAGTATATGTCTCTACAATATTGGATGAATTGCTCAAAAAAATGATTCCATATTTCATTATAGGGGGAGCGTAAGCAAAATAAATTGTTTTGAGTGTGTTGGTGTTGGTGAGATGTTATGGTAGTGTTATAGTTTGCTGCCTGTGTTAGTTTCTCAATTTTTTGTGTTCCTGATGCTATATATTAATGAGACTAAATGAGTTGAAATAGGTCAGAATGGTCAGTCATTTATTATATGTTTCCAAGTCCTGACCGTACACAGAAAGATTGGGAGTTGCTGGTATGCATCTTTAAATTGTGTGTATTTAATTCCAGTTGAAGTACAATGATGTTGGGCAATTATCTCTTATGTGTTAATGGCTTGTTGTTGTCTTTATAGTTTTACTGTAGCAAAGAACAGAGGTTTCCATGGCAATGTCAATAAAGATTGTGATCTTGTGAGTTATAATGTTGTGTACTTCCATAGGTGGTACTGAACATGCTGAAGGAATTTGCTGTATCCATCTTCTTCTACCCCTAACATTCAGGCAGCAGGTCTCTCCAAAATACTGATCACTGTGGACAAAATTATGTGGCTTCATAACCACAGAAGACAACAGTCTTAAGAAGTGAATCTTACTGCACTATTGATTTATTTAATTATTTATGTCTGTTGGAGTGACATGCATTGCAACAAGTTCCATTATTTTATGAGTGTACAAGTTCCTATCTCTTTTTTTATAGTCATATTTTTATGTTATATTTCACTTAAGAAAGAAGGTATTAAAATAGTGGTTCTGAAATAATAAAATCATTCCACAGACAATATTTTGTGTGGCTACGTACTTTTCCAATGTAAAATAAAAGAACACTGATTTTGAGCTCTGTAATTAAACCATTCCACTTTGATTTTGTTTTTGCCTAATTAAGTATGAAGTATTATGAAATAACTTTGTGTATGTTTGTACATATGTATGTGTGTACATACATAAGCTAATGTAATGTAATATGTCAAAGGATATATTGATGTACCTGTACAAAATGTATAAGGTACATCTGTAGCATGGAAAGGGGTAAGGCTATTGATGTCTGTTTGAATTACGTATTTTGTCACTGTACATTTTTTGGCTTGAAACATTTAGCATTCCAAATTCTACAAGAATCTTTGTCATGCTGATCTGTACTGTCAGAAGCTGGCATCAAGAAATTTCACAGTGATTTCATATTCCATTGTAAATGGTATCAAAACTATGTAAATTTGTTCTGTGATAGTGCTGAGTGTCAATAAGAATTGTTCACATTTTTTATGAATTTTCTTGGAGTTTGTTTTTACTTTAGTGTGAGTGTATGTTACAGTACATTTTATTTTGTTAGGCTTAAATCTGTGATGAGAGCGATGCAGATATAATTGTGCCGCATTAAATGTGATCTTAAAATTATTGATAATAGAAATAAAAGTAAAAAGCAAATTAAATGTCCTGACATTAATATGGCTTTATCTAAATATATCAGATAACACGCAGCATTGTCATCTGTTTGTTTTCAACTTACTCTTAGCAATAGTGCAAGTTCATGGTGAAACAACAGGCACATTTTTATCAAACCAGTCCCAATAAATGCCATATACTACAGCTGTTGCATACATCATACAGTTCTGACATGTGGGAAATGCATATACACTGCAATTAGAAACATCTGTATCATGTTTTGAATTGAATTGATTTGCACTTTATGAATCCAAAACAGGTTTAATACTTTGGATATAGAACAAGTCAGGAGAAATTACATATATACGGTAGTAGCAGGTACAGTACAAGTGATTAAGCTTTGTTTATCATTCTTCTACAGAGTAGAAAGAGTGAGCATATAAATAATTTTTAGGGCTAGTTTAAATTGTTTAGGGTGATCACTTGAATTTTTGGTGCTTTGTGGGTGATTTATAAACACTTTTATGCAAATTGAGCAGACTCATTGTTCATATAGTGATAAATTGATGAAGGTAGGTGAAAGTACCATTTTTGTCTAGTATGTGTGTGATGGACTTACGAATTTAATTTGAATTTATTTTTGTTGTTCATCACAAATAAGAGAAGTGATCCCACTCTCTGTCCCCCCCCCCTCACTTCTCCAGCCCCTCCCAAATTGCCACATTCGCCCAATTTGTGTAATGTAATCAAGAGTAGTAGAACCAGTGAGAGGATTTTTTAAATTAACCATAGCATTGGAAATAAAGCACATCAAAATACCTCAGGGTTGCACTGAGTGTTTTTGAAGTGGTGAGCATTACAGCAGTTAGCATTCAGGAAGAGCCATCCTTTTGGACTGGAGACTGTTTATCCTGACGTCTTTAATGATTGTCCCCGGACCCTAAAACCAGCAATCCAATAATTCAATGTTTCAAAATCGAATAATTTGTTACTTAATCAAGAAATACAGAGGCTTAGAGGTCGCATTGTTTTTTTGAAAAATTTTATTGCAAAGAAAGTTTGTACAGCATGTTCGTGGACAAGTTACAAAATTGTTCCCAAAACCAATTTGAATAAATATTTATACAATGGTAAAAGTGAATAAAAGTGATTATAAGCAACAGCAGTGAAAAAGACGCAATGTTAATGCATTGCAGACACTATAGAATATAGCTAACGTTGCCCCTACCAGCGGCACTACAGGCAGAAGCTTCGAATTCGATGGGAAGATTACGCTGAGAAAATTCGAAAAATTTTACTTTTAAAGTAGAATTATGAGAATCGTGTGGGCCTCATTATTAAAATTATACAGTAGAATACGGTGTGTGTGTGTGTGTGCGCGCGCGCTCTCTAAACACTGAAATAACGAAAGTGGGCCTTGATACAAAATAAATTTTTTAATTTGTAATGTGTATTTCTTGTATGCTATAGCCTAATTATTTGTCGAAAAATTAGGCCGATTTAAAATGACATATTAAACATTTGTTGCACATGAAACTTCCCTTATACGTACACAATGTACTTGTTTCCCATATATTAAAATACGGAGCGTTCGAATTATATTTTATCTTCATATATCAGAACGACTAGACTTATTGTATTCATGCGCATAATACTCAAAGCGGCGTAATTTTAATACAGACTAGAGTAGAGTACATTAGGTAGCGCACCGCAGTGACACCTGCACCTCGACCCTGCAACTCTGTGCTTAAGCATTAAACGAAGTGCAGTATCTTGCTGACGGAGATGTCAGCAAAGTCACTTGGTTTCAAGAAATGATGACCCATGTGCATAAATCTTCATACGGCCAGTGTATCACAGTCACAATCACATGTGAGGCTGTTTCAGATGCCTGCTTGCATGCATCACATCCACGACTCTCTGCCAACCCCAGTTGAAACACGTGTCCTTATAAATGAAAGCGTCCTTTTAGCAGCCCAATCATTATTATTAGTTAGTTTCTGCGCAAATTTCATAGTTCCCCAACTCTTTTAGCAAAGGATCTTTTAAGGAAACCCTTAGCCTGGCATTGTCCACGAATGGACTGCCAGTACTCCTTGTGCTTTCCACTCGTACAGCCCCAAGTCACTCTCCTGGCAAACTTTGGATATATGCCAAGGACAGGCCCAGGCCCTGTAAGTGGATTTGAGGAGTCTTGCCTGGCTAATTAGTCAGCTATTTCATTTACATCGACTTCCATATGTCCTGACACCAGTTTGCTCCTATTCTCTTCTGTCATTTTCTCCAGGGACTGATAGTATTCCCAGACGAATTTAAAATGTATCTGGAAACCGTCAAGGTCCTTAATGAGTGCTTGACTGTTAGGATGTCGATATTCCTGCCTGTTAGTCCTTTTCTATTGTATTACAGGTTGTTGTATGTGTTATATGCAGAGCCTATCTGAAGTGTGTCATGTGTAACAAAATCGGGGTTTCAACACGCACGTTCATGTCACAATATAAATGTGAAGGGCCGAATAAGTCAGAATCTTTATTGCTGAGGAAACTTGCACGATATTTCAATAAACACGAAGAAACTGGTCGTACTGCAACCGTTAATGCAGTCTCTCGTTTTCTTGTTTTGTGTTTATTTTGGTGTACATTCCTTTTGGGCGCTTTTATTTAACACTGCTACGTACAGTGTGTGCAATGTCTGTGAGACCTGCGTGTCCGTGAGGTATAGCAGAGAGGCAATTGTATGTATCGAGCAACATTTTCATCCTGAAGTTCTGAATAACTACTACCATGGAGCAGAGTCCTTGAGAAGCTAACATTTCCTCAGCTATTCAAGAAATCCACCGCGTTTTGTGGAACCCGAAGGTTCCTTACCGCATTCACAAGAGCCCACCACCTGTCCCGAACCTGAGCAAGATCGATCGAGTTCATGACCTCCCATCGCACTCCTTGAAGATCCATTTTAGAATGATACTCCCATCCACGCCTAGGTTGTACAAGTGGTCTCTTTCCCTCATATTTAACCACCGAAACCCTGTATGCACCTCTCCTTTCTTCCATACGTGCTGCATGACCCGTCCATCTCTATTTTTTATTTGATCATTCGGTTAATATTTGGGGAGGGGTGCACATCATAAAGTTTCTCTTTATGTTGCTTCTCCACTCCCCTGTTACCTTGTTCCACTTCTAAAATTCCAAACAGTATTTAAAATATTAGTTCGTGCTGCAAAGAAAAAGCATTCCTTGAATATACCGGCTAATACGATTTTGGGAAATAGTCGGTATTTACTTTGGAAATCATACGAAACCTGTAAAGAGAATTTGTGTGCAAAACACACATTCATTTTAATATTCAAGCTAGTGGTACAGTACATACAGTATTCACTGTGATTTAAAGGGTTTAGTACCAGATATTTTCTTACATGCTATACACGTGTAGTTGCATATACTAGCGAGACGCAACGTAGGCGTATTGCTCGGAATACAAACCAACCAATCGTCACCCATAGATATTGCATAAGAGATCCCTATTGTGCACAAAAAGCTGTAGATCAGAAGGATGGTCCCGCGTCCGACATTTAGCTGGCGGCAGCTGTTCTTGCGTCACTTCAGTCGGGAGCAGTGGACAGTTTATAAGTGATTTTAATTGGATAAAACATCTGATGTACTTGTCTTAAAAATCAACGGAATTTATAAAAACATTTCCGAAAACGTAACCCTTTAAACGCCGAGTTAAATCCCATCTGCCATTTGCTGGCATTATTAGGAGCTCACCATATTTTCCACGTTAGCGGGTTAAGGGTTAAGCAAATATTCCCATGGGTTGCGACACAGCTGCTCCTCCAAAACGGTGGCATGTGACATCACACCCGCGAGAATCTGGAATATGAAACATAGATGTACAAATGGTCCATCAGTATGTGGACGCGAGAGGAGGCAAATGTTTTTACCTCAGAAGAACTTACTCGCTTCAAAGTTAGCCAAACGAAGGTATCGTTGGATTCTCTGCCTCCCATTCCCCAAATCTCTCCAGATCTATCTGCAACGTTTCTATGTCACTAACATTCATGATTTTCCTATACCACTTACTTTATACAGTCGTCGGCGAAAAGTTTAATGGTTCCTCCAAATATCACTTACGAACTCGAGAAACAGAAGTGTGCCCAATACGCTCCCTTGCGGTACACCTGACTTTAGTCTGAGTTCCTCAGAGAATGTCCTCCTACTCTAACACTCTGCGAACGACCTGCAAGGAATTCCCTTACCCACACGACTACCTTCGAATCCACTTCCGAGGCCGCAATTCTGGTAAACGGCCGATCATATGGAACTGTATCGAAAGAAAATTTCGCATTTATAAGGGACAGCGAGACAAACAGTCGCTGTCAGTTGCTCAGATTATAGATGTAGTGTCGGTGTTTGATGAATGAAATGCGAGCTTGGAGCGTTGGTGGAATGACACAGGTGACGAAGGTTGCAGTACTCGGAGTAGTCTTTCCGCGTATTAGGGATCGCTGTGAACTACAGCATGTAACAAATTAAAGTTCTTTTCTTACATACCCACTGTTTACAAATCATGGTATACACGTTTTATCCATTTTTACGAAAGAACGGAAAAATCGGGTATCATTACTAGGAATTTCTTTACAAGCTGAGGACCAGTTAGCTGCACAGGAAGGACTCCGTTCCGTCGAATTAATAATCAGTACAGGGGACACAGGAACAGTAACATTGTACATCAATTATCTAGGGCTTTAATTGCTTACAATTAGTTTTACCATAAACCACCACGTTCCGGGAGGAGGGGGCTGCAAGTGAGTTCAGCACGCATGTGTCCCTTCTTATGTCGCACAGAAATTTGCTTCGGATCACGTACATGTAGTAATAAAGCTGTAGATGTGCATTCGAGAGATACCGGTTTCGAATCTCTGGCGGACTACCATATATGATGAGTAAGAATTCTTTATTTGTCAATGTCTGGGGATAGTATCTATTAGTAGCCATTAGAGTTTTCTTAAAAATACTTACAAATCATCTTTCGTGCCAGCCATGTAGTACTGAAAAATATAATTCCGGGCAGAAACTCCGACCTTTCTGTTCTTCATTATTTTCGTAACCGGCGTCCTATTAATTCCAGACTGGATGCTCTTCCGGCGGCGTAAAATGGTTGGGACAAGAGAATGACATCTCACCTCCATCTAGTGGCGAAGTTGGGGTGTATATCTACTCTTCACATTTTCATGGCATGGTATTCAAACATAGAACACAGGCTCATTAAAAGTTTTTTTTTTTTGCTTACATCTCGCACACCTAACTATAAAATTGATATATTGGATGTACAGCATGATGTAATATAGTACAATTTACTGGAATAACTGGTAACCGTGAGACGCGTTAGAGGTATGGAGAATTTGGGAGTTCGAATTAACAACCATTATTCAAACCCACACACTATTCATTTCATTCTGTTGACTGCCTTACGACAGGTTCATAGCCTCTTCCAAAGCGCGTTCTCCACACAGTGCGATCTAGTGACAAAGTATCAAATATGTATAGATATACAGTAAGAATACAATTATGTTATTTTGTCAGGTGTTATACAACGTATCAACTACATGTTTCGGCCACTTTACTTGGCCATCATCAGGCTGTACTTAGCTTACAGAGTAACTCCATTACTCTGTAAAGTAAGTATAACCTGATAATGGTCAAGTAAATTGGCCGAAACATGTAGTTGTATAACACCTGATAATATAACATAGTTGTGTTCTGACTGTACATCTATACATAGTTGATACTTTATAATTTGATTGCCACAACGGGGATGACTTTCCTCAAATTGCGATCTAGTGCTTCCTCTCTGTTCCTTAAGATCAATTAGTAGCTGCATAGTCTTCTTTCTCGTACTCCCGTCACTTATATCCCTCCCTCCATCTTGCCTTCAATAACGTGTTTTACCGTAGAAGGCAGTTCCTGTGCAAGATGTGACGAATCCAGTTATGCTACCCTCTTGTTATTGTCTGAAAGATATTCCTCTCCTACTTGACTCTTCATCGTTTCTCGCACAATCTGTCCAACTAATCTTCTCCATCCTTCTGTAGCATAAAATTTAAAAACTTTCCGGGTAATTGTATTCTAGTTTCCAAACCGTCCAAGTTTCAGCACCATACAAAGCAATGTTCCAAATGTAGCATTTTACTTGTTTCTTCCTCAAATTTAAGCCCAGTGTGTTGGTGAAAAAACCTTCGTCTTATTACATGATGCTTTTACCATAGCAATCCTGGCTTTAATTTCACGTGTACATCTTGCATCATTTATCATTCTATCCGAATAGTTGAAATATTCCATTCTCATTATCTTAGATTTTTTCAAATTTATTTCCATTCCACAGTATTTTCTAATTTTAATTTGTTCATCAATCATGCCCTCTGCAGCACCGTTTCTTCCACATACACGTAAATGCACATAATAAAATAATCCAGTCTCTACTTAGAAAACTTTCAATTTACTTACTGAAAAAATCTAAACGAAATAACAAATTTTGCGGTTCCATTCTTTAGCAAACAAGACGTGTTGCATTGTTTTTTACGTGCCCTGTACGTTACAAACTAATGCATATTCGTTTTTCTTTTAATGATTTAAGGTTTTAACACTACAGACGCCAGCCGCATACACTGCATGTAGATTAAAATGAAGAGAAACATTTCGTTTCCTCGAAGGAAGAAAGTAACAAAACTGCGCTCACCATCGTGTGTGGTGTTTCAGGAATTCTCTTTATTGATCTTTAAACACTGCAGCACAAAACGTCGATCGCACAGTGGATCTGGTGCGAGCAACATTTTTCCTTCCGACAGGAGGTGTACAGGACAAAGGTAAGCACATTGCGACATATAAAACTTCCGAAGAATTGTTAACCACACAAGCAAATAGTAGCGTGTGTAAAGATCCAGTTTTCATAAACATAGCTGCAGGTTCCTACGTAAAATATAAGTAGCTACACGATACTGTTAGTAGCCTAAACAATAACCCCTTCAGGAGAGGAGACCCACGTTGCCAACATTTGGTTCCTGTTCGTACTGATGGCTGAGAAGTTTCAAAATAAAATTTTAATTAGCATCAGTTATTTAATATCAAAGTAGTTAATAACACAGAAGTTCAAATTTAAAATGTTTTTAAAATATCTCAAAAGAAACTTGTGTGATAAAATGTAAATAAGACTAACATATTTATGCTCTTAAACAAAAGGGAACAAACACCTATGTTTGCACTTAAACAAAAAATGGTCACGATACGTACGAATACATGTAATCTGTTCCAAGTTACAAATGTTTTACCATGTATTTTATTTAACACGTGCGTTCTAGCGTTATTTATGCATATCTCTAATACAATTAGCCATAACCACTTTTCCCCCCTGAAGACCATCTCACTGAAGATGTCGACCAAAACATGTAGAAGTGTCATTGTTGTTCAGTTGTTAGAATAAATATTATTCAGAATTATTGTTAACAATATACAGGGAAGACCTGGTCGTAAAAACGTTATCATACAAGTGGAAGCGTTCAGTTATACCACCTTCCTCTTTATATTATTGTAGTGATACGTTATGTAGTACAAGAAGCAGCATTGTAGACGAGTTAAATGTAATCAAAACCACTACGGCCATATTCGACGAAGTTCCAAAGATTGTTTTACTAAATTTGTACTTTCCTAACTGATTTGGCCCATCCACGTTACAAAAGCAAGCGTCCATAGTATCTCATGGATATGGGACATGTCAAATACAAAGTGACTCCATTGAACTGCTTCGGTCCCAGCAGAAGACAGAGGCCGAAAGAGAGACTTCGCGTTGTGCCGGTAAAACAGCTCTACAAATTTTGTTCACGATTTCAATATGTACTAAGCTTCAGTCTGAAGTACACGATTAAATACGAGTAACAGAGTACTCTCCATTGTTAGCATATTTCAGAATTCTAAAGGATTAATACTGCAGCACATGTATCCTCGTTCTTATCTAGTTTCTTATTAGATAAGACGCGGCACGACAGTCAAATTCCACTAGAAGTATTTTAATATTTAGCAGCAAAGTCTGCTACATTTGACACATATTCGTAAATACAAGACTGATTCCACACCGCCCTCCCCCTCGTCCCAAAGCCTTTTCTTTTTTTACTTCGAAAGTTCTGATCGAACGCCTAATTGAATTAACAATTGTGACATAAAGTCCAAATTAAGAGATCACCTGTACAACCTACGCGTTAAATGTCACAATTTATTGGCTGCTGAACATCTATTTCATTTTTCGAAGATGACACCCCGTTGTGTTTTTGTAACTCAGTTAACCCATAAACAATACAGTAATTCTGTTTTTAGAAAAATTCGCTACATGTTTCGGCCAATAAGGCGATCTGTTTTCCAAAAGTTTACAAATGAAGCCAGAACTAAATATTGAAAGAGGCCTCTCTCTTACGCATCTTTGTCCTTGTTAGTAAAAAGTATAAATCAACAGTAACATGGCTTGGAGTTGTATAAATCGTGGATGCCTCTTTTTCGAGTTGTTGGGATTCTTATAACCTGTTCTTGTAGAATTATTAAAAATTACAAAATTTTATAAAATGATCATTATTAAAAATCGATTTTTGTCTTTATGTTTGCCTACTTAAATTTCTTAAAATTGTTTGAGTGAGTACATTGAATTTTCTTATTTGAGAGTTTTATTTCATGATGTTGTTTGTCATAGTATTTTGATTGTACTGACTTTCTTTCCTCTTACTGCCTTCTTTTTTATGAGATGATGTTTTTTAATTTATTTTGTTCTGAAGCAGTGTCTACTCTCATGTAGAGTAGAACTACAATTAATATGTTATTGTTCAACAGGTAAATGCTATAAATTGACCTTACCATTAATTTGGTTATTTCTTTTTGTTTCTAAGTATATACAATCTACAAGTATTCATAATCTCTTCCAGAGGCCCAAATGAGTGTCCATAGAAAATTTAATGAACTCTTCCAGTCCTTTAGAAATTATAATTCAAACTAAAGATCTGACCTACATCTGCATGAAATGGGAAAATCATTTGGGCCTATGGAAGAGATTATGGACATATTACATATTGCAAAGAAAGAAAATCTTGTGAACACCTTGGAGAAAAATTATTTATATTGGGCCTTATTATGAATCTACATGGCCAAAAATCTGAATCAACTGTAAACTTTTGATCAAAGTCTCCAATTTAGAATTTGTAAAAAAAAAAATCTATCACAATTTTGAAGCCCCGATGCCGGGTAACAGACAATACATGTGGCCTCTAATCAAAGCCTTATTTCTAGTTTATAAAAAAAGCCTTAAAAGTATGAAACAAAGGAACATATGCAAGTGGTATTGTAATTCTAACTGGCTGCTTCCAGCCCACAGGCACAATCATGCCCATTGGCCTAATCTTGTTCACATCTTGATTTGCTTTGGGGTGGTAAATGTTTAGTAACTTGGACAATTTTTTCTTAGGCCAGAAGCACGTCACACTAAAAGCTTTATAATAAGGGCAATCTTTTGGATTCCTTTTTAACAATGTGCTAACTGTTGGTGTTCATAAAATCCCAGGGTAAATTTATATGTCATATTCCTGGCTATCATGGTCCTTTATTTGTCACTGCAAAACTGAAAGTGAAATATTTTTGAAAGGCCACCATGTTCTTATACATTCTACAGAATACTTCTATAACAACATTTGCATATTTTTTGATGATATATTGCTATAAAAAATCTCAAAATACTACTTCAGGTACCCACATCATAAGTTTCCATGTCCTTTATGTTGTTACTACCCACCACAGAAAATTAAAACAAAAGTTGACAGGAACCAAATGTACATACACAAACATACATACACATGCAAGTGGTTATGTAATATGCCAATTATCTTTTGCCTTGTGACAGTATGCAGTTTGTTAATAAGGGAATTTAAAATAAGATTATGTGTGAGTATGATCACACTACTTAACATGACATCTAGCAAGGCTGTATACCAAGAACCTTGGAGCTACTTGGGTAAATGAATATGGATGACATTCTACTGAAGAAGGGGTTGAATTCCATTTATCTAAAATATGACTACAGATGAAATTGTTTGCTTTTATAAAATTTATAACAACAATACCAATATTTTGTGCTAAGCAACTTGAATGCTGATACACTTTTGTGACTGATGACTCCTTAACAGTTTATGTTAATAAATGGCCTATACAAGTTACAGTTGTTAGTGAAATTTTATTTCATTCATATTAGTTTTTAAGTTTGAGGCTGCAGTCCAATTTGTCTCATTATCAATTCAACAGATACTTGAACTCATGAACACATACCACCTGGAGGCCAAGAACCCTTTCAAAACAGATCGTGTGAAACACGTGATTCGTTCCCTCATTGATAAGGAGCTGGATGGTGTAATGTATGATCCTGAAACATGTGCTCAGCTGTGCTTGACCCTGTCTGCAGAACTGAAATCCAGAGTCAAGCTCTTAGGGTATGATCGGTGAGTTTGTTCAAATAATTTGCGTTGTAAATAGGTTATTATTTTTATTTTATAAAACACAATGTTGGATTTTTAATGCCTCTTTTAATATAGCTCATCATTTCACTATAATATGATGGTACCATTCACAAGGCTGTTACAAAATTTGTGCTTGATTTGTCAAAATACTCAATGTTCATTTTATTGATGTTTGTATTAACTGCATCCCTTGTTCATGTTTCCCATTAAACTTTTGCTAAGGATATAAAATGTACATTCCATCGACTACATTTCCTATGTAGACATTTTTACACAGCTTAAATAACAGAAATGCATTTACAAAAGCTAACATTTTACTGGGTGGATATTTGAATATTTTTACCGTGCATATCAACTCAGGACATAATTACTACATAGTGGAAGAAGGGCAACTATAGAAGTGACTTCACTACTTTATTATCCCATGCTGAAAGCAACTCCAGCTCTAACCGGCATTAACCAAGCTTTATTGAAGATACAAAAAATTCACATGATTTTTCATTTTTCTAAATTCTTCTTACACAGATGAATATCCATATTGCAACAATGTTTCTTGGTATTAAAAACAGGCTACAATTTTTATATTTTTAAATCTACAACGAACTTCTTCAGCACTCTTCTAAAGAATTCTCTGTGGACAGGAAAATTAAGGAAGCCTGGATATCAAAGTCAGTGTAATGACTAGGCTGTGGACTGGACGATGCAGTGTTCATTTCCAAGCAGGGCCAAGAGTTTATCTCATCCAAAAATGTTCAGACTGGCTCTAGGGTCCACCAAGCCGCCTATGCAATGGTACAAATTGTTTTTTCACAGGGGTAAAGGGGCTGGGATATGAAGTTCACCAGTCATCTCCATCTGAGGTGAGGTTAAGAATGAGTGGAGTTATGCCTCTTCCCCACTGTATGCTGTCATGGCATAGACAGGGGCTCAGGATGACTAATTCCTTTCAAGGCAACTACTGTTGTTTGAAATATCACATCTTCATTTTCACTGCACAGGAATTTCTGTTTGTTTGTTTACACATAAATCAAGTTTGCTATCAACAGGGCTGACAGTTTTTACATTGTGGCTAATTTACTGCATTAACTGCAGAGGTACGGTCTACTGCGCAAGATTTGACATTCTCGCAGTGGCACCGTTGAAGATTCAAATCTTCTGGGATATTATACTCTGTCACTGGGTAAATATGTCTTGATTATTTGACAAATCATTGTGCCTGCACCTTCACAGTCAAGCCATGTATTACTAGATTGGATTGGACTATTTAAAATGAAGATGAAGGCACTATGATCCTTTGAAACATCAGAAACTATTTATCCAAAGGCACAGTATAACATTCCTGAAGACTTGAATCTCCAGGTATTATGGCATTTTTAATTGCTGTTTCAAAATTCACTAAAGATAAATCAGCCATCATGTCCACCTACTGCCAGTGTTATGTACAGATGTAGCTGTTCCTTCATTCTCTTTGTAAGACTCCTACAATATGGTGCTTATACTTACAGTCAGCTGTACTTTTCATGTGTGTTACAGATGCAAGCTAGTGTGCACAATGGAAATTGGAGAGAAATATTCACAAAGTGTGCATTCTGTGCTCAGGTTCCTCTGGGATGTTAATCGTGATAACTATGCTTTCTACACATATGAAAATACACAAATATATGCAGTGGCATGTGTATTTGGAGTTTACTATGAATAAAACTTCACTCATACTTGAGGTTCAGTGAAACATTGTCGATTATAAGAATTCACATATCTTTTAATACTTTCATATCTGTTACATTACATTTAGATTATGCAGATCCGTATATTTATTTCTTTTATGCCCAATGTTATGAAGAGAATTTTTAAATAAAATAATTTTGATGACTTATTTATTATTGTTAATGTCTCATTTCAAAAGCACAGAAGCAACTAAACTCTTGTATAGTGCTCTCTCCCAACTGCCTGTCTATTCAAAGAACTCTCTGTTCTACAGCTCATTAGAACCTTCTCCGTAACACACAATTCTGATATCGGAACCCACCCTGATCCAGCTTGATTTCATTACCCTTAAAATATGCTATTTTTGCTTTCCATCCACTACACCACTTTCCTGCACCTTACTCATTCACGTTAGTCCCTGCAATTGTGACAGCGGAATAAAAATCCAGCAGTGACTTCATTTGATTTTACTGCAGGATATGTCATCAGGTATGTTAATTTGGCTGTCCTGGCCTCTGCCTGCAACAAAAGATTGAAGGTAGGATACCTTTAGGCAGGAGCACCTACAGGATCGGATTTCTATTTTGTCCCTAATGACAGGAAGATGGTAACATTATGTTTGGCAAAAGAGACCTACAGCTTTATGTGGAATCCAGACGTTTTCTGATTCTTAGAGGTAAAGAAAGAGGAAGGCATGAACAGAAATCTGCACAAAATAAAGGCAGAACAGAACCTCAGATGTTAGCATGGAATGTCTTTATTTCACCTTCATACCATCGGGTCATTCAATCTGCATTAGATAATGTCACATTATAAAAAGGAATCAAACATTTCAGAGGAAAATGTATAAATGTTGAGATGTAATGACAACAGATGTAACTACATTCTTAACCCACTGCAATAACTCTGATTTTGGCAACATAGAAACTTCACAGAAGATTTATATACAGGCAAAAAATGACATATCTGTGGATAAATATGAGTTACATGAGATAGACATTTATTTTAAAATAAGTAAAGCATTTTTACTTCCATTTTTCACAGCCAACATCATCTAAATGACAGTCATACATCACACAGCTGTCATAATATGAAAATAAGCATATTAATATTCAGCATATTCAACATTTCTGTCACATTCCATATGAGAATGAAATATTTTTATGGCTTAAAAATATAACTTTACAGTTGTTTTAGAAATACATGACATAATGAGGACAGTTGTCAGAATTACACAGTACTTCTTAAGTCTGTCCTATTGCCTGTGGATCAAATAGATATCCTGTGAAATCAGCAACAGACTAAAACAGAAATTAATGTTTTTGTAATCACTCCTCCTATAGTTCAGAGTCATGCTATTTGTCTTTCACGTCAGTGCTTGTCATAGGGTACTGCACAGTTACTTGTAACAGGAGTTCAGAATTCACATTCTCAAAGGTATTCCTAATGATGAGATTTAAATTACAAATCAAATTTTCGACTATTTTGCTGAGTCTGCTAAATTTTACCAGATGTCACTAGTGTATGGTCCACTCACTATTATTACCACTACTAGCAACAGGTTGTGTATACTACTAGTAGATGGCAGTTTACAATGTATTACATGCATAAGTAAGAGTGTAATGTAATCTGATGGAATTATACAGGCCTGTTATGACAGCAGTTGATTGATTTTTTTTGTGTTGCTACATTCATGCATGTTGTTTTTGTCTTGTGTTTAATTTTTATATATTCATGTATTGTGCTGGCTTTGTAATTCACATTTGTGCTGTTCAGCCAGCACATTAATACACAAGTATTGAATTAATGTTGTCGTTTTGTTGTTGCTGGAAATATGCAATGCCTGACAAAGTGAATTACGTGCATGCATTCTCACGATAATGCAGTGCATTTCCAGTTGAGGTTTATCAGGTATATTCAGATACTGCCATGAACTCTTATTCTTCATCTGGCATTGACATGCACAATAATTCTAACAGCCAGTACTAACACTCAAAAATACTAAGATATTTCTATGAGCCTTGCATGTGTGCAAGCATGCATCAGTATGTATGTTTGCATGTTTGTGCTTGTGTTTCTGTGTGTGTGTGTGTGTGCGCGTGTGTATGTATGTATGTATGCATGCATGCATGTACATATGTATATATGTATGTATGTATGTATGTATGTATGCATGTATGTTCAACAAAAATCAAGTGGCCTCAAATTTTCTAAGTCCCAAACTGGAAGTCATATGATGTACAGTTGCCATCATAATTCGAGTCATTTTACTTTCCCCATATTTGAGCATTTGTGGCGTCTCTCTGTCTTCCATTCATTATGATCAATCATGCCACATATATATTAACCAAAGACACCACCATATTCACTTAATTTGAAGTTAAAATATTAATTAAATGTCATTCATTTTCTGAAACTAAACTAGGCATGTGAATCTTGTTGTTGCTTGCAGACCGTAGCGGGTTACAAGATCTGACATTGGGCTGCACAATTTAAAACACTTATGGAAAGGAATTGTTGAGTGTATGGTGCACGTGCTGGGGAGGTCTGGACTGATGATGGTTTTACTCTTGCCTTGTTTCAGGGGTGGGGTGTGGGGAGTGAAGTACTGTTGGAACAGGTGCAGCATGATTTTAGCTTTTGAAACAAGTTCATAATTCTTCTGTGTGGCCTTCTAGTAGACAATAACACATTTTCAAAAATATGCGTTTTTAAACTGATTACACTAATTATGGTGGTTATGAAAACCGAAATGCACATTTTTTAATAATAATAAAATCAAAGGCAATGAAGAGCTAATATTGGTTATTTTAAACTGTAATTTGCTTTATGATCAAAATGAAGGATGAACTGTGCCTTACCCCTGTTTAATGGTTTGTTATAAGAATATTTATTTAAGAATGTTATTTAAAGAAGTCTATATTGCTTGATAAAACTTGTTACATGATTTTAGAACACTTTTACTAAAGAATTTCTCATTAAATTAAGTCAAGGTTCTTTCAATTTTCTGGCAACTGAATCAAATTGTCTTCTGCAACTGCATTATGATAATTCACAATTTTTGAACCATGGACCAAAAAGGATATTATACCTGCTGCTGGTCGTGGATGAAAATGGAGAGTAGGACATTATCCATGGACGAAAACTGACCTGTCGTAGACAATATGGTCATTAACCTTTATATGAGTGTTGGCCCGAAACACATAACCACCTTAATCAGTGTAGTGAGTAAGATGCACATTTTTTAAAGTGTGTTATTGTCTACTAGAAGGCCACATGGAAAAGGAATTATGAACTTGTTTCAAAAGCTAAAATTGAGCTGCACCTGTTCCAACAGTATTTCACTCCCAACACCCCACCCCTGAAACAAGGCGAGAGTGAAACCATCCTCAGTCCAGACCTCCCCAACACACGCATCATACACTCAACAATTCCTTTCTGTAAATGTTTCAAATCGTGCAGTCCAATGTCAGATCTCATGACCCACTACGGTCTGCAAGCAACAACGAGATTCACATGCCTAGTTTTAGTCCCATTCGAACATGAACCCTCTAAATCAGAATGTCAGTAAACAAAGAAAAAAGAATTATGGAAAAATAACAGAAATATCTGTGTCACTCACATTTCTAACCCTGCCAATAGAGCAAAGATAACTTTTGAAACATATAATTAAATAATGGATGTGTTACTGCATAATTTAATTGAGTGTTTGTGAGTATAAAACATATTCAAAAAGAAAAAATTATATGCTGACACTGGGAATCGAACCAATGTAATTTATTTCTGAAGAGTACTGACATCATGCGTTAACACGCTCGGCTACCTCTGGGAATGGCAAACAACTACCCTTTTGCAACATCCATCTATGGAAGCAGAGCTAGCAAGCCACACGCCTCAGAAAATTAATGACATTTAATTCATGTTTTAACTTCAAATTAAGTGAATGTGTTGGTGTCTTTGGTTAATATATACGTGGCATGGTTGATTGTAATGAATGGAAGACAGAGAAATGCCACGATTGCACAAATATGGGAAAAGTAAAATGACTCGAATTATGATGGCAACTGTATGTCACGTCACTGTCTGAGCGGGACGTACAAAATATCAGGCCGCTTGATTTTTGTTGAACAGGGTGTACATCATACATACCCAGTATTATCATTAACACTGCTACACATTATCAAAGACTTGGTTTCCAGCTCTTCTGCTGCCTCTTCATATTTTTGTGACTAAAATGCGTGGATTTCTGTGCCATGTTATTGGACAACCTGTAAATATGGCTACCCCACTGCTGTGTGCAGCCACTTTCCCTCATCTTTCCCCTACCTATTCTCCTTCCAAACCACCTCTAAACTACTCCTTATCACATCACTGTTATTCCAGATGGTAAAATTCAGTTCTGGCCATAGGACAGTGCCCCTTGTAAAGTACCATGGGTAATTATGTTTTGTGTTACATTCAGTTAACCCTTGACACCAATCAGATATTTTTGGTTGCCTTCTAATTAAATCTAAACGGGCATAAGAACAGCTAGCTAAGATGCTATATTGTACATACATACTCAACAACTTGCATTTTTTTCATGTTATTAACTGATTTATTCAGCTGTTAATTTGTTAAACTTGTTTTGTGTATGTGTACTGTACACACCCTTGACACTTCCAAAGAATACATGACAAAAGGTGGATGCACTTCTAGCACAGAAAATTCAAAACTTAAATTTTCTCTTTCACATGTCAGTGTGTTCAGATTGATATCACCATGAAATTATGGCATTATTGAAACTTAAAAATAAATCATGATGCGCTTTGCACTGTATAATTCTTATGAAGAATATTCACCATGGTACAGAGTTGAAGAAATCACTGAAATTATTTTAACCTCTTTATTTTACACTGCGATTTCACTAAAATGTCATGTTAAATACATAAGAATATCACAATTAATATTCATGTTTGACAAAACTTGTAACAGTCAATGGGACAATGATTACTTGAGTATCCAATTTCAAGAATTGTCTTTTGAAAAAATTAGAGTAAACACATTCAATCTCCTTACCTGGTGCAAAATTCTGGATTCACTGGCAATAACATAAACAAAAGTAGTCCCTGTTTGAATTTAAGACAGAGTGTACTACTCACACATTTAAAAATTAATGTACATTAACAGTTCCCAGTCTCAAGTCATGTAATGGAAAAGCTCAATTTATTTAGGTTACAGTTTTCTTGCCTTCATGTCCATAGTAAGTTCATAAGTAACTTGGACACCCTTTCAACTTACTAACGATTTTGTCCAATTGACATGGTGAAAGGCCAAATGGTTTAAGCACTATTGGCCTTTATTAAACTCTTCTACAAAATACTTTCCTTCTCACTATTTGAAAACAGCCTGAAGACTGTGTCAGCAGGTATATTCACCTTGGTGTCATAAATTAAGGCATATAAAAACACACAAAGTTTACATCAGAAGCTTCTGGCAATAACAAAATTATTAACAATTTACCAAATATTTTTCACATGGTATGTTGCACAAGATAAAATAGGAATTTGTATTACATTATGAAGTTCGCCAAAATACTGCTTATACTTGTTCTACATTATAAAGTACACATTAGAGGTAACTTCCATCTTTATCTCTGCTGACAAAACACAAAAACCCCCAAAATTTGATCACATGGGGCTAATATACAGTAAGTAAGAAAGAAACAAATGCCACACCTGATATATGCTTCCCATCATCTCTACAGGATACCTGACTCTGATACTATCTGCTCCCTAACATCCATAGCAGCTTTTATTGCATCCTGTTCCCGCCTGTAAAATTCAGCACTACGCACCGAGATACCTGTATAAAATAAACAAAAAAAATGCTATAAATAGACAGTTTATGTAAACTCAGATGTTCCAAATTCAAAGTATGTGCGTATACCCCATGCAGTAGTAAACAGAAGCAACTTTGATGTCAGTACTCTTCACTGTGATTTAAATATTTTTTAATATTGCAACATAACTAAAGGAAAAAAACTGGCAACACACAATAGCAATAATACACCTCAAATATGCTTATGTAACATTGCCCTCTTACATCTGAAATTCTCAAACTGCAGTACAGGGATGAAGACAGTACGCATGGCACATGATGCAGTGCAAAAACAATTATGTCTGCAGGATATCTGTACACATTTACGAAAAGGAACAATATGTATGTTATATCTTGTATTATAAGAAAAAATTACAAAGCTTAACAAAGCTTGTCAAAGTAAAAAAATTCACATTTATAACACAGCTTCACAATGCCAAGATTTCAGTAGGCATGTTAATTTATTCAGCTGTAAAAACACATACTATATCTGCAAGAGTTTTCTTCTAAGGCTCAACATTCAGTCTGCAGTAATTAGAGGTTTACTCCTTCAGCCATCACGCTTACAAAGTGCTAACAAGTCCTCTGAATCATATTTTTGGATGAAAATGTACTTCTTTTATTATTTTCTCAATATTTTCTTTAATCCAGCACTGGAATTCAAACATTCATCAGGTACATACATAAGTTTACTTGAAAAAAATTTCAACCATAAAACTGAAGAATCAAAAAACACATTTGGGGCTGTAACACTAAATATCCTAACTAGAAAACAGACATATTAGAGGCCAGGGGTGAAAAAAATGAAGAGTTTTCTGTAGCAACAAAAATTTAAATAAACTGGACCATAAAATGTTCACATTTCCAATGCATTTACTTCAAGAAATCTTCAGATTTGAATATGTAAAACAAATTACTAACCATCTAAGATGCTTGTAAGAGGAATGTGTTGTGGTCCTCTAGTGCTTGTTGAACTCCACTTATCTGGCCTTGTATCCATATTTGTAACTGAAAAAATAAATGTAAGGTGAATTGGAGTATGTACAAATTCAGGTCAAGTGAAACCTACGCCTACCATCTAATTAGGTGCTGCCTGCAAATTGGTGTTACCTACTGGAACTTTATCTTACCACATTCTTGAACAGGTGCACAAAGAGCACGAACACAATACTGGCATCTACTTAGTGGATGCACAGTGGTAAGAATCTATGTAGTTTTTACTCACTGTGCAACCAAGTACAATTTGTGGAACTGCTGTTGTGTACTGTAAGACTTCTGTGCAACAGCTGATACCTTTACAGTAGGTACCGTATTTGCCAACTATTAGTTTATGATACATTAAGAAGTGTTGCAGTAAAAACAATGTTCTTATAAACTTTGTATGTTCCATATCCATGCATTAAAGAATATTATTATACTTAATGTAACAAACCAACAAATGCACATTGATAAAATATGTTTTATTATGTATTTCTATTTACCAACATTTTTCGGCTGCTTCTGTGACCATCATCAGGGTGTCATACAAGAATTAAAACAACTATTAACTACGACATCAGGTGGTTTTAATTAGACATTATGTGCAGCTGTTTGTACATTGTTTGTATTTTTGTATGACACCCTGATTTTGGGCACAGAAGTGACTGAAACATGTTGGTAAATAATAATATATAACATACAAGGTGTGGCAATAAAGAAACCGGATTCATGCTCTAACACTTTATTGAAAAAAAATCAGACATTTGAAATGTTATCCCCTTCAATGTAGTCCCCTCCCCGATCCCTACACCGCTCCATGCGAATTTACCACTGTTGGAAGCAGTGCTGCAGGTCATCTTGTGTTAAGCTGTTCAAGAGTTGCGTCGCTTTTGCTTTCACTGCATCCACGGACTCGAACCTGGTTCCTTCGAGCGAAGACTTGATTTTCGGGAAGAGAAAAAAGTCACATGGTGCTAGGTCCGGAGAGTACGGTGGATGTTCCATCACTGGAATGTTGTTTTTCGCCAAATACCTCTTCACAGATAGCGCGTTGTGTGCTGGTGCATTGTCGTGATGAAGAATCCATGAAGCATTCTTCCACATGTCTGGTCTCCTTCGTCACACACGTTCACGGAGTGTCGTCAAAACATTTTTATAATAAACCTGATTGACATTCTGACCTTCAGGCACCCAATCAATGTAGATAACCCCCCGGATATCGAAAAAAACAATCATCATTGTTTTGAACTTCGACTTGCTCGTGCGCGCTTTCTTCTTCCTAGGGGATTGGGGGCTCTTCCAGTGCATGGATTGTCTCTTAGTCTCTGGATCATATTGAAAAATCCAAGTTTCGTCACACGTAATTACGTTTAGGAAGAAATCAGGATCATTTTCAATGTTTTCAAGAGTGTCAGCACAGCAATTC
>Ga0131853_10004942_pt1 | contig 23987 bp, 16 predicted proteins | sample TergutLab28metaG_FD_92764 | JGI IMG/M metagenome (GOLD analysis project Ga0131853, IMG submission 92764) | Labiotermes labralis P1 segment gut microbial communities from Petit-Saut dam, French Guiana - Lab288 P1 (version 2) (version 2) | ecosystem: Host-associated > Arthropoda: Insects >...
ACATGCACTAGGATGTACAGACAACAGAGACAAAATCTCCTCCTACATGTTTTGGCACTCCATGGGTGCCATCAGGGAGTCTTCACAGTGGTTAAAGTAGTGCTTTTAAATGGTATGTTGTATGGAGCCCTCACAGTAGTTGCAAGGAGTGTTTTCAAAATGGTCCATTATATGCACTGTATGTGACGTTTACAGAGCATCTTTGGCAACTGAATAAGTAACAGACTGTTGGCCTCCTCCTTCACCAGACTTGCACACATGTAATTTTTACTTGTGGGGCATATTAAAAGTACAAAGTATATAGTAATAATTCTCACGATGAAAACAATCTGTATATAAACAGTGTTGAAATAGTGTGTTATCAGTTTCACCAGCAAAACTTTGATATGTACTGAATGTGTTTGTTAGAATGTCCAAGATCTGATGGAATCCAACTCCACCATACTCTTTAGCACAATGAGTAAAAACCCCCTGCTAAATTAAATACAGTGAAACAATTGCACGGACCCTACTCATAACAAAATGGAACAGTGACAATCACTGCACCGCCTGCTCTCATGCAAAATGTTCAAATGAAGAGTGACAAGTAGGGTCACATAAAACACCTTGATCAGATGGAACATAAAAATCTCAGCCACCAGATATCGACACGGCACAGAACATGGTTTACAAAGTATGTCCAAAATTTTCATATCAAAGAATCAAGCTAAACTACAATGGTTTATTATTCAGTGACAGAAGGAGTTTTGTACAATACTGATTGAATTTGGAGGACACATGAAAGTAGCTGTGTTAATTAAAATGTGCTTAAATGAAACCCATCACTCAGTCCAGATACGGAAGCTGTCAGTTTCTAAACTTTGCTTTAGAATGTGCCATTACATTGGACAAACGCAATGAAGATGGGTGTGAAATGAATGGAAAACACCAGTTCCTAGTCTATGTTGATCTGCACATTAGGTATGGATTTGTCTGTGTATCAAAAATCATTAGGTCTTCAGTTTTTTTGTATATGATGGCAGCCATAACTTTAATGTGATTTCCATGACACTGAATGCAAATAGTACAAAAACATATACACTAAGATTATAACAGCATGTTCGCTCATTAACAGTGCTTGTGAAGATGAATAAAAAATTATGTCCCAACTTTTCAGCAGGGGTTTACAAAGTTTTCAAAATTCTACGAGACACCTCCAAATTGTAGATGTGCACTCGGATACCATATCACCAACAGCCAATCCCGCTACATAACACCAACACGCCTCAAGTCAGTACAATACAGCCTACACAATAACGCACCAAGTAGATGCAAGCTCTTGAAGATGGATGTATTAACATCCGAAACATGTTGAGCAGTAAATTGACATAATAAAGCAAGTGTCATCAAGTTCGTCTGCCTTTATTCAAAGGGGATGGCCTGGCAGTAGCGACTGAGCTACCACCGTTCACAACCTTCCTTCATTCCTTACACTTTTAGGCATAGCATAAATCAATAGCTACATATTAACAGTTAACGTAATGCACTTAACCAACTGCACGATGCCACGCCCTTCACAGCCTCCAGATGCAGCTACTTCTTCACAGATTCACAGACATACATGTTATGAAGTCTTATAACGTAGCGTTTATACGGAACCAAGATGTTACCCCGCCACACTTCTTGCCTGCCATATGACATGTCCATACAGGCGAGGGCCCAGGTAGTCCTATTTCGCCTTCTCAGGATATAGGCTTACGTATATTTAAGGCACATGTGTTAACGCTTTCATACCTGCAATACTCGACCGTCCGTACATGGACGGGTTAAACCACGCACTCATAGCGTCCGGTACCTCCCCGAGTACAGTGCAAGCATCAGCAAGTCATGTTCCTCTAGGCGCGTGATTAACGAAGCGTTTAAGTTCTCACGTGCGGGCGCATGTTAGAATTCACTTACTTCAGCATTTTTACTACGTGCGAGGGATACAGGGGTGACCAGGGCGCTTGGACACTTCACCAGGAACCTCTCTCGACGGCATGGGGGTTAATCCTACCGGAGCCTAGGATGTAGGTAGGGCATAGCGGGTCACCCATCCCTCACGGCCGCACACTGCCACCCACATACATTCAAAGTTCGCGCGCTGACCGCCATCTTGCAAAATGGCGGGGGACTTTACCAATCTTTACGACGGCAGGTTTTTTGGGCTTAGTGTAGGGGTGGCTACGGAGGGTTCGCCTTACCAGACTCCACGACGGCTTGCGCGGCACCGTGCCGATGTTAAAGAATGAGTAATGCCCGGGCCACACACACAGATTCTTCTTGCATCAACACGATTGTTTTTCCTTAACCCACTCTTGCACTCACTTCAACAGCGCGCTGGCCGCCATATTGGAAAATGGCGGGTTCTTGGGCTTAGCGTAGGGGTGGCTACGGAGGGTTCGCCTTACCAGACTCAACGGCGGCTTGCACAACAACATGGCGGCACCGTGGCGAAGTTAAAGAATGAGTAATGCCCGGGCCACACACACACACATCCTTCTTGCATCAACATGATTCTTTTTTACCTTAATCCTCTCTTGCACTCACTTCAACACCGGTTTTTGGGCCCGGCGGCCCCCGAACGGGCCCAACCTCACTCGCCACTAGCGTAGGGGTGGGGGGGCAACGGAGGAACCGCAATACCAATCTGCACGGCGGCATCCACCCTGATGAATTACCTCACTACTTTAGTCGAAAGTCGATCCTTTTTAATAATTCGGACTATCCGCGCCATGGTTAATTCGAATTTTGGGCCCGGACGGGCCCAAGATACCAAGCTGGACGGCGGCTTCCACCCTGATGAAATACCTCGGAAAAAAGTCGAAAGCCGATCCTTTTTAATAATGTGGGCTATACGTCCCTGGTTACTACTGTCCACACAGTATGTATGGAATAAAGCGCAACAATTGAACTTTGAATGAATGTATTTTGCAATAGGTCAGCCAAAGAATTATTTAAAATTTTCTCATATTGCATCTTCAAACGCATTTGGACAACAAATACTTCCACTATACATGAAGTCCGACATGAATTATTTCATACTGTACTTAATTTTGCGGTAAATAATGTGTATGACAGTCCCCATTTTTAGGAACGGTCACAGAGCCACTTATTTGCACACAACTCATTTACTGTGATTCTTAAATTATGTGAAAATAACTGGAAAAATGAAGGAATCTGTGGCATAGATAAGGATCCCACAGACACTGCACCACAGAGGGGCCCACTGGGTCAAGAGGGCCCCCAAATGCACAAATACTAACATTTGTTGTGGATTTTTTTTGGACTGGTTTCTGTTCTGACAGAAGGTAGAATTCTGGATCCTTGTTATGTGGTGTGGGAGTTACTTCACCAGTATAGTTAGTTACATGGTGGGCCCCCATTTACAGGAGGGTCCCTGACTGGTTATGTATTCTGCTGGAAAGGATGTACTCTGCATAAAATTGAACACAAAATGAGTGGTTTTTGTTTTATTATTTTTAAACAAGAAAGTTTCCTTTTTACTTCATTCTTAAGACATCAACTCACCATTAAAATAATGGAAATGGGTAACAAATGTGCCATTCTAAGTTATTCTTAGTTATAATTTTTTTATGTTCAAAATTAGTTTTTTGCATAAACTTTGTCTAGAATTTACTTGTATTAGAAAGGTATTGTAATGGTAGACCTAGTCACATTAGGTTGTGCTGCTGGTTGGATAAGAAAGGACAAAGGATGAGAACAAGTTTGGAACTTACAATGGTGGAAGATGATCATACATCCAACCTCGCAACAAACAGCACATAAGAAATTTTCTTCAGTACAAAAATGTGATTGTAAACCCATGCTTCAAACAGAAGAGACCAGTACTGGTTTCAACATCAATTTTAGTGATATACAGCAGTGTCCTGGAACTTGTGACATCATGCACTCATATCTGTATACTCCCATTGTAGTAAAATTTAACATCCTTAAAGTTTATACAAAATTTCTTTGTACATGGTCACATTCAGTGCAGCTTTATAACCAGCTGTGGAAGAGACTGAAGGATCTGCAGTTCACCAGGACACTGAAATGTATGTACATGGCATTTACATTATGACTGAATACAAGTAAATGAACAGCTGCATTATTAAAAGAAATACATCAGCACGAAATTAACAATGACATAAGTTGATGATTCTTGATTCTCATGATTATATACCTCAAGCAAAGTGCGGTGTTTGTTACCCTGAATGCTATGCACTGTGGTTAATACCTCAGCAAACAAAGAGTTGCAAAGGTTGAAATGAATACTGAATACATTTACTACGTTGAACCAATCATGAATTCAACTTTAGAATGATTGGATGAGCGTAATGTTGCTTAAATAAATGTAACCATTAACCATGGCTGCAGAAATCATGCAAGATGGCACTATATTTGTGCCAGACTTCACCGCATTTGTGACTAAAGGTAAAATATTACAACCTCTTTCTAATACACATCTGTTCATCATCTATTATTCTGTTTCCCAAAATACACAGCAAAATGCAAAACTTATCTAAGAAATTAATACAATGCTAATGTTAAACACATGAGGAGTCAATGAAAGACTTGGCATTAAACAATTTGGAAATAGCGCAATGAACACTTCCCTGCTATTAAAAAACAAGTTTGTAAAATTGAGATGGTACAGTATTGATTAACAAACTTTGTGATATTATGGAGACACCAAAGAAACAAAATATTCTGAAATGCATATTAAACAGGAAAAACACACCAACTCTCTTTAAAAATGATACATTTGAACAAAACAGGAAAAGCATTATTTACAACAGTTCTACTTCATGGTAATTAGATATTAAATAAATTTTAAATTAAATATTAAAGCATTTTACAAATTATGGGAAAAATAATTACTATATCGTACAACATACTATCACGATAGACAGTGGTGTTCCGAACTAGAGACAGCCATTGCTGTAATACATACGAAGCTGTGGAACCTCTCACGACTGACTAGCTTGTGAAACATGAATTACATCTGGCGGCAAGAAAACATTTTCAGTTTGTATAGTTGTGCATGAACATCTCTGTAAAAAAATGATTACGAGAATGAAGAGAAAAATATCCTCGCACTTAAAAGAAATATTTCCACAGCTGTAGAGCTTGAATACCGCTAAGATCTCAACTAAATAAATAACCCTACAAAGACAAGAACACTTCCTGGTAACCATCTCACAACACTGTACACAGGCCTTCAAATAATATGAAATGACACAGATATTGTACATTATGACTTTGGTGTAAAACTTCCATGTTATTTGGTTTTTTCCAAAAATAGCTGCCTGGATATGATGGTAGCCTGGTGTGATGTAGCAAAGCCTGCACACAATGTTGAGATGATTCCCTGCAGCCATGGTAGACATATTTAAAACAACGTGTACTGTTGGAGTGCAATATAACTGTAGTCTAGGAACATTACTCTGGAAACTGTTTTAAGTCTACATCCTATTTTCCTTCCCATTATTTCTTTTGAGCTACACTCTAATATGGGCATATGTGACTTGCAATAAACATATTACAAATATGTTTGAAACTTATATAATACCATAGATGATGCTTTGTTCCTTGTACCTTTCCCTTACTGGTTTGGGAGAACATTTTTGCCATTTTTGTACGGATGACACAATATACCTCACCGAAGTTTTCCTACAGATGCGAAGGAAACTTCTGGGAGGTATTTCTTAGCAGACTGCATGACGGATGCTTTGGTATGAATTTATATATATATATATATATATAGATATATATATATAACATACAAAAAGGGAGGTGACCTCTTGTATTTATTATTCTCAATCTTTGGTATTTCTTTTAAACAGTGTCTGTCAGAAAGGAAATCAAATAAAACTTAAATCCGGCCAAGTGTCAGTAGCAAGTGAAACAAGCGCATAAGCTGGAATGAAACTTTTATACATGACCACCAGATGGAAATCGCTGTCAGAGGCCACCACATTTATGTACACCACGCACAATAAAAAAAAAATAAAAATAAAAATAAAAAAACAAAACAAATTTAGTGAAGATATTACATTCTAAAAATTACAATAAATTAGGAACCAAGTACATATTAAGAAGTTTGGAAACTAGAGAGGTTTTCTTTTTCTGTTGAATTATGGCAAAATTTGTACACAGGCAGGGAAAAACAAGACACGATAATTTATATCTACAAAATGTACATATCTGTGATTCAGAGAAAAAAGCAATTATGTATAAATAGAGAATTTTGGCTCAATTTCTCTTCCTATGGGATGTTCTCCAGCTGATGACAAAACAGTTTGTTTGTTTTTGCTATTGAAACAGTGCTGGAGCAGTTAAGAATATGCCCACCTGTACTCCACATTATGTACCGTCTTGGTATCATGGTATTGAGACAAAATAAAACTGCAGAGGGAAAGCAAGTATTTTAATACTAACCCATCTACGTTTTCATGACTTTCAGTTTAAGTTAAAGAACCTGAGATTATTTGGTTTTGTGGTTATTTTTGGTGCACAGAAATGAACCCTATCAATGTTCCGGAATGTTACACATAGTTAAATCCTTTCTCTTTCACACTCACGCACGCAGAACACTTTATTACACCCCCCTGGGCCCACCCAACAGGCAGAAATATTGAGGCCATGAAGCAGTAAAAGAAATTGCCAACAATACTATATTTACTTAGTGTAGGGCTTCAGAGAGAGAGGGAGAGTGAGAAAAAAAAATAGTACACAATTTACACATTTTTCTCCATTTTCATCCTGCAGGCATTTCAGTCGAGAAGGACCCATCTGGATCCTGAAGCGTATTTTAGGTTTAAATGTCCAATTTCTTCAGGTTTCCTGAAATGTTCACAAAGTACCTCAGAATGCAATCTTCCGATGCTGCATGGCAAATGTCACAAACACCATCGGAACGTCAACATCCGTTTCCCATTACGTGACTCACTGCAGAAAATTGTTATGTACAATCTTCATCAGAGGGTAAATAAATTACTAACATGTTGGACTTATGTCGAGAAATTAACGGTCCATGCCATTCCCCAATATGGCAGTTCCGTTCTGTCTCATTTCCAACTACAAAATGTTTCATAAACTCAGAATAAAAGCATTCCACACTCTTTGGCCACCACACATCAGACTCTTTCTCTCTTTTCTCTTTTGATAGTAACTACAGCCACAATATAATACACAATAAATATACTGTCTGTCCTTCTGTCCTACACTTAGTGGACAGTCGTGCGAGTGGATGAAGAAGAGGAAGCAGATGGACAACAGACTAGCAACACACAGACTATGAGGCAACAGAAATGTCCTCTTGCATCTCAGCTCACTGTGTTGTCACTATGGCGGTGGTTGTCCTTCATTACTGCCTTGCTGTGGTGCTACTCTGGCAGATGGATGGGGCAATAGCCCTGGTGCACTTCCAGAGTCCTTTCGCGGCTCCTGGAAAAAAAAATTGTAATTATGACAGTAGCATGTTACTAATGATTGAGATAGCCTTCCCTCAACAACAAGGACTTTCACTACACAGGTTATATTGCTAAATTCAGATGGCACTAGAAAGTAAAACAAGAGAGAACAAGGATATTCTATAGTTTCATTGCAAATGACACATAATTAAGCTCTCTCAATACTTACGATGCATAAGATATCATACTGAAGGTAGCCTACAGGTGGCAATGTATAAACTGAATGAAATAACCAAATAATAGATCAAAATCATCTTAAGCCACAATAAAAGTATTGGCTTTTGAAAGAAAATACCTTGCCAAAGCTAAACATATAATCAGCAACTAAGTAAGTGAATACACCATGAAATGTCACCATTTAGGTTATGCAGGAAGACAAGTTGCTGAGACCCGCGCTCTTCTGTGTTATTATGCAGTGTGTAGTGGTAATTTCTTACTGATTTGGGACAATATATTGGTTCCATCCTTGGGGGGGGGTCAAGAATCCAAAAATTGCTGTTCACATTACACTTCAATGATTCCAGAAAATATGTGAAACAATTTGAATGCTTCAGCTGTCAAGTATGATGAGAGAAAAGTAATTAAATCACATATATGAACTGCAATACCAACTGCATTAGATGCATCTGAAGGGCAGAATTCTGAAAAAGAGGCCAAAAATCAGAAATCTGAAAGTCATGACTTAATACTGCATTCATGACACTAACATAATCAAATATATGGAACATTTACAAACGCCTGACACATTAAAATGTTTTAGTCCACTCACAAGAGGGTTCAACTGTCAGTTCTTCAATTTGTTGGCATGAAAAAAGGCAACGGTAATATACAAAAAATGGGCCACAATCCATAAAATATAAAGAACTTCAAAATTTCTCTTGACATAAAACCATCGATAAGTTTGTGTTCTGAGAATTTACAGGAATAGAAAGTAGCATTTCGAAAGCCTCACAAAAGTAAGTATTAATTCAAGTGAAGGAATATGAACAAATATAAGTCAATGGGCTAAAATGGAATCCAAAGGACAAGTCTGCAGCTGTAATAACTGAAAGAGCCTGTGACACAAAACTTTCCATAATGTAATTATTAACAGAAACTGTCATTTATCAGAATAATTGCTGTAAGATTTATGGTACAAACATGACTGACAGATGGCACAGCAATGGAAACTCTTGCCTCAGCTTGGGAGATTAATAAGTTCTACTTCATGACAAGTATTATATATTTCACATACATTATGCACATTATGTACCATCTAACTGATGGCATGCACTGAGCACTGGCTAGCAACAACTCTCTCTTGCACCTTGTACTTACACATGTTGTGTGAGTGTGGCGATTCATGGGGATTGCCAATGGGCGGCTAAATGGTCGTCTTTCTCGCTCGGGATCTTGACTGTTACCGTCCACACAGCTATAAAAGAACACGAGCAATATAACAAATATACCAATGTTCTCTGACCTACATGAGTTTTTTGGTTTTTGTAGCAGTGTGTGTGTGTGTGTGTGTGTGTGTGTGAGTTATCAGCTCTTTCAGGATGACATTGCATCATTCGGTATGAGGACCCTGATGTTGAGATAGCACAGTGCTGTCTCTTCATGGGTTGAAGATGGGACTATTGTGTTGTCTCAAAATTTTGGGAACCAAATAATCAGTGAAACAGTGTCACTTCACAGAAGAATGGGTAACTTTTCTGGCCTGAATAAAACCACTTCTTGTATAAAAATATCCACGTGTCACAGAACACTTAACTCCATAAGTTTGCATAATAACTGTCTGGAATTTGTCCATGTGCTGCAAATACAGCTGTCTGGTTCGTATCTGCATTTTGAACATATAGTGACTGGGTCCGGTATATGTGTAATGAGGGGGGGAGTTCAGTAAGTAATGTGGGAATTCAAATTCAGGTCATGGTGTAGTAACACGTATAACAAATGAAAGATGTGTTTGATGGGTAGAAAAATTAATGGCATACTTTATACACAACATGTAAAATATACCATTGTTTCAAGTGAATAAGTAGTTTAAGCAAATACTAATTTTTTAAATAATTCATTCTGCAAAATGGGTTAATGTGGTATCAATATCTTCAAAAGAATCATACCATTTTAAGCCATTACATAAACAAAACTAGTGTCTACACAGACATGTAACTGAATGAGTGACCAACTTCATGCAACAGTATTGTCCTTAATGAGTGTATGTCATTTGTCCAGTCAACAATTCCTCTGTTTTTTAAGGAACGTTTTGGTCTGCATCCTCACACCCACTTCTCTAAGATCCAGCTAAATATTACCCTTTCACATACCGATCTCTCCCAAATGGTTTCTTCCCTTAGAAGTGGTGCAACCAAAATTACCCCATGCATACTACTAGACCCTTGCCACCCATCTGTAATTCATTTTCAGCAGTACATGTAGCCATAGTTTTGCACCCCACTTGTTTTATTTCTTTTTGCTTTAATGCCACTTGCCAAAATACACCACTTCTTAATCTTACGTATATTGGACCATGCATCATCGTGATAGTTGAAGAATAAGAGACCAATTAGATGTCACTAGTTATTAAGTTTTATTTCACTTCTTCTATGCTCAACATGTTTCAGACATTAATACATCCATCATCAGGAGCCTGTGACTTTTCTATTGTATCACCACATTGGTTGTGTGTTCTTGTTTCGATGTGTGTTGGAGTTTCAGTGTGGCTGGGTTGGGGTGGTATCTGTGTAGCAGGCTGAAGAACACACGACCAATGTGGTGATACAATAGAAAAGTCACAGGCTCCTGATGATGGATGTATTAATGTCTGAAACATGTTGAGCATAGAAGAATGAAATAAAACTTAATAACTAGTGATATCAAGCTGGTCTCTTATTCTCCAACTACCACTTCTTTATGTTTGCCCTCTCATTTTTGGTTTAACATACTTTGGCTGGCTATGCTCACTTACCTATTCCATTATTTCTTATGGGAATATTTTATTCAATTTAGATCTTTTTGATTTAAACCCACCTTTTCAGGAACACAAGTTGGGAATAAAAGAAGGGTTTGGTGTATTACCCTGTCTGCGATAAGCCTTTGCTATTTTATGTGAAACAAAATACTTCACAATTAATTACAAGATAACACATTTACTGTCAGCTGAGAACACCATACTTAAATAGTAAAAATGACACCAACTGTACCTGGCTCGAGTTTCTTTCTGTTTCCGCTGCAAGTGAATATATACAGCTACACAAACGATGACAACCAGGAACACTGCTATTGTGGCGCCACCTGCTATGCTGGCTGTCTGGAACATGTTGCGTTGCTTTGACGCTGCAAGCATACAATAATCGTCAGAATTAAAAAACAAGCAATGCAACTACACAAATTTTTTCAGTACAACAATTATTCCTGCGAACAAGACAGTCAGCACTATACCTTATGCAGCTTGCATACTCACAGCCTATTGCTTCAAGACCCATTTTACTATTTTCCTCCTGTATACACCCAAGTTCATTTCCAACCTAAATTCATTGCAAATTTCTTTTCCCTCATGTATGTTACCAGTCTGTTCATCTCATCCTTACTGGTTTAATCACTTTATTACAAGTACTATGTAAAAGGTAAATCAGTCCCATTACAGGCCTGGAGTGGCCCAGAGGGTACCAGGAAGTTAAGGTTCCCAGATTTCATGACAATGGCACAGGATGGTGGTAGGTTGTCAGCCTTAAGCACCGGCCGCCTTTACCCCCAGGAAATACTCCTGGTACTCATTTCTGTTAGAGGCTGAGTCAACCCCAGGGCCATAGTGCGATAGGAAGGATTTCATGTCAATGAAAAATTCCAATGACACCAGCTGGGATCGAACCAGCGACCTTCCGATTTGTAGCACAGTATCTTAACCATTCTGCTACCACGGTCCCCACAAGTACTATGTAAAGAGCTCAAATTGAGACGCCCTATGTGTTATTTCCCAAAACTCTGCTACATTATCTCTCATATTTAATCTCAACACTTGTAACCAGAATTAATTTCTCTCATTTCTTCATACTGAAGACTGAGCTGACACACACAACACAGGAGGTAAAATTTTAGTTCTATACACACATTTCAATGTTTTATGTACCCAGAGAGATGACACATTACAAGGTTCTGAATTGAACTGCAGTATGCACTTTCTGAGTTTAATCTGACTTTATTTCATTATCATAATTTTGATGGTGCTCCCAAACAAATAATCTCTTACACACTTCAAACACCTCCTTTACTAGCAATTCTGTTATTGTGCCTTGGTTGACTACTCTGATTGAGACATGATTTACACACCAAATAATTTCTGTGTTTCTTTCAAACTAAAAATTCTTTCCGCCTTCTAGCAGAAGTCTTCCTTTTTGACTATTTACGCTTTGAAATACTAGTATATTAACAACATCAGAATACAAAGTACCTATTATGTTCCATCAAGTTACAGTCTCTTATAATTCTCTTCAACTTTCTTAATGGCATATCTCAAATATAAACGATGGTGATGTGTTTATTTATCCTCCATCACATCAATATACAAACCTCAACATAGCGCTTTAAAATCTGAAACTTCTACTGTTCCCATCACTTGAATCATGGACTCAGACACACATACAGTGCAAAAGACATGCTTTGTCCTACATCTACAAATCAATATTTTGTCTGGTTTTGAAAGAAGTCCTTTCTTTCTTTGAGGTATTTGCATTGTTGCCCAATGTATGTAATCTCATTAGCATACCCAATCAAGCCGAGAACCTTCTAATGACATATTCTAAGTAAGATTAGAAACAAACTACTGTAATTGTGAACTGAAGTCCTATAGGGAACACTGATCTGTATACAAGACCTAATGTCAAATACTTCCTGTAAAATTATTTTAGGACATAATGAAACAGAAACTGGTCAGTACCATAACTTTTACTGTACATTTATTTCCTTTATTAAAAAGTAAAATTACATTCAGTTAAATACAGAAGGCTGACAACATGAGTTCATACTTACGCATATAGGATCCGTCCAGGTCTTTGAATTCGCATCTCTGTCCAATAAAGCCCTCTGCACACCTGGAAAACATAAAATAGTATTTGCAAACAGATGTTTAAAATGTGTTAACAGAAGATGGACTTACAGGTGAACGTATTCAGCAGCCACATTTTATGTGGTACCAGTAATACTGCTGCACTAAAGTCATTAATAAATTATCATACTTTAACAACAACAGGAAATGCAAGTACTGTGACTTCAGTGGGTACAGTGCAGTGTTTACAACATTCCCTTAATCATCTCCTTATGTCAGCAAGACAGTATACAATGAATGTATGAAACATGTCAACATGGCAACAGACTGAACCTCTAGGGTTAGATTTATCAGTTTGCAGAGAATGATAATATGTGTCAGTGATTCTGAAATGTGGCCATCAGTGTTTTCAGAAATACAAAGAACCATAAAGTGGTTAGATTTAAGGTTATGTGACTCACTTTTTTTTAATTCTCTAATACTGGTAAGGTAAAAAAAATTCCCTTATTAGTATCATCAAGTTAAGCTTTTATGTCTGTATACTACATACAACAACTTAAAATCTGATGAGTCAATTGCATGAAATTTCAGATTGTGAAGTTTCACTGAAATTAGTCAATAAATTCAGTTTCGGTTAAAATGACACAGCAATGGACAGATTTTTTACATGAACACCTACACACATTACCCTGCACATGTTGTGTGTAATTTACCAAAAATTCCAGAAACAATGAAACACATTTAAAACCTTTATGCCTCTTGACTAGTCTTAAGAGCTCCTGAGACAATCAAACACATGGGAGAGAATCTGGCAGGCTTGGTTACCTACTCATATATTCCCTGACTTGTTTCTACATACCCAGATTAAATACGTTATTCACACAACTTAATGTTACTAAATTCTGGTGCAGGTGGTCGAGGCACTGTGCTACGGAAGGTCGCATGTTCGATTTCCGATGGTGTCATTGGAATTATTCATTGACATAATACTTCCAGCTGCACTATGGCTCTGGGGTCGACTCAGCCTCTTGACAGAAATGAGTACCAGTGGTATATTCTGGGGAGTAAAGGCAGCTGATGCAACTTTACCACCTTCATACGCTGACTGTCTTGAAATCTGGCAGCCTCATCCTCCTGGAAGCAGCAGGGCTTGTCGAGGCCAGTACAAGGATTGCTTTACCTTCTTTTACTTAAATATATGTGCAAATACGAACATGGAAGCTTCATCTTTCTATACCAGTGGAAAAACAGTGTAAAAAGGGTTTACTAGTATCAAGTTTGTACCCAAAATTTCACATGATAAAGAAGCTACTGCAACACTATTGTTAATACTAAAGTCTGATGACCGACATTGTCAGAAGTGTTAACAATAGTGCATGAAACATTTCAGCTCTGCTAATATTTCCACAACCATCTTTAAAGAATTACTGTACAAAATCATCAATCAAAAGTGTCGCTCACATTCATGCTAGTTTCTTACTGCCGCATTTTAAGGCGCATCCACAAAATTGCGAAAAACAACTATTAGTTTCGTCACGTCTGTCCGTTCGTCCGTCCGGCCGCATGGAAAAACTCCACTCCCAACGGACAGATTTTCATGAAATTTGATAGTGTATTTTTAGAAAATATGACCACGAAATTCAAGTTTCTGGCTCCTTGACGTGAAGATCAATATACCTTTTTGATTATATCTCACTCAGTTCTTCTTAGAATGATAAATGTTGCAGACATGAACAAAATACAGCCAACACTGGCTAATGCTGTACAGAACCAGACACAAGCAATTAAAAGTCTACTTGTACAACAACCATGATAACACTACAGTCTGTCAGCATCATTCAAGCATCATGGCTGTAAACATGGTCTGTCACAGTATTGCAAACATTCATCCCATTCATCTCAGGACTTGTTTCCAGAAAATTTAAGGGGTGTGCAGCCGATCATTCACACGCATCTAGTTAAGAATGAATGGAACTACACCTCCACTCCTGTATATACATTCAAGGTGTGCATGAAAACAACTCTGTATTTTTTCGGCAAAATTAAACAAGCAGAGAAAAGTAGATTGAGAAACACACAATTTTGGCTGGACAGACGTTCTCTTGTTTTGCAAACAGCCTATACATCAAAATGCGATGAAGATGGAGGCAAGAGACGGACAATACGGTGGAATGACACTTAAGCCGGTTAACTTAAAATCTCAACACGTAGAGGTACTCCTCAACCCCTGAAAAATTTCACAAAAATCCTGGCTAGTACAAGAGGATTTTGAACAAAAAGATAACCTTTCCTCTTTCCCCCAAACATGAAAGACTGCCGCGAAGGAATGGGGCGATTCCATTCTGTTTGCAACAGGCTCCCCTCTTGTCAGCCGATTTTCAGTAATTTGGTCAGACATTCCTGCCTACAATTCCAACATACGTGGTACAGTACGGTCTATATTAAACAGCGCCGAAACTTCGCTTCCATTTCATTTTTACATCGCCTTATGTGGACAAAATGGCCTCCTCCTCCGACACCAGGTCTGAGATAGGAGACTTATAAACTCATTTGGGTACATATGTTGAACATGTATCTCTGCATACCTATACATATAAAAAGTACCCCTGATTAGTTAACGATGTAACAACTAAGGGTATACAAATTTGTTTGTGTGGAGTAAAATGAAGTAAAGTAAAGCTGTCCCAGTACAACCCATGGCGGAATATGGGGAAGTGACGATACACTCCACACATTCTTAACCTCCGCATTCGTCAGAGGGTGAGTAATCAACTTCATATCCCAGCCCCTTTACGCACCGGGAAAAGCGCTCCAGTTAGCAATGAATAAATACATAGCGTCAGATATCGCACTTATAAAATCTTCAGCATTCAACGAAGTACACCTATGAATTCGCTACGGGATGGACGGCCCGGGGATCGAATCCCGGTGGGGGGGGGGGAAGATTTTTCCGCACCCGTCCAGACCGGACCTGGGGCCCACCCAGCCTCCTATGCAATACGTACCAAGTCTCTCCCGGGGGTAAAGCGACCGGGGCGTGGCGTTGACCACCCACCCCATCTAGCGCCGAGGTTAAAGAAAGAGTATAGCTACAACTCTACTTCCTCTCTGAGCCTTCGTGGCCTGTTCTAGGGTGAACTTTACCTTTACCTTAGACCTATGAATTCTTGCCCTGGCGTTCCTCTACAGAGAAGAGAGAGAGAGCAAGACGTAGCATAATTTTGTTTTCTGAACACCCTCTACTGTAAGTAATGTGGGAGCACGCTCCAACCGTGCTATAAATCTGACGCATTCCAGAAGATTACCTGTGAGAACACAGCAACACTGCTTATTGTACACTGAGTGAGCATTTTACAACGCACAATTGATGATGGGATTTTCGTCTTTTCTGTAGGCGGTTTTGAACCCCCTGTGTTTAGTGAAGTGCAGCAGACAGATTAGAAGCATGATCGGGCAATCCCCAGCAGGATTAGGTCGCGACCTTCCCATTTCAGTTTCTTACTCTACAAGAATCCATGGACTGCGAGCCTAGGCCACAATTGACTCACAAGTCAATAATGTAGGAGGTCCTTTTCAAGTGTTATTTACTGAGCAGTGACTACACACTTTTGCTATTTGAAAAATTTCGGTAAATTTGAAAATGTTGACCCTGTGGATTTACACGTATGGTCCCCCACGACAGAAATTACATTCCTGATTTCTTCAGTTCCGTGACAATGAAACAGAAACACATAAAAATCATCCTTATTCGTGTCATATGTATACAGAAGATTAAAACAGGACATGAAGTCCTGAATCAGGACCCAACAAATAAACTGCTTTTACGCCATCCTAGTCTCCATCCTTTGTGTGCAGAACATATAACGATATAACGGCAAATCCGGGGGGGGGGGTTACTTTTACTTTTTTTAAATATGAATTTCAGGCAAACATTTATCATAAGCGAACAGCTGAAGGCAGTCTTCATTATGTGCTCTCCGTTCACGTAACGTCCTCTGCAATACTTGTGTGAAAACAGAAATAGCACGTTTCAAATACTCGCCTTCATCAGCGTTCTGCTTGAAATAAATTTCGGTTTCTCGGGATTCAAAGCGGTTGTTAATCAGTTGGCATTTGGGTTCGCAGTTGAAGACAGTAGTTGTACACCCTATACAAAGCAGCTGGAACTCGCGAATTACAAATGCAGAAAAAATAACAGGACGGAAGGGCCCGAATTTTTACGCTACGACTGCACTTCTCAACTTATCCATAAAGGTAAAGTTCACCCTATAACACGCCACGAAGGCCCGCAGGGGGAGTAGAGGTATAACTCCTCTCTTTCTTTAACCTCCGCGCTAGATGGGATGGATGGTTAACGCCACGTCCCGGCCGCTTTACCCCGGGAAAGACCCGGTACCCACTGTACAGGAGGATGGGTGGTCCCCAGGGCCGGTCGGGACAGGTGCGGAAAATCTCGCTCCCACTGGGACTGGATCCCCGGAACGTCCAGCCCGTAGCGAGTCACTATACCGACTGAGCCATCCCGGCCCACTCTCAACTTATCCATACATGTCATAAATATAAAACATCAACAATGAGTGGAGCTACACCTCCACTCCCACCACGTGCCCCCATGGCGCCCAAAGTACTCACTCGCAATTGTAGAGTAAGGAGTCGGCGATCTTGACGGTAAAGCAGGTGGCTCCGTTCAAGCAGTACCAGGTGTTGTAGGCCGGCGGACAGGGGAACGTGTGGAATGTGATGTTGGGGCGCGCCGTGGGTACAGGCGGCCGGGGCTGCTTCGGGGTCGACCGGGTGGAGCATGCCTCTGAAAAGTAACGGAATTATATGATTATCGCTCCAGCTTACCAACCTCTCCGAATCCTCAGTCCTTCCAGAGAAATACTTCGACAGTACCTTGCGACTACCCGGTAAGAACAGTATCGTCCATCACAACAATATTCGTATAGGAAGCTGAACTTCATTATGCAACATGTTGCAGCTCACCCGTACAACAGCCATAATCGGGCAGTAAGATACAAAGGGGGAAATTAATACATGTGTAACACCTTATCTAGTTTTAGTTTTAACTGCATTGAGCTCTTAACTTGTATACCATAAGATATATTTATGATATATTGATAAGCTGAAAATTATTGGGTACAAGATAAATGTACACAACAATAATCAGCCTAAGGTTAAGAATTATTGTAACTACAATAATCATAACAATAAAATAAATCATTAATTACTGAAAACGCTAGAATTACCCAAAATTACTACAACCATTATTCTTACCCTAAGCAATGGGCAGGAGTTTGATGTTTGTGTGACCGTGCATCACTGATATAATAATATAAACAACCAACTAGATGCAACAATGATAATTTTATTAATAATTTCAATCAGTTCAACATGTTTCGGGCGACACTTTCGCCCATCCTCAGGAGCACTATGCTGTGTTTACAGCTTGTGGTATAAAGCACAGACGATGCTGCCTGCTGGTGACCAGGAAGCGGTGGAACTGAGTTCCACAAGCTGTAAACACAGCCTAGTGCTCCTGAGGATGGGCGAAAGTATCGCCCGAAGCATGCTGAACTGATTGAAATTATTAATAAAATTATCATTGTTGCATCTAGTTGGCTGTTTATATTATTGTATGGAGCAAGAGGTTCGTCCGAAACGTCGATAGTGGTCTGTGACACTGCATAATGTCTTAACCAAGAAATTCATTAAGTAAATTTCCTACGAAGCGAAAATGTCACCCCTGAAGTGTACGACAAGTCCGGGCAGTGACAGCAATTACAGAACTTAGGCCGTCCAGCACCTGGAAGGACTCCGAAGAAGACAGCATAACGACTGTTCATGCTCAGGTCCCAGAAGGTCAGATACCGAAACTTAAGGTGGCCATGTGACCTCTTACGACATGATTCCCCTTCATACTGTCGCGAAATCAAAAGTTACTTCTTGTGAGAAACAAAACGCGTTGTCTTACCTTCGCTTTCGGGAATTTCGAAAGGGAAAGATCCCAATAAATACATCGTAATTGGCAAGTCAGTTCATCCAGCTGACAAACCCAAATTTGGTCGTTTGCTTATTTATTTATCAGAGATATTAAGTCAGTCAGTCAGTACAGCACAAAGGATGCTCTCTCAAGGGCTGCTGAAGACCACCCACAGGAAGGAAGTGAGCGCTGTAAGCCCAACTCCCCGCCTACCGTCGTCCAGTTGCCACACTAACGGGACCGTGTCTTGCTTGGCACTGATGGTCGATACGTTGATACGGAGAGTCTCATGACATGAACTCATTGCCAGACTTGGCATCGGCACCTTTAAACTGCTAAAGGTGAAAGACAATACCCACTGGCTAACTAAACTAATACCTCAATCCCTGGTAAAATCAAAGACAGCAGAACAAGTGTTTCAGAAATTCACAGGACAAGTGTTTCTGAGTTCTGCTGAAGCATGAAAACAATAAAATGACTCGTAACAACCAATGGGACTGCAGAAATTCAAGTTCAGAAATTAAGGGGGGGGGGAGGGGCACTTCACAGAATCATGTTTCCTCCTTTAAAGAAACCCCATGGAATAAACCCATGACCACAAAATATTAACAAGGTTCTCATGACATTCCGTCACTCAAAACACTTAAACGACTATGAAAAATTCGAATGCTTATCGCCTTGTAGCTGTCACTGATGCACGCAGTTTCCATTTTTTAAAACAAATTTTCAAAACTATAAAGATGATTTTTTAAATCACTTTGAAAATATTTTGTGGTATTTGCTGCATTATGACAGGGAAGAAGAAAGAGGCAAAGGTGTAACGAAGGAAACGCATAATAAAGAAAGAGCGGCAGGAATGGCAGTACAGTACGCTGCAGTGGCTTGCCGATAATTGCGGGTTACGGTCGGCGGCCCGACCCCGGCCAGGTGATGTGTGTGCCATACGGACTGCGGCTCTTCCTCCCAGCTGGTCGTTGCTTCCCCTTGATCCAGGCGACCCACAGCCTGAGTGGACCAAGTCGACACTAATTTCCATCACTCTGTTTCCAAACAGAAGTTGCATTCGCAGGTTTCTTCAACGTAGCTGTACCAACTTCAGGCGTCCGATAAAATTTTTCTCGGGCTGATGGCCGCGTCAGGTGGTTCAAACGTACGTTTCAGAGACCGGTACCATCTCCAGAATCAGGATTACCGTTTCAGCGAGGGAGGCGGTCTCTGAAACATCCGTTGATTTCCACCACCTCACGCGGCTGTCAGTCCGGAATGATTATATTGAATACTGTCGCCATCAGAACTTGAAAGACCTGACCCCAAATAATATGTATCATCACAAGTGAGAGTAAAAAAGAATGATGGATGAATGCGAAATGAAGTGGGCGTGGCGTACATGAAGGTGCTAAAAGCTAATCAAAACCAGAAGACGACGGTCTCCGGCCAGCTCTTCGACCGGACACCTTCCCAGCAAAAGACATCCACAAAACCGTGCAGCAGTGAAGTTGTCCACGTCGAACAAGTATGATATCTGTTTGATAAGCGAGAGAGAACCCAAAATACTACCCATTAAACGTATTCATTTAGCGCGATACTGATAAACTGACATGCAAACAGATGAACAGAGAGAGACAGAGCACAAGTCAGAATTACGCGGACGCTGACGAAGTCTGGAGTCGAACCTGAACATAACGGCTATATGCCACTGTTGCTAGGAACTGTGTGCCACACACCTGTTCACTCCGTCACACTCAGTACACCTTACACGCCGGAGCACCAAGCGCCTTTGTAATTCGGTTTATCAAAACCAAATTGATCGCTTCAGTTTTCATTACGTGCCTGCACTTCTCTCAGTAACCACCGCTCTTAAGTTCTATAACATTCCAAAAAGAAAGTTCCACCCACTGCCGTCTACATGCTTTCATTGCCATATACAGGAGGACAAACACCTAAATACAAAGTAATAATCGCTCGACTCTCAGAGTGAAGCCTCCAACAAGGTTTCTTCGGGAACCAGTGGATCTGAACACGTTAATTATTAAACACTTTACCGTAAGTAATTTCAGGCTTCCGCCGCCAAGTAGATTAGAACTGCGCTCTTCTGAGCTATTACGCAGCGAGTAGTGGCAATTCCTTACCGACATTTCGGGACATCCTATCGGTCCCATCTTCGAGGGTCAAGAATCCAAGAAGAAAGCCGGTAACCCCAGTACGAGATTTCTGCAATCGGATGTGGCGGCGGAGTTGTAAGAAACGGGGTACGGTGTTCTGGTCCCTGCACCGCGTGCTGCCGTCATCGGCTTTCTTCTTGAATTCCTGACCCTCGAAGATGTTCCGAAACGTCGCTAAGGGATTACCGCTACTCGACGCGTAATAGCCCAGATGAGCGCAGTTCTCTCGTTACTGTAAAATTAACAGAAAGACAAAATACGAATTGCTTTTGTATTGTAGTTGGTTTTTAGTGTACTGTGTTTATTATCTTGCGTGTATCTTTGTTACCGCATGTGTATTGTTTTTACTACGTGTGTATTGCTGTCTTACATACTTTAGTTGCCGGATTGCTGGCTAGAAGACAGTATCCGGAAGGTCCTGCGACCGGCCACCTCGGCACAGGTTTTTCTTGGTTTCCCTGTGTTTAAAAGCGAACGCTGAGATGGTTCCCAAGACTCCAAGTTGCTACTGCATGCTTCTCATGTAGCCCTCCCGACTTAAATTTCTTAGATCCTTATTTCATATTTAAGTACATGCATAATAATCACTGCCACCGGGCAAATGTATTATTATTATTATTATTATTATTTGCGTACACTACGCGCAGAAATAAACAAGCATGGGCGCCGAATTAGCCTCACTGACGGGAAATAATTACTGTTAAGGTTGAAAAAAATAGGAGGCGATAGTTTCCTATCGGGCCAAACCGTCGCGAAGTAAACGAGATGCAGTGGATTTGGGGACAAACTGATGGCATCCCTCATTGTGAGGTAACCGATCTGCACCCCCCAAGTGCGCGTTTCCGCTCGTGCGCCACCAGGGTGATGCAGATTAGGCAACATGGTGTAGGATTTCACAACAGGATGCGACTGAATTACTGACACGGTAGGTGCAATGCGTGACAGCGCTCTTGTAACTACACCAAGACCGCATTTAGAAAGTGGAATTCACAAGAAAACTATTTTTCGTCCCGAATGATCAGATTTTTTTTTTCCAGATAACCTGAAAACAACCAGACGACTGCTACTTTAAGGCGCTGGCAGTAGTTCATTCGTGGAAGCTTGTCCTTTGAAATCTGTCCTGCCAGGTGTGCAATTGTGGCAAGTTCAGCTTCTGGAAATTTTCATATTTTAAACAGGCTAGCTATTACACTTGGTAACATTTTATACTCAACTTCTGGCTCCATTATAACTTGTTCTGATGTATTATTTACAAAAATGTTATGTTTTGATTTTGTATCATCTGCATTCTGTGTTATTGTCCTTTTGTTATTCTGCGTACATCTGATTGTGCTGGTAATGTTGTTGGCCACTGGGCTGTTGGCTCAGCATCTTAATAACCAAGAACTGAACTAAACTGAAATTAATTTTTCGACAGGTTATAACGGTACCTAGAAACGGCATCTTCTTTCTTATTCTGACCCAATGGATGAGCACAGGTTTCTTGTTGCACCTGATCACACTTAGTGATACACACACACACACAGTCGGCAGGACTTCTCTGGACGAGGGATCGGCCCGTCGCACAGACCTCTACCTGACAACACGCAACACTCACAACAGACAACCACGCCCTCGGCGGGATTCGAAACCGCAATCCCGGCAAGCGAGCGGTCGCAGACCCACGCCTTAGACCGCGAGGTCACTGGGATCGGCTAAAAACGTTTATGGCAGTTAGTTATTATTTATGGGCCTACATATTTTTATACCCCTGGTTCCTGGAAGACTAAACTAAATGGAATTTTTACGTGTGGCATCGCGTTGTGTGCCAACGACATGAACAGGTACAATCGATATCAGTCTCAACACAACTATCAGTATTAGCAATAAAGTGCTATGTTTAATTAATTAATTAATTAAACACTACGGACTCTATCGTGTAATTAAGATAGTTGTGTCAAGTCTGATATTCATGTTACTTAATCATAAAGGAAAATGTATACAAAAATAGTTAACTGAGTCGTACCATTTGACGTTTGCTTGGTTTCTCAGCAAACAGGGATACAATCAATAGAAAAGTTATTTGTGGAACTCTCTGCACCGCAATGAAAAAAGCTTATATTCGAATATTTACGCATACGGCAGTTAGGACTGACTAACAACGGGGTTCGTCATAACAAAACACTGAAGGAGCGATCCGCTTGTTTTGCACGACAGATTAGACCCTCACTCACGTGTCGTTATAAAACCATATGCTGCGATCGGCAGAAACACAAGAGGGTGACTGAGGCACCCAGCTGCCATGCTGAAACTGTATCGGGTTGCACGCACCGAGGCGCAGCCTGGTACAAGAGGCTATACAGCGCCCACCCGTGTTCCCATTTCATGTCATTCATGTCATGGGCATTATCTCCACATCGTCATCGCATGATGATGATGATGATGATATTATTATTATTATTACTACTTACTTACTCCATGGTTCAGAGTCCTTCTTGAGAAGCTAACTGGTTTGCAGCTAGTCAGGAAATATTATTATACAATAACAAATACTGGTTACAATTTATTACACTTGTACTCAAATAATGTTTTCACGATCAGTTCACAGCCTGCTGACATGTGCCAGCTGTCACCAGACATACGATGTCATTACCAATACATGACAGGTACCCGAACCGTATCAATTCACGATTTTCTGCGACATAAAAATAATCAAGAAATGAAGAGCCATGACCAATAGACAATTCCTTTATGTAGCAAATTCAACAAACACTTGCAGTATGGACAACCAAACAGCAGCAGCAACAACAACAAAAACAATAAAACAACAACTCAGGTAATACAGGCGGGTTACACAGGCCAGTGAAGATGGTCGGAAGGTACAGAAAGCATACGGGACACAAAAGGTACGTAATACTCGCGTCAGAAATATTCGTACAAGGACAGGAAAAAATGCACATGGCAGAAATATTTAAATGGCTAAGCCACACAAAGACGAAGAAGACATAAATCCAGCAAAAGTAGCGCAGGAAAGGCGTCCAGTGGTGGCCTTTTGTGGTCAGGGTGATAAAAACCGCGGGGCACCATAACACCAAAAAATTAACTGCCATGGCCAAGTATCTAATGACTGCTTGGAGATGATAATGATGATAGTGTACCAAGGAACTGAATATAATTAAATCAGTGGAACAGCTAATTAGTTCCGAAATATAATAATATTTTTTTTTTTTACATTCATTGTTCCGTGCATCATTGTAATTCTTTAAAATAACCAACACGATGTCACTTGTAGACTATCCTTTATTTTCATGGGTAGTCGTCATTCACTCTCTACATGTTTC